>OLFU01003117.1_pt1 | contig 11547 bp, 15 predicted proteins | sample 1605161 | NCBI WGS metagenome assembly OLFU01 (sample SAMEA3888914, study PRJEB22519) | human gut metagenome | biome: human gut; feature: human-associated habitat; material: faeces | place: Denmark | collected 2011
CATCCCATTGCTAATGAAGCGGAAAAAGATCGTCTGCTTGAATTGGTGGATGCCTTTGGCGTTGAATGGGTATTGCAGGCAATAAAACAAGCTGGGTTAAACCATGCTAGTACGATCCGCTATGTTGAGGTGATGCTGAACAATTGGCAGACATCAGGTAGTGCACACCCTTGGAAGGAGGGAAAACAGAATGGAAAACATGCAGGGACAGGAAATCATAAGGCGAATCCGAAACATTCAGAACCGGATGCGGTCGACTGGTCGCAGTTCGATGACACGTACAAGCCAAGAGCTTGAATCGGCGTGCAAAACCCTTGGAATTGTGTATGAGCCGGTACTGGCTGCGGCATCCTCGATGGATATTTTGGACGCGATACGACAGCAGAACAAGTGCCAGACGTGTACGTTAAAACCAGCGGAAGCAGCAGATTGTGTTTGCGTCGGGGTTGATTTTTGCAATGGTGCATATAGCCCGACTGGCAAACCATGCCCACGAGGACAAGCATATTTACAGCAACGACGCATTGATAGATTGACCGCTTCGTCCGGAGTAGGTAATCGGTTTAAGCAGCGGACTTTTGAGACATTTCGTCGCATTCCAGGAACCGAACAGGCGTATATGGCCTGTCGAGATTTTTGCCGGAACTATCAGCCACAAAGCAGAGGTCTGAGGCTTCAAGGGCGGTATGGGGCTGGCAAAACTCATCTTGCTGCAGCTATTGTTAATGCAATGACTACACGAGGCGTACCGTCTATGTTCATTGTGGCGCCAGAGTTATTGCAACATATCCGCAGAGGGTATGATAATCCGGACGCAGCCAAAAGAGCGCAGGCTATCGTTGATAGTGCTAAGACTGTTGGTATCCTTGTCTTAGACGATCTAGGCAGTGAAAAGCCTAGTGATTGGGTACGGGAGCAGCTGTTCTTGCTAATTAATGCAAGGTATGAGGCTGAGCTGCCGACGATTATTACAAGCAATTATGATACTGGAGAACTGGTGAATCGATTAGGGCAGCGGATTGTAAGCAGACTCATTGAAATGACGGCTGCCGTTACCATGACGGCACCAGATTATCGTATGAAGCAAGGAGGTCAATAGACATGCTAATAGAATCTGCGACCAGATATATAAACACGAATCATATCGAGCAGATAGAATGCTATACCAATGATGAACTCAAATTGAAAGGGCTAGTGGCAATAAATCTCTACATGGTATCTGGAGACGTTATACATCTAGTTAAAACAGAAAAATACTACAATCAACTTTTAGACTTATTATCCGATTAGGAGGCATTATCATGATTATTAACAAAAACGACCTTATTGCTTTAGTCTCTAGCCGCAGCGGGAAAACGAAGAAGGATACAGCTGCCATTATCAATGCAACACTGGATGTAATTACGGATGAACTGATTGAAGAAAATAAAGTACAGTTCATCGGGTTTGGGACTCTCGAAGTAAGACGGACGAAAGCTAGAAAAGGCATCAATCCACAAACCGGTGAACATATCGATATCCCAGAAAGAAAAATTGCAGCCTTCCGGACTGGAGCGATTTTGAAGACGCGGCTGAATCAGTGAGGCACTTATATGGAAAATTGGTACAAACCGGGTCCGGTTATCGTGACGTTAGTAGCTCCAGATCCGCGGCCACGTCCATCATCAAAAACTGACTGGCGTCGTGACAGCGACTTATCTGGATACCAGGCCAATACTATTGAGCGAATCAGGAGACGAATTAGGAACGCTAAGCGGCGTTGAAATGGGAGGTAGGGCCATGGAAGACTATATTTTTAGGTTGCAGGATGAACGAGATGCGGTGGCAGATAAGCTTATGGAATTAAGAGCTGTATTGGATCACCAGGAATTGATGGTTTATGAAAGGTATTTGATATTGGCACGAAGAGATACCTTGGGAGATTATCTGCATCTTTTGGATAAAAGCATCGACTTGGCCATTAGCAAAACGCAGGCCCACGAAAGCGATGAGAAAGGATAAAAAATGTATGAAGCTATCCTGTTTTTTGTTCTCGGTGCGATAAGCGGGGGGACGATTGTTACTGTTTTCCTAAGCCTCTTCCTGGTCAACAGGGGGAGGTAATATGGGAAGAAAAAATAAACGGCGACAGCTCAAAAATAAGCTGCCGGTATATAGCTTAGAGCAGGAGCTTACAGGCAAGCACGATATATGTTTCCGATGTGCTTACTGTGGACTGGAACTGCATCCGGGTGAATGGCATTGGATGTGGGATGAGTTTGGTCAGCGGGTGCGAAAATGTAACGATGAACGGCGATGTGCAACGCATCGTCGGGACATAAGTGAGGAATCATTCAGAAGGGCGATGAAAGTGTGACTAATGTATCTGATAGACAAGAAATGGAATTTATTGTTGAAGGAAATCCGCAGGGAAAAGGGAGACCGAGATTTAGCCGACGAAGTGGAACGGTCTACACCCCATCCCAAACAGCAAAGTATGAAAATCTGATTCGAAAAGCGTTCTTGGCTGCTGGAGGCAAGGCTATCCCCTCCGATTGCTATGTAGGAGTTACCGTTGACGCCTATTTTGAAATCCCGAAGTCGTATGCAAAAGGAAAGCGACTTGCGTGCCGACACAATATCACACGCCCAGCTAAAAAGCCTGATATCGATAACACTTTAAAAGCGGTACTGGATGCCCTAAACGGGGTGGCTTATGAAGATGATAGGCAGGTCTTGGAAGTCAGATGCAGAAAGTGGTATGCGCAGAATACTGGATTTTTAAAAATAAGCATACGAGAAGTACACGCTTGACATTGGCAAGGACAGAGCAGCTATACTCTGCCTTGCTTCCCCATTTGTAGATAGGAGGTACCCATGTATCATAATGACTATACTGTATTAGTTCGAGAATACTTGAGTCGATACAACGAATTTAAAGCATATGTTGCTAATCTGGAGGCTGAAATAAAAGACTATAAAGAAATGCTGGCATTGTCAGCCGCCCCATCGGTACCCTCCTTATCTCAAACGAGAGGATGTGGTGGCAGCGGGGAAACTATGAGCCAGCAAGAACGGTCTTATTTTGAACGAGAAACCTTAGAGCAGCGGCTTCGGGAAAGTTATGGAAATCTGCTTGAGATGCAGCCTAGAATGAATAAGCTGGATCGTGCATTGGCATCGATCAAAAGTATCAATCCTGTTGATTACCGCATCATTACTGCACGGTACATTGATGGCTCATCTTGGGAGAGTACGGCACGTTACGCTGGCGCAAGCGTAACCTACTGCCGCAGCGAAGCTCAGAAGGCTTTGCGACGGTTGACCGGGGCTATGTTTGGAGCCAATGCTATTCCCATCCAGATGCGGTTAGTATTTATCGATGATAAGAATCACGGAGAAAATTGTGGGTAACTTTTTTCTTATGGCACTTTTCAACAAAAACGCGCAGAAAATAAAATATCTTAATACGAAAAAAATCGAAGAACCATGGTATCATAATAGCATGAGAGTAGGGGATGACGCAGAGGAACAGCGTAATAGCTAACCACTGCGCATCCCACACACTGTCATCTTACATGGCTGGGTAGCTCAGAAGGCTAGAGTTTGAGGCGGCTGAACCTCTCGTGTCGCCGGTTCGAGTCCGGCCCCAGCTTTAACAATCAAAGGAACTTGTGGATATGTCGGCGGAATACGCTGGCCCATCGAGCGAGTTCCTTTTTTATTTCTCCAAATATCTGGAATCTAAATGGCCAGTACATCCTCTGTATTAGTAGTAATATATACCACTTCATTGGTAAGGGGATTGTCTGAAAAGTCATCTGTAATAGCGATATCAGTACGATCGTTTTTATAATCTCTTTCATCTTGACCTCCTATAATAGGTATATGGCACCGCGATTGCGGCTCGCCAGACTATTACGAGGTAAGAGTTCGATTATACTATTTGGATTGTAAAAAATTTTAGGTGGTGGTGAGTATGTGAATAATGCAGTTCGGGATAAAGCGTATAAGGATTATTGTGATGGTATGAAGTATAGAGCTATTGCTGAAAAATATAAGGTATCGCTGTCTACAGTAAAAAGCTGGGCAACACGACATTGGAAGGTTGCAACTAATGCGAAAAAGTTGCAACCGCATCCGAAGAAAGTTGCAACCTCGGAAGCTGATAAACAATTAAAAGAAAAGCTGCTGGAATCTGTTGACGATAACGATGGGTTAACTGAGAAGAGGCGGCTTTTTTGCTTGCATTACGCCACTTCCCACAATGCACTCCAGTCCTACCTGAAGGTGTACAAGTGCGACAAAGAGACAGCCATGGCGAGTGGTTCAAGATTGTTAAGAAATGTTAAGGTCCAAGCAGAGGTAAGACGGCTGCGTCAGATCATGCAGCACCATCTGGATGTCGGTGTTTCTGACCTGGTGCAGTACTGCCTAAAAGTCGTTGGAGCTGACCTAGGTGATTATGTCGCCTTCAACGGGGTTAGCGTTAAATTGGCGGATAGCCAAACTGTCGACACGTCCGTTGTATCCGAAGTAAAGCAGGGAAAAGATGGCATTAGCATCAAAATGGAAGATAAGAAATGGGCATGGGAAATGCTAGCGAAATACCTAGGCTTTGACACGATGGAAGAACTAAAAAAAGAAAAACTTAAGGCTGAAGTGGTTGAATTAAGTTCCGATAGCGATAAGGAGGATATTATCTTTGAATTTTCGCGTGAACCAAAGAAAGAACAAGAAAATTAATATAGCAGATCTTATCGCACCATCGTTCGATGAGGTCTTTTTTGATGCAGAAGAACACCGGCATACGTTTTACATGTTGGCAGGCGGTCGAGGCAGCGCAAAGTCGTCGTTCGCAGCTATCCGTATTATTACCTCGTTGATGGAGCATCCTGACATCAATGCAGTCATTCTGCGGAAAGTCGGCAATACCATCAAGCACAGTGTCATGCCGCAGCTTGTATGGGGGTTGGAGCAACTGGAGATATTGAACCGATTTCGCATCAAACTATCTCCTCCGGAAATTACATATAAAAAGACAGGGCAGAAAATATTGTTCTTCGGGCTGGACGATCCAGCCAAAGTAAAATCAATAAAGCTGCCATCGGGATATGTGGGGTTGGTCTGGTTCGAGGAACTCGACCAATTTTCTGGAATGGAAGAGATTAGAAATGTTCTCCAGTCGCTTCTGCGTGGAGGCCCGTCTTATCAAGTGTTTGGTACATATAATCCCCCTAGGTCTCGAAATAACTGGGTTAATGAGGAAATCCTGGTAGATGATCCAGACCGATTGGTTCATCATTCTACCTATCTCAGTGTCCCAGAAGAATGGCTGGGACCGCAGTTTATCGCGGAAGCCGAAAAATTGCGGTCCCGTAATGAAATGGCGTATCGTCACGAATTTCTCGGTGAAGTGACCGGGACTGGCGGAAGCGTTTTCGAGAATGTTTCTGAGATGGTGATGAGCGATGAACTCGTAAGTAATTTTGACAGGTTGTATTACGGTCTTGACTTTGGATTTGCTGTAGATCCGTTGGCTTTCACTGCTATGTACTATGACAGTAAGCGAGAAGATTTGTATATCTTTGACGAGATATACAAACAGAAATTGACGAATAGCCAGGCGGCACGGATGTTATTGGAACGTGTAGATACAAGGCTGGTTATTGCCGATAGCGCTGAGCCAAAATCAATAAAAGAAATGCAGGATTACGGCCTACATATCACAGGTGCCCGTAAAGGCCCGGATAGTGTTGAACATGGCATTAAATGGCTACAGGACCGAGCACATATTTTTATTGATAAAAGGCGGGCACCCAATACATATAAGGAATTCGTTACATACGAATACGAACGGAACCGCAGCGGCCAATTTATCAGTGCATATCCTGATAAGAATAATCACGCGATCGATGCTGTTCGTTACGGTATGGGCCCGGCGATGCCGCGGGCTGGTATTCGTATTTTGAGGTGATTACATGGATTTAGAGACAGCAAAAAAGGTAATTAAACGTTATGTCAGCGGACATGGAGCTTTTCAAGCACACGCATGGACGGCAGAGCGGTATTACCGGGTGCAGAATGATATCCTTTTCTTGCCAAAGAAGGGTGAGCAGGAAGAACAGGAAAACCCGCTGCGTCATGCTGATAACCGGTTGCCACACAGCTTCTATAAGTTGCTGGTCAATCAAAAGGTCGCCTATATGTTTACGACGCCGCCGACGTTTGACGTAAAGAACGATGAGCAGAACGCGATGATTGTCCGTGACTTGGGAGACTATTATGGAAAACGTTGCAAAGATTTAGCAGTCAATGCTTCTAATGCTGGAATTGCTTGGGTACATTACTGGCTAGACTCAGAAAATAACTTCGCTTGGGGCGTTGTCCCTTCCGGTGAAGTTATTCCTGTTTGGTCACCGAAGCTGGACCACAAGCTTTTAGCGGTGCTGCGCGTCTACCGGGACTTTGATGACAATGGAGATGTGTACGACGTTTATGAATATTGGAATGATACAGAGTGTCAGGCCTTCCGCAAACGGGCCAGTGATGATATTGCTACTGGGTTGATGCCATGGCCATGCTTTACTGAATTCTATGATGCGGGTATATCGGATGCAGCCAATACCTATCTCCATCATTTGGGTGATGTGCCGTTCATCCCGTTCTGCAATAATAATCTAAACAGTGACGACTTGGATGACGTAAAGCCATTGATTGACGCCTATGACAAAACCTATAGTGGATTCATGAATGACCTCGAAGATGTACAGGAGGTCATTTTTGTTTTGACTAATTATGGTGGCGAAGACTTAGCTCCATTCCTTAAGAATCTGAAATACTACAAGGCTATCAATGTAGAGAACAACGGTAATGGTGATGCCTCTGGTGTCTCGACGCTCACTATTGAAATTCCTGTGGAAGCTCGTGACAAGATGTTGGAATTGACGAGAAAATCTATTTTCGATATGGGGCAGGGAATAGATCCTCAACAACAGGGATTAGACAAGACTTCCGGGGAAGCTATGAAATTCCTCTATGCTCTGTTAGAGCTCAAAGCCGGTATGATGGAAACCGAGTTCCGCTTAGGGTTCAGCAAACTTGTGCGAGCTATCTTGCGTGTGCATGGACAGCAGTGCCAGAATATCATCCAAACATGGACCCGTACCAGTATTCGTAATGATGCCGAACTGGTCGATATGTGTAGCAAGTCGAATGGCATAATCAGCCGCAAGACTATATTGAAGAACCATCCCTTTGTCGAAAATGTTGATGACGAAGAACATGAACTGGATGAGGAAGAGAAAGCGCAGGCTGGCAAGGATGATATTTATGGTGACCTGGGAGGAGGTGATCAGAGTGTATAAATGGCTCAAGCAATATGCGGAACAATTCGGCGAAGATTTCCCTTTTTTTTCTGTAAGGGATAAGAGTGAGTATGAAGTATGCCGCATTATTCAGGAGTGCTGTGAACGTAATACAAAATATACAGTTGCCTCCGATGTTCATTCTGTAACTGGGGCATAGCATAATCGAATTCTTGGCGCGGCAGGTAACCGCGGTAAAAACCGGAAGGGAGATTCACATGACAATTGAAGAACTAATCCAGAAGTTAGATATTGCGGATGACAAGAAAGAGGAAGCTTATAAAGTGCTGCATGACTTTCTGGATGGTGACTATGTAACAAAATCTCGTTTCAATGAGGTCAACGAGGAAAAGAAGACCCTAAAAAACACTGTCGCTGAAAGAGATAAGCAGTTAGAAACACTGAAAAACAGTAAAGGCGACACAGAAGCGCTAAAAGAACAGATTAAGCAGCTTCAAACAGCGAATAGCCAGGCAAAAGAACAATTAGATACTCAAATGAAAGAACTGCGTCTGTCAACGGCAATCCAGCTTGCAATTAGCGACAGTGCACAAGATGTTGATATCGTATCCGGGCTATTCGACAAAGAGAAACTCATCCTTGGTGAAGATGGAAAAGTCACCGGTCTTGATGAACAATTGAAGGCGTTAAAAGAAAGTAAGCCATTCTTATTCAAGACAGATAATGTTAAAACGCCGCAGTATCATCCGAACGGCGGGGGCGGAGGGGATATAAAGAACCCCTTTGCTAAGGAAACCTTTAACATGACAGAACAAGGTAAATTATTGCGTGATAATCCGGAGCAGGCAAAAGCATTGGCATCGGCTGCCGGAATCACACTCAATGTATAGGAGATGAATTAATATGCCAGGAACTACATTAACGGACATTATCGTCCCGGAACTTTTTAATCCGTATGTTATTCAGAAAACAATGGAAAAATCGGCATTCTTCAGCAGCGGTATCATCGCACGCAATGCAGCATTTGATGCGCTGGCGAGTGAAGCGGCTCGCACTCATAATATGCCGTTCTTTGAAGATCTTTCCGGAGATGCGCAAAACATCGTAGAAGGGAAGGAAATTGAATTCCAGAAAATTGCATCCAATAAAGATGTGTCGACTACCATCATGCGTCAGCAGAAGTGGAGCGCCACGTCGCTCTCGGCAGCATTATCTGGTAGTGACCCGATGCGGGCAATTGGTGACTTGGTAGCGGACTACTGGGCGCGTCAGTATCAAAAAGAGTTGATTGCAATTCTGACAGGTGTCTTTGGTGCCGATACAATGACGGGACATGTACTCGACATTTCCAAAAAGACAGGTAATGCTGCTACTATCAGCGCCTCGGCTGTCATTGATACACTGCAGATGCTCGGAGATGCGCAGGACCAGCTGACTGCGATTGTCATGCATTCGGCTACGAAAGCGTACCTGAAGAAACAAAATCTGATTACAACCGAAAGAGACAGTACATCCGTTGAATTCGATACTTATCAGGGCCGCCGCGTTATCGTAGATGACGGATGTCCTAATGATAGTGGGGTTTACACGACGTATTTCTTTGGGACGGGTGCAATTGCTTACGGCGAAGGCAGCCCCGTAGGATTTATTCAGACGGAAACTAAGCGTGATCCTGATTTGGGGGCCGGTGTCAATATGCTGTATAATCGCCGTTGCTTCATCATGCATCCGCGTGGAATTGCTTGGCAGAATACAGTAAGAGAGAACGTAGAATCCCCGTCTCGGGAGGAACTGGCAACGGCTACAAACTGGAAGCTTGTCTATGAACCTAAGGCTATTCGCATCGTGTCCTTGAAGCATAAAGTAGGCTAATAAAGTCGGGTGATGGATATGGACAGTGAAACCTATTGGGAGAAGCGGGCAGAGAAGCAAGAAAAGTACTGGTACAAGAAAAGCCAGGAAACGATTGAAAAAGAGCTGGCCCGGTACTATGTGGAATCACTGGGCCATATCCAAACTGATATTGCTGCCTTATATGGCCGTTTTGCCAAAGATAATGCCTTATCTGTTGCAGAAGCCAGAAAACTGCTTACAACAAGCGAATATCGTCGCTGGCGGATGAGTATCGAGGCATACCTCGAAAAAATCAAGGAAACCGGCGACAAGGGGCTGGAAAGAGAGCTTAACGTATTGGCTATGCGTAGCCGTATCAGCCGTTTGGATAAGCTGTATAGCGAAACTTTGATGGAGCTGGACGGCCTAGGACGCAATGTATCCAAAAGCATGATGAAATTTCTAACCGATGCCTATAAGGATACCTATTACCATGGTCTATATGACATCGGTAAGGAAATTGGCTTGAAAACGTCCTTTGCCAGTGTGAACCGCGATGATTTGACATGGGTACTTCGGAATCGTTGGAGCGGAATGAATTATAGCCAGCGGATTTGGAAGAATCAACGATTGTTGGCGAGTACACTGAAGAAAGAGATGGTGGCTGCCGTTCATCGTGGTGAAAGTGTAGATAAAATATCAACGCGGATAGCCAATCGAATGGACGTCGGCATTAGTAATGCTCGTCGATTAGTACGAACGGAGCTTAACTATGTGGAGAACCAGAGTGCCATGAATAGCATCCGTGATTCAGGTATGAAATACTACCGCTTCTCTGCGACGCTGGACAGACGTACCTCTTCGATATGCCGTGAACATGACGGCAATGTGTACCCGATTGATGATTATCAGCCAGGTAGTACTGCACCACCTCTACATCCAAACTGCCGATCCACGATTTCCGGTAGTCTATACGGCCCAGAGACAAGAAAAACTGGGACAAGGATTGCCAGAAATGATAAAGGAAAAACGTACTATGTGCCTGCCGATATGACGTATGATGATTGGCATACTGTCTTTGTAGACCGGAAGATTCATTTTAGCGCATGGCATGCACAATGGGAGTACGTCAACACGACGAAAGAATTGCGAGCAGTGGTCAAAAAAGCTTTCACAGAGGAACTGATGGCCAAAACTGCACTAGATTCCATTCCCAATCACACATACCATAACATTTGGAAAGACGATGTTATGGTCTCGGAATGGAGCATTAAAAAGGACAAAATCCCAGCCAAAAGAGCGTATTTTGAAGAACAGATTGCGTCTGGTAATGATGTTGCTAAATTTAAGCTACTTCAACAAAAGTTGGATGAATTTGATGCGTTAGGTAAAGAATACGCGCAAAAGTTCAAAGCTTATGAAACTGCGCAAGAATTTTTAACTCAGAAGCAGCTGGAGTTGGAAAAGCATCTTCATGGTGGCAAAACCGATCCGTACAGCAAAGAACGTAAGAAACGGGCCTATCGTTTTACCAACAAGAAGGATGCCGATGCAGTGCTTCGTACTGTTTGCAGTGATGTTTGGAAAAGTGCGACAAAATCACAAAAAGAAGCCATTTTTGACTATACTTGTGGAAGCGGAAAGTTTAATCGTCCATTGGCAGGATTCCAAAAGCCGTACTATGAATCTGGAACTGGATGGGAAACTAAGTATTACCAAGGACCCGGAAATGTCTGGATAGATTATGAAAGAGCTGGAGACGAAATTCGTGCGATGACGGCCTTAATTGAACAATCGAAATATTCGTTTGATATTTGGTTACAGCGCGGCTGCAACCGCAATGCCATGGAAAGCTTTCTGCAGTTGAAGCCTGGAACTTTTTATTCGATGAGTCAAGAGGAACTGCAGCAGTTTGTAGGGCGTTCCAATCGAATGGATAACTTTATTTCTACGGCAGCTAATGAGGGCGCTGGTTTTTCTCAAAAAGAAATTATCTTAAATATTTATGCTCCTGAAGGAACTGAAATGATGTACGCCGAACCCTTTTCTAATTTTGGACAAGGTAGTGGAGCTGAGTGGGATGGTGTTCAGGGACAAAAAAATTTCAGTCAAGAGTTTGAGGTAATTATTCAACGAGGTGCTAAATATAAAATTACAAATATTGATAAAAAAGGAGGAAAAATTTACGTAGATATGGAAGTTCGTCCTGAATTGGGGTATAATAAATATCAAGAAAAGGATTCCGAATGGAAGGGAAGCCGTATTGATTACGTAGGTAAGAAACATTAGGAGGGGTGTCGTATGCAAGGAAATGTAACAGGTCCATTTATGTGCGGATGCACACCGCCAGATTATAAGTATTGCCCGACCTGTGTATTTGCAGAGGGAAAACCATTATTGAGCACTT
>OLFU01003119.1_pt1 | contig 11544 bp, 9 predicted proteins | sample 1605161 | NCBI WGS metagenome assembly OLFU01 (sample SAMEA3888914, study PRJEB22519) | human gut metagenome | biome: human gut; feature: human-associated habitat; material: faeces | place: Denmark | collected 2011
ATAGACGTTGGCATCGGTATCGCGCAACACAGAATCGGGAAGGCCGAATTGGCGCAAAAGCACTTCAATGGGATACTTCAAACGCATGTCACGGCCGATGAGGATATTGGTCCCCGTCGTCAAAAAGGCAGACTCGACACCGGGACGGACGCTTTTTCGCGAGTCGCCGCTGGAGCGCAGGCTGTCGGCCAATTTATTACGAATGACAAAGCGCAGCTTAAGATCTTTTCCCGTATACTGCATCGACGTGTAGTGCATACTGGTCGAGTATTTACTGGGATTGCCGAAAATCCGCTTCACCTTCATCGGACTGTCACCGCTGTGGATGCTGCCAATGTAAAAGTCACCGGCTTCTAAGGGGGCAATCTTCAACGTATCCAGCGAATCGAAGACGCGCTGATCGTCTGACGTCAAAGCGTGGACACTGGCTGGTGCAGCGTTGTGATAACCGGCTTTTTTACCGTCTTTGGCATCGTCTTTTTTAGCATCATCAGCCTTGTCCGGTTCCGTTTTCTCTTTGGCGGTAGAAGACGGCTGAACCTCATCGGATTTTGCCGACTTTTTAGCTGCGTCTTTTTTGGCGGACTCTTTCGGTTCGGCTGACTTCGACGGCTTTTCAAGCGTTGCTGTTTTATCGGCACCATCGGCATTATCGAGAAGAAGTTCTTCCCCAATCGCTGCTGCAAGGGATGTCGGCGCATTTTTCAGAGAGCTTTCCCAGTTCTCTGTCGACACAGCACCGGCTGCCGAATTGCAAGCTAGAAAAGCAGAGCAGACCAATGCAGCTAATGCGGTACGTTTCATAGCGTTCCTCCTTTTTATGGGTTGTGATAAAAAAGGGCTGTCCTACGACAGCCCTTTTCTTGCCATTGACATGGGCAAAGGGTGCAAAAATTATTTATGCTGTTCCGGACGGCTCAAGGGGAAGAGCAGTACGTCGCGGATAGACGGACTGTTGGTCAAGAACATGACTAAGCGGTCGATGCCGATGCCAAGGCCCCCTGTCGGCGGCAAGCCGTATTCCAAAGCGCGGCAGTAATCTTCATCCATCTGATGGGCTTCGTCATCGCCGTGTTCGCGTTCCTTCATCTGTTCGATGAAGCGATTGCGCTGGTCGATAGGGTCATTCAATTCCGAGAAGCCGTTCGCCAGTTCGCGGCCGTAGATAAAGGCTTCAAAACGATAGGTAAGAAGCGGGTTATCCTGGTCCTGTTTGGTAAGCGGCGAGATTTCCAAGGGATGGCCGGTAATGATCGTCGGCTGAATGAGGTTTTCTTCAACAAAGGCTTCAAAGAAAGCATTGATGATCTTGCCGACACCATCATACTTACCGTATTCGACGTGATGTTCATCGGCCATTTTGCGGGCGACTTCGACGTCGGTAACGTTTTCAAAATCGGCACCACTGAATTTCTTAACGGCTTCGATCATGGTCATACGGTCCCAAGGCGGCGTCAAGTCAATTTCTTTATCGATATAGGTCAACTTCATGGTACCGTAAAGCATGTCGGCCAATTTCGAGACCATATCTTCGGTAATGTTGATGACGTCTTCCAAATCGCCGTAAGCCTGGTACAATTCGACCGTCGTAAATTCCGGATTGTGGCGCGTATCGATACCTTCATTACGGAAGCAGCGGTTCATTTCAAAAACCCGTTCCAAGCCGCCGACGAGGAGGCGTTTGAGGTGGAGTTCCGGCGCAATGCGCAGGAAGATATCCATATCGAGGGCGTTGTGATGCGTCTTAAACGGACGGGCTGCAGCACCGCCGGCAATGGTATGGAGCATCGGCGTTTCAACTTCGAGGAAGTTGCGGTCATCGAGGTACTTGCGGATGCCCTTGATGATTTTCGAACGCTTGACAAAGGTATCTGTAACTTCCGGATTGACGATGAGGTCGAGATAGCGCTGACGATAGCGTGTTTCCTTATCCGTAAGGCCATGGAATTTTTCCGGCAGCGGACGGAGCGATTTCGAGAGGAGCTGCCACGATTCGACGCGGATCGTCGTTTCACCGGTATGGGTAACGAATACCGTACCGCCGACACCGACGATATCGCCGAGGTCGAGGAGTTTAAATAAGTTGTACGATTCTTCTCCAAGGACGTCTTTACGGAAATAGAGCTGGATTTCACCGCTCAAATCACGAAGGACGCAGAAGGCGGTCTTACCGTGACGGCGAATGGCCATCAGGCGGCCGGCGACACTGACGACGGTTTCATTTTTTTCTAAGGCTTCTGCCTGGTCCTTTACTTCCTGGGCATGGTGGTCCCAATTATATTTCTGACCGAAGGGATAGACGCCGGCATCAATGAATTCCTGCATCTTTTCACGGCGAACCTGCATCTGGTCATTTAATTTTTCTTCTTCCATCATGGGCATTTCTTTTTCTTTCGTATCCGACATGAATATTCCTCCTACAGTTTATTTTGCATCAGGCGGCAAGATCCGGTACTGGAGTTCACCAGCCGGTGCCTTTACGGTAACGACTGCCGGATTGGATGGATTGATGTTCTGACCGAGAATCGCTTTTCCTACCGGAGATTCATTCGAAATCCGGTTGTTGAAGGGATCAGCTTCAGCCGTACCGACGACGGTATAGTCGAAGCGGTCACCGGTTTCGACGTCTTCCAAAATGACGTGAGAACCGATGCGAACTTTAGCAGCGCCGTCTTCCGTTTCCTGGATAATTTTTGCCGTCCGGATTTTTCCTTCCAATTCGGCAATACGGCCTTCGATAAAGGCCTGTTCATTTTTGGCATCATCGTATTCCGAGTTTTCGCTCAAGTCACCGAGGGCAATCGCTTCTTTAATACGCTGCGAAACGTTAATGCGGCGGACTGATTTCAGTTCATTTAATTCATCTTTTAATTTCTGCAACCCTTCTTGGGTAATCAGCGTTTCATTGGTCATTGTCTTCCTATTCCTCCTGCGATAGAATCGCGTCTCACTGTTATAGCTTAATTTATACCGTATCTTTAATTATATTCACATCTGTCTTTTATGTCAACAAAACCGCAGCTTCACCGTCCGCGCAGCCGTTCCATCATCTCGCCGACGACAAGGCGAAATTCCTCAGCCGACCGGGTCCGGTTGATCCGCTCCCGAAGGGCGGCTGCCCCGTGAAGGCCGTGAGTATACCAGGCCGCATGAGTACGCATTTCCCGTATACCGATGTATTCTCCCTTATACGCCAAAAGGGCTTCAAAGTGAGCCAACATCTGGGTGTACTTCTCTTCAGGAGTCGGCGGCGGCAGGACTTCTCCCGTTTCAAGATAATGGCGTATTTGTGGGAAAATCCAAGGATTTCCTTGAGCCCCGCGGCCGACCATAACGGCCTGGCATCCTGTTTCTTTCATCATGGCGGCTGCCGACGGTCCGTCGATGACATCCCCATTCCCGATGACCGGAAGGGATACGGCGTCGACGACGGCCTTGATTTTCTGCCAATCGGCCTTACCGCTGTAAAACTGCTCCCGCGTCCGACCATGAACGGCAACGGCAGCCGCACCGGCCGCTTCAGCACGCTTTGCCAGTTCCGGGGCCACAAAAGAATGGTCATCCCAGCCGGTGCGCATCTTAACGGTAACGGGAATGGACACGGCCTGTACGACGGCGCGTATAATTTTTTCTGCCAAAGGCAGGTCCTTCATCAAAGCCGAACCATCGCCGTTTTTGACGACTTTCTTTACCGGACAGCCCATATTGATATCGACGATATCGGCACCGGCTTCTTCAACGACGGCAGCGGCCTCGGCCATGACGTCCGGGTCAGAACCGAAAATCTGCATCGACAAGGGGTGTTCCCCGTCTTCGATATGGAGCAGTTCTGCCGTATGCTGATTGCTGTAGCGGATGCCCTGGGAGCTTACCATTTCAGCGCAGACTAAAGCTGCGCCATAGCGGTGAGCAATAACCCGATACGGCGCATCACAGACCCCTGCCATAGGTGCTAAAATAATCGGCGCGTCGAGGACGACGCGACCGATGGCAAAAGGCTTAATTGTTTCGGTCATAAATGATTTTCAGCCCTTCCAGCGTCAGCATCGGTTCGACGACGTCGATGGCGTCCGTCGCCGGTGCTACGATGACGGCAAGACCGCCTGTCGCAACGACCTTTGCCTTACAGCCCAATTCCCGTCTCATCCGGGTAACGATGCCGTCGACTTGGCCGACGAAGCCGTAAAAGACACCGGCCTGCATGCTTTCAACGGTATTGCGGCAAATCACTTTCTCTGCCTGGACGACTTCAATACGCGGCAGCTTAGCCGTACGCTGTACGAGGGCATCCGTTGAAATTCCGATCCCCGGGCAGATAGCCCCGCCGAGGTAGGTTCCCTTCTTATCGACGGCGCAAAAGGTCGTCGCCGTCCCGAAGTCGATGATGATGACCGGACCGCCGAACTTTTCATAGGCTGCGACGGCATTGACGATGCGGTCGGCACCGACTTCACGAGGATTGTCATATTTGATATCCATGCCGGTCTTGACGCCCGGGCCGATGACCAAGGGCGTCAGGCCAAAATAGCGCTGGCACATCCGTTCGAGGGTCGGCATGACCGGCGGAACGACAGAGGAAATGATGATGGCATCGATTTCTTCTGAATTGACGCCGTTCAAATAAAAGAGATGGCGAATAAGGACGCCGTATTCATCGGTCGTGCGAAGTCGATCCGTCGATACGCGCCAATGGTCCACGAGTTCCTGATCTTTAAAGATCCCGAGGACGATATTCGTATTCCCTACATCAATGACTAATAGCATAACTTTATCTCCTGCTTAATCTAAGTTGATAATACGCCTATTATAATAACAGAGTTTGCCCGTCTTGAATAGTCTTTCGGCACAATTAGACGGGACGAACATGGACATCGCCGGCCATGACCTTCTCCATCCCGCCCTCCGTTTCAACGATGAGATTGCCGTCGTCATCGATATCGGCTGCCGTCCCCGTAAAGGATCGGTTGACAGAACTCACAGAAACCTTCTGTCCGAGCATGCACGAAAGGATTCTCCACTGCGCCAGGATCGGGGCAAAACCTTCCTGACAGACCGTATGATACAACTGCTCTAATTCCGAAAGAATCGTCTGCAGAAGTTCGGCCCGGTGAACGGCAACGCCTTCCATGGCAAAGCTGGTAACGATATCTTTTAAGTCTTCCGGAAGATCACCTTCCGTGATACCCGTATTGACGCCGATTCCCATGATGATGTAGTTGACCTTTTCAGCCGATCCGTTCAATTCTGTCAAGATGCCGACCATCTTACGACGGTGGATCAAAATGTCATTGGGCCACTTGATGCCGCAGTCTGAAAGGCCGTGAGCACGCAGAGAGCGGGCCAGGGCCACGGCAGCCAGCAAGGTCATCTTAGAGACTTCCATCGGCGGAATCGCCGGCCGCAGGATGACCGAGAACCACAACCCCTTGGCAAAGGGAGAGTGAAAAGAACGGCTTAAACGGCCGCGGCCGCCAGTCTGTTCTTCGGCAATGACGACAGTCCCTTCGGTCGCTCCGTCGTCGGCCAGTTGTTTGGCGACGTTATTCGTCGAATCGACCCGTTCCCGATAGACGATATGCTGTCCGAATTCGGACGAAGCCAAGCCTTTTTCCAGGGCTTCCGGAGACAAGAGTTCCGGTGCTTCGCGCAGGCAATAGCCCTTTTTCGTATACGATTCAATGACGTATCCCTTCTGCTTCAAGGCCCGTATATGCTTCCACACCGCCGTCCGAGAGACGCCCAGCTGCTCAGAAATCTGCTGGCCCGATACGAATTCATTTTGGTGTTTTCGTAAAAAGTTGAAAATATCTTCCCGCATATTCATTCGTCCCTCCTACTGCCGCTTTTCAGACCATGCCCATGGGGTATCGTATAGCGGCGGTAACATGCTCATCATTTATTTAAAAATTGTATCATACCCCATATGCCTGTCAAGGCGTCACGCAAAAAGACTGCCGCATGAGGATAAAGCTCATACGGCAGTCTTTAAACGGCCTTGAACTAAGCCATGATAAACTTATTTATTCGTATCTTTGTCGTCCTTTTCATCGTCCTGATGGGTCAAGCCTTCAGTCAGGCCTCCCTTAGGAACGGGGTTGCCCCAAGGACTGATTTGGACTTCCGTCTGTTCCTGCTGAGGAGCTTCATCGACAGGCGTTTCACCTTTCGATTCCGAAGCCGTTTCTTCTGCAGTCGGTTCGGCATCGGCGGCTTTTGTTTCGACAGTTTCTGCCGGCTGGACGTCTGTATCCGCAGCTTCCGTATCGCCGGCTTCAGTCACTTTTTCTTCAGGGGCTTCGAGAGTCCCGTATTTGACCAAATTATCGACTTGCTGACGGTTGATGGTTTCGACTTCGATCAAAGCGTCGGCCATCTTGTTCAGCGTATCGAGCCGTTCGTGCAGCATATGGAGGACATCGGCATAGGCTTCCGATACAATATCGTGCATTTCCTTGTCGATCAGTTCAGCCACACTGTCGCCGTAATTGCGTTCGTGGCCGAGACTCTTGCCAAGGAAGACCTGATCCTGCTGTTCGCCAAAGACCATGGGGCCCAATTTAGGACTCATGCCCAGGCGGGTGATCATCTGGCGAGCAATGCGGGTAACGCTCTGGAGGTCGCCCGATGCACCGCTGCTGATTTCGTTGAAGACGATTTCTTCAGCAGCCCGGCCGCCGAGGGCAACGCGGATCTGTGCCAGGTAGTAGGATTTCGTTTCATACGACCGGTCTTCTTCCGGCAGCATCATCGTATACCCGCCGGCACGGCCGCGAGGAATGATCGTGACCTTGTGTACCGGATCAGCGTCAGGCAAGAGGTAGGCAATGAGGGCGTGCCCCGATTCATGGACAGCGGTCAGGCGTTTGCCAGTCAGGATCTTTATGTCTGTTTCATTGATCGTTGCAAGATATGCCTGACAAGCGGAACTGAAATTCGCAAGAAAAGCATCCGTCATTTCTACGATAGTAACTTTTTTGCCTTCGGCATTTAATTCAAGCGCGGTTTCCGCACCGGTGATGCCGCCTCCGATCACAACTACAGTATTTCCTGTTACTGCTGTGGAGCCATTTAAATAATCACTGGCATAAATGACGGAGTTTTTCTCAATTCCAGGTACATTTAATATTCTGGTTTTTCCGCCGACAGCAATGATAACTGCATCATAACCGCTATGAACGAGAGTCTCATATTCAACTTCTTCTTTTACCAGTGTAATGTTCGGATCATGCATAATATGATCTTCATAATAGTGGATCAACCGTGGCTTTGTTTTCCGGTTTGCTGGCTTCAATCATCGCTCCGCCGATGCATCGCTTTTCATAGATTGTAACCTGATGTCCGCGTTTTGAAGCAGTAAGAGCGGCTTCACAGCCTGCAGGACCGGCTCCGACTACTGCAACCTGTTTCCTGGTTTCTGCTTTTTCAACAGGTTTGCATTCAAAACGGTATAAGGATGGATTTACGGTACAATGGATCGGTGTGTGGCTCAACATTCCCCTGTCGATACATCCGATCAGACAGTTGATACAAGGTTTAATATCGCTGGCTCTGCCTTCTTTTGCTTTTTTTGCCCATGCCGGCTCTGCCAGCTGTGAACGACCTAAAGCGACAAAATCGGCATTTCCTTCAGCGAGCATCTTTTCAGCATCTTCTGGAGAGAAAATATTATGACCGATGAAAACAGGAATGTTTACTGCATCTTTCAGCATTTTTGTGTGTTTGGCGTTAAATGCATTTGGCAGCAGGAATTCTCTGGAAGCTGTTGCATGGGTTCCACCCATGATATTCAGATGAGATACTCCTTCTTTTTCCAATGCCTTTGCTACCTCAATGGTTTCTTCAATACGTATTCCTTCTGGCTCCCAGTCTTCGGTACTTAATTTGACACCTACCGGGAAATTTGGACCGCATTTCTTTTTGATGTTTCTGACGATTTCCAGGAGCAGACGCATGCGGTTGTGCAGAGAGCCACCATACATATCAGTACGTTTATTATCGTGGGGAGACAGGAAATTGGTCGGAATACATCCGGCAGCACCGTGGATTTCGATAATTTCAAAACCAGCTTTTTTACATCGTACTGCGGCGTCACCGAAACGTTCAACCAGATCATGAATTTCTTCTATTGTCAGGGCTCTTGGCATCTTATAGCCCATTTCATACCATGGCTCAAAAGTGATTTCAGATGCACCAATGACATCTGCGCTGCCGACAAAAGCAGCATCTCGGCCCGGATGAGCCAGCTGAATGCCGGGAACGGCCCCATGTTCTTTTACTGTTTCAGCAAGAAGGGTAAGACCTGCGATGAATTCGTCCTTGTCTGCCCGTAAGCCGCAGGATACCATTGGAACCGGGACTGCGTTATCCATAAAGATAAGTCCGGCACCGCCATCTGCCGCCTGGGCATAAGCTTTGATCTGACGGTCGGTTACGGTTCCGTCAGGATTTCCAAGATAAGTTCCCATAGAATTGCGGACAATTCGGTTTTTCAGGACAACACCGCCAACAGTTCCTTTTTGAAATAAATGTGGATAATACTTGTTTTCCATATTTTCTTTTCCTTTCACGTAAATTTTTGATATAATGAATTGTAATAAAATGTGAAAAATTAAACAAGAAACAGTTGTTGAGAAAAAATTGCATATGCAACTTTTAAAGGTAAAATGTTGCAGAGGAGAGATATGAGCGAAGATTTAAGAGTAACAAAGACCAGACAAAATATCCAGATGACATTTATCAGACTGTTGGAACAGTGTCGTTTTCAGGATATTACTATCAAGCAGCTGATCCAGGAATGTCAGATTAATCGCTCTACGTTTTACAGAAATTATGAGGATAAATATGATCTCATTCAAAAGATAGCGGATGAATTGCTTGTCCAGTTCCAAAAGGCAATAAATCCGGGATTTATAGCTTTAAATGGAAAAAAAGAGAATTATATTTCGTATTTTTCGCCAATCCTCCATTTTTTTGAACAGAAGAAAGCGATTTTGAAAATGATGGCGCGGCAGACGCTTCCTGTTAATATTTTTGATGAAATGCATATGATTTACAGCCATGCATTATTTGAGGAACTTTGTGAAAACTATCATATTCATCCCAACAGTGAAAAGAAAGCAGTCTATTTCAGCCAGATCATTGCATCTAATATTCTCACAGCGGTGAAATGGTGGCAATTGGAAAGTTCACAGACATCGGAGAAAGAAATTCTTGAGATGATCGTGTTAACGGTGACGAAAGGTATTTTACCAAGTTTATATGAGCAGTTTTGGTAAGGAAATAAAGAATATGCACCAGGTAAATGTTTGGAAAGTGAAGTGTTTGATGCGGGCTACTTTGAGCAGTTTGTGAAACAAGTTATAGAAATGTAGCTATGTAAATTTATAGGTATGTCGGATATATTCTGGTATACCTATTTTTTTACGTTTTAAACCGATAGTTCAATGACATAGATATATGCTGCATATAGAATAAAAAAGTAGGAGAGTTAGGATTGTATCTGGTGGGGTTATAGCTGGTAGTTTGGTCTGTATGGAATATCAGAGATAAAGACAGGTAATGAAGAGTTTTTAAAACTTTTTATTGCCTGTTTTTTTGATATTACAGATAGTTGCAGGGAACGGTGATTAGGTGTACAATAATGGCGTTTTAAGTTTAACGGATGATGAAAGTGGCAGGAAGATGGAAATATTATTAGCGGGAAACACAGGATATTTAACGGGAGAATGGATCGAACAGACTTTTCTCGGGACGCATGTCCTGATCTGTGGTGATACACAATTTAAATACCATAAGGGAAAAGTTCCCATTTTAAGACTTCAGGAACATCGTGCAGAAGAGATTGATTTAAAACAATATGAGCTGGATCGTATTGTATATTTTTCCGGCTTTTTATCGTTAGGTGCAAAAAACAGTGGGGAAATCGAGGCTCTCAACCACCTTTTGGAGTATTGCAGAGGACGCGCGATCCAGTTCTTATATATTACAAATGAAAACGGGAAAGGAGACAATCTGCTTCTGAGAAATATGGCGGATGATATATGCAGGTATTATCGGGAGAAAGCAGGCGTTTCGTTAAAGGTTGTGAGTGCTCCCTGCCTTTATTCTGCAAGATACAGTAAAGACTGGCTGTACAAGACCTTTCAGTCACTGGAAAAGGGAAAGATGCCTGAATTTCCAAAACAAAATGAGGATATGGCTGATTTTTTGTATCTGGATGACCTGGGAGAACTGATTTTTCGTATTTTTGATAACTGGGATCAGGATGACAGGAGTCTTGAAATCCCGGATGTGTTCCATATTCGTTAGGGAGAACTGGAAACTGCAATCTTAAAATTGTTTCCTGCGCTAAAAGCAGACCGTTCAGAAAAACGGGAAAAAACTGTGAAGACTGTACCGGACAGCAGGAATATGATTGAAAAAGAGAATCTGGAAAAGAATACGATCCGGAAAAAATATGGCTGGTTTCCGAAGATCAGTATTCTGGAAGATTTAAAGGATCAGTATCAGGATTTTCTTGATAGAAGGCAGAAACGTGAAAACTGGTACAGACTTATTTTAAGCAGGATTACAGGTCATGCCGCGGTCATTAAATGGGGAGAAATCCTTCTCTTTTTCGGATTTTCTGAAATCCTCCACAGAGTTCTTGGAAATTCTGTACAGTTTCGTTATATTGATGTACGTCTTTTGTATGTGGTGATCATTGGATCTATTTATGGATTGAATGAAGGGGTAGCGGCAGCTTTTCTGGCAGTCTGTGCTCTGACAGTTTCTTACATCAGAGAAGGCATAAACGGTTTGACACTGTTTTATGAACCATCTAACTGGCTGCCGTATATTTTATATTTCGTGGTTGGGGCTGTATGTGGTTATAGCCAGATGAAAAACAGAAAAGATATTGCGTTTGCAAATGAAGAAAATGCACTGTTAAAGGATAAATTCCTGTTTATCCTTTAACAGTGCATTATATGGAATATAACATTAAGTGAAAGGGCAAAGCTGTATGCCTGGAGCAGCGGGAAATATAAAATCCCTCTGGTCTGGGAAAATGATTATGGTTCTGGGAAATTTGTGGTAGTAAATCTGGGAATATATGTAAAGGCAGTCAGAGGTATTTTTTCAGCTGCATACAGTCTTCTGTCAGATTGTACCATCTACCCGGTTATCAATGGATCTGCTTTTTATCTGGATGATTTTCCTTCCCCGGTACCGGGAGGAGATGGTACCTATGTCAGACGTGATTATAACACTAATATTGCAGATTTTTATTCCAATATCTGGTGGCCGGATATGATGTCACTTGCAGCAGAGCATGGCGTCAGATATACGGGTGTGATGATCGAAAACTATGAAGATGAGACAGATGGAGAAATCGTAAAACAGACAGACACACAGAGATTTCAGTACTTTGGAAATATGATCCTGCATCAGGGTGGAGAACTGGGCTACCATGGGTATAACCACCAGCCATTAAGTCTGTCAAATGTGGATTATGGAGATGTTCTTCCATATAAGACGTGGATAAGTATGAAAGCAATGCAGGAT
>OLFU01003133.1_pt1 | contig 11500 bp, 15 predicted proteins | sample 1605161 | NCBI WGS metagenome assembly OLFU01 (sample SAMEA3888914, study PRJEB22519) | human gut metagenome | biome: human gut; feature: human-associated habitat; material: faeces | place: Denmark | collected 2011
AGGCTTTCAGCAGGGCATTTTCGGCAAAGGTCGTTCCCGTTTCTTCCGGCTCCGTAATCGACGGCAGGACATCGTGCACCGAAACGGCTTCATAGCCCAAAGGCTCTAAAATACTTTTGAATTCCCGTATCTTCCCGGCATTATGTGTTGCCAGTACAATTTTTTCTGCCACGGCACATCCCCCTTGTCCGGCTGTTATTTTTTAAGCATTTTTGCGTAATTCTTGATGACGACAATCGGCGTCTTTTGGGACGCATTGCCAAAAGGATTGTCGATGAGGATCCGGGCGATTTCTTTCGGATTGATACCCTTGCTGTGACCGAGGACGGCCGAGCGCTTGAGGTCGTTGACGTCGGCAACGACAGCGCCGTAGCAGCCCATGCGCTGTTTGATTTTTTCAGCAACCTTATCCGGTTCAGCCGGCCCGTAGACGATGCATTTATCAAAGGGCGGCATGGTGCCCGTAACGTCATCGGTTAAGGACGCCTGACGGCATTTGGCATACCAAACGCCGTTCTTGCCGGCCAGTTTTGCAAAAAAGCCGACGATGAACCAGAACATCATCTTCCATTCCCCTTCAAGGTTCATGGCTGCCTGCATGCCGTAGAGACTGGCCATACTGCCTTCACCGGGAACGAAGCGCCGCATGAGGCGGGCCTGCCAAGAAGGCGTCAGTTCTTCCGGCCGCGTATAGCGGTGCTGGGTAATGGCGACGACACTTTCGGCCGTGCAGACCAAGTCATCGGGACCGACGACGTGTTTTGCATATTCTTCGATAACATCGACGATATCATCTTTATCCGTAAGGATTCTTGTTTTTACAGGGACTAATTCTACCGGTACTTCAATTTCTGCCATTGTATGAGACCTCCTAATTCAATTCCAATGCGTGCTGTACTTCCGTTGCCTTCAAGGTAATGCGGGCCTTATGGATGTACCATTCGCTGCGGGATACGACTTGATAGACGAGATCAATCGGCATATCAGGGAAGGTCTTCAAGTCTTCGCGGATGTTGCCTTCTTTGCTGGTCAGGGTAATGGTGACGCGGATCATGCCCCGATCGCGGGGATTAAAAATAACAGATTCCCAGTAGTTGTCATCGCGTTCGGCTGCCTTATTGGCAAGTTCGGACTGGACCGTAACCTTGTCGTACTGTTCACGCGGGAGGAGGGTCCGAGGATAAAAGTCCATGATAGTTCCCAGCTGCCGGCCGGCATTGTGGATAGGTACTTCTGTTTCGAAGACGGCCCGGTTCTGGGTAATTTCCTTCATTTCAAAAGGTTTCCGATGGCGGGCATCGATAACAAAGCGGGCGTCCCCCTGCCGCCAGGCAAAGAAGCGGAACAACAGGTACAGGACAGCAGCAATGCCGATGACGGCAATGATAACATTGAATAAGACATAGAAAAACACGGCGCAAGACTCCTTTATGTAAAATATAGATACGATTAAATGAGGGTGATTTCTTCAGCGGTAAATTCATTGGCCGGAATGAGGTGTTCTGCCAGGTGGGCACCGCGCTCCTTTTCGGCCGTAAAGCAAAGGCGTAAATAGCCGTTTTCTTGGTTCGGGTTAAGCAACCCGTCTTTCTTTAAGACATCCAGTGTTTCCAGGGCCATTTCATGGGCCGGATCGACGAAGGCAATGGAATCGCCGCAAAACTCTTCAAAGAGAGGCTGGATGAAAGGGAAATGCGTGCAGCCGAAAATGGCCGTATCGGCACCGGAATGAAGGACCGGCTCCGTATACTGCTTTAAGGGACCACGGATTTCCGGCCCGTCGAGGACACCTCGTTCGATGAGATTCGCTAGGGCCGGGCAGGACTGTTCAACGATTTCAATATTGCCGTCCATATCGGCAGCGACCTTGCGATGACTGTGGTTGGCAATGGTTAATGGCGTAGCGAAGACGGCAATCTTTTGGGTCGCACTGATTTGCTTAGCCGTCTTGAGGCCCCGACTCATGCCGATCAAGGGATAGTCGACTTCCTTTACGACGGTATCATAGGCAACGGCCGTAACGGTGTTGCAGCCGATGGCGACAACTTTGACCTTCTGCTCGGTCATAAAATGCAGAATATCCCGCGTATACTGAAGGATTTCTGCCGGCGTTCGCGTCCCGTACGGGTTTCGTTTGGTATCACCGACGTAGATAATGTCTTCATGAGGCAGGAGCATCCGCAATTTTGCGACGACAGTCAGTCCGCCGACACCGGAATCAAACACACCGATCGGCCGTGAATTACCTTCCATGAACAGCTCCTTCGACGTCTGTATCTGCCTGTTCGGCAGCATACATGGCCTGTAGTTTCTTGTAATCTTCATCAGAGAGGCGGGCTACTTTCCCACTGTTTTTGTGGACAAATACGTTCTGCGTCGTTCCTGTCGCCAACAGGCGGCGGTCATCATGACGGACGATGCGGTAGGAAAAGACCATCTGGGCCCGGCTGAGCTTTACCAGGCGAGTCTCAATGTCAATGATATCGGCATAGTTTATGGGGCTGATATATTCGCAGGACACACTCTTAATGGGATAGGTAATCCCTTGATCGAGGAGGTCGAATAAGTCGAGACCGGCAGCGGCGAAATATTCACAGCGGCCGCATTCAAACCAACGGATGTGGTTGGAATGGTGGGCAATGCCCATCATGTCCGTTTCATAGAACCGCACTTTTTCAACAACAGTAATCATAAATTCTTAACTCCTAACTTTATACACGCTCATATTATTTTACGATGATGACCTATGTTTGTCAAAGGAAAAGTCTGAAATACGAACGATAAAGGGACTGTCCTCATGCGACAGTCCCTTTATCAATCATGCTCCGGTCACTCACGTACTTTTCAGGAACGGGAACATGCGGCGTACCTTTTCCCGGTGTTCCGGTTTGACATAAGTCCCGGCTAAGTGCAGGGCTGCAGCGACGACAGCGGCATCGTCCAGCCAGCCAAATCCGGCAAAGACGTCCGGCACCAGATCAAAGGGCAAGATAACGTAGCCAATAGCTCCCATGAGAGCCAATTTAATAAATTTCGGCGTGTCTTTATCTTGCATACAATAAAAAATTGTCAGGATTTTCGGTAAAAATTTAATTTTTCTTCCTGCTGTGCGAATAAATAGGATGAATCGGCCCGGTGTATAAAATTGGGCGAAAAAGCTCAGTATTTTCCACATCGGCTTTCACCTTACTTCAGGTCTTCCAAAGACTTTTTAGCCTCTTCTACAGCTTCTTTAACCTTTTTTTCGACATCGTCGGCATCCATGTCGGATACTTCCTTGGCGGCGTCCTTAGCGTCTTTCGCAACGTCCTTAGCGGCATCTTTAACATCTTCCGCGGCATCCTTAGCATCTCTGGCAACGTCCTTGGCCTTGTCCATGGCGTCGCGGCGGATGTTGCGCACAGCCACCTTGGCCTCCTCGCCCAGCTTGGAGACTTCCTTGGCCAGCTGCTTGCGGCGCTCCTCGGTAGGAGCCGGGAAGTTCAGACGGATGGTCTGGCCGTCATCAATGGGGTTGATGCCCACATCGCTGGCCAGGATGGCCTTGCTGATGGCGCGCAGCAGAGTGCGGTCCCACGGGGTGATGGTCAGGGTGCGGGCCTCGCTGACAGCCACAGAAGCCACCTGCTGGATGGGCGTGGGCGAACCATAGTAATCCACGGTTACCTTGTCCAGAACGCCGGGGTTGGCACGGCCTGCGCGCACGGTCTTCAGCTCGCGCTCCAGATGCTCGACTGCGCTCTTCATCTTGTCTTCGAATGCCTTGGTGTTGCTGCTCATTGTCCTTGTCTCCTGTTTGTTATCAATTCTCACCAGCCGCGAAAAGGCGTCTGGCATATTCTATTGTCGGAAGCGGGGCAGTATGCTCAGCCCTCGTAGACCAGCGTACCCACGTTCTCACCCTGCACAGCGCGGGCGATGTTGTCGGGGTCGGCCAGGTCGAACACGAGGATGGGGAGCTTGTTGTCCCGGCAGAGGGTGGCGGCAGTGCCGTCCATAACAGCCAGACGGTCTTCCAGCACCTTGGTAAAGGTAAGGGTCTCGTACTTCTTGGCATCGGGGTACTTATGGGGGTCCTTGTCATAGACGCCGTCCACCATCGTGGCCTTGAACATGATGTCTGCACTCACCTCAACGGCGCGCAGAGCAGTGGTCGTGTCGGTGGAGAAGAAGGGGTTGCCCGTACCGCCGCCGAAGATGGCGATCTTGCCCTCTTCCATTGCGTGGAGAGCTTCCTTGCGGGTGAAGGCCGGGGCCACCTGCGGCATGGTGATGGAGGTGAACACCTCGGTCGGCACACCCAGCTGCTCCAGCTTGTCGGAGACAGCCAGGGCGTTCATCACCGTTGCCAGCATACCGATCTTATCGGCCAGCGTACGCTCCATCTTGCCGCTGGAACGGCCACGCCAGAAGTTGCCGCCGCCCACAACGATGCCGATCTGAACGCCCAGCTCATGGGCCTTCTTTACGCCTCCACAGATCGCGTCCATGGTCGGCTCGTCGAAGCCGGTCCCCTTTTCGCCGCCGAGGGCCTCACCGCTGATCTTCAGAAGGATACGCTGATATTTCAATGCCATAATAACATACACCACCTGTATCAGATTTGGCCGCGCTGTGCGCCGCCGATTTTATCTTTTATCTATTTTACAATAAAACTGCTCCAAAGTAAACAGGCAAACGCCAGCTCATCGGCAAAGGTTTCTTCTCCTTCTGCACTTTGGGCAAAAAAAGCTGGACATTTGCCGCGAATCATGCTATAATACTGCTTGCATCCCGGCAAAATAGAATATGCGGGCATCGTACATCGGCTAGTATATCAGCCTTCCAAGCTGAGGAGGTGGGTTCGATTCCCATTGCCCGCTCCACCAAAAACCGCCTAGATTCGTCAGAATCCAGGCGGTTTTCTTGCTTCATTACCTCATTTCTTTTCCATACCATATAATAATGCCCCCCCTTCGAAAAAATTTTGAAGGAGGCATTATTAGACTATGCAGCTCTCACCGCACTCTCTTTTTCATCCTTGCCATGAATGCATCCGCCTCGATGGCCTCAGGGGTGAAGCTGTTGTTCTTCCACCATGCGGCCAGCGCAGCGCCGACGGTGAAGCCGGTGGAGATCATCTGCTCGAGCTGGGCGTTGTCGATGGGCAGTACAGACTTGCCCGCTGCGCTGAGCAGCTGATTTGTCAGGGCGAGGCCCAGCGCTGCGGTACGGGTCAGAGTACCGGCGGAGACGGTGCGGTTGGTAATGATATGTGCGTTCATAGCTTAATTCCTTTCTCTTGTATGTTCGTTTGCTTCTAAATCGGCGATGCGGTGGTTTGCCACCTTCATCTGCTCTTCCAGCACGGGGACGCGCTGGGCGAAGTTGTTGTGCGCCCGCACCTCGCGGGTCAACTCCTCAAGCTTGGTGTCTGTGACAGCCTGACTGCGGCTGTTGGCGATGAGTACGCCGATGAGAGTCACGGCCCCGGTGATAAGCGCTGCGAGAACAGTCTCCATCGGTCTCACCCCTTCCATCTGGACTTATTCGTCCGGGTATCGATATGTACCCAGCCGGTCATGCGCTTGGGATGCTTTGCATCCTTCGGGTACCGCCCGATGCCGCCGCGCCCGGGAAGCAAGGTCTCAGCGTAGGCGGCGACTGTCGCTACCGGCACACCTTCGACGTAGAAGTCTGCCGCCCGGCCCAGCAGGTGCTGGCTGCTCTTGCTGCCGCCCACGGCGGCATTGTGTTCGGCGGTGCGGTAGCCGCTGGTGATATGTACCGGTTTGCCGAAGTGCTCCCGGATGCACTGCAGAAGCACCACCAGCTCGTCGTCGATAAGGACAACGTCGCTGCCCTTGCAGGCGAACTCGCGGACACGGAAGCCGGGCGAGAGCTGCCGGGTGGAGTCGCGGGTCATGGAATATTCTCTGATGGACATTTCAAATCCTTTCTCCTCCTGGGCTCCCCTAATAGGGGAGCTGGCGCGAAGCGCCTGAGAGGTTTAGTACTTCTTCCCGCAGATCTCCTCGAAATCCGCCTTGGTGATGATGCCCTTGCGGACATACACCCGCAGCATCGCCTCAGAGATACGGCCCTGCGTCCAGCGCTCGGACAGTCTTTCCTTGTTGCTCATAACTTCGTTCTCCTTTCTCATTCCTCGGTGGTGTTGGTGGTATCATCCGGCAGACTCAGAGCTACCATGTCTTCCAGAGCGTCCGCAATGCGGGTCTGGTCGGAGACGCCGGCGTCTGCCATGGGCGGGTTATCCTGAAAGGCCTCGATGGCGGCCAGATAGTCCTCGTCGGTGGTGCAGCTGCTGAAATCGCAGCCCGCCTTGCGGTAACGCTCCACCTCATCGTCGAAGACCAGTGCGACGCTGCCGTTGATGATGCCGCCGCCCACGATCATCTTGGTGTAGCGGCCCCACTGGTAACGATCCAGCCACTGTTCAGCGGTAAGCTTCTCGCCCACCGGGGTGATGACGTCAGATTTGTTGTCGTAAATTTTGTATCGTGCCATTTTGATTTCTCCTTTCATTACGCCGAATAGACATCGACGACATCCTGATATTTGTCTACCGTGCTCTGGATTTTTGAGATACCGCCTGCGAACAGCGCATAATCTCCAATTACAGCAGATGCAAGGCCATACCGTCCGACACTCAAGTCTGGCATCGTCATCTTGGTTAACGCGGTGTTGTATGCATCCACCGTTGCCACATAGGCTGCATCGCTGTTGCCTTTATAGCCACCTGCAAACATTGCGTATTCGCCCACTGTGGCCGAGGCCAGGCCATTCTTTGTGCTGCTCAATTCGACGGCAGTGCTTCGGGTCAGCGAGGCATCGTACGATTCTACTGTGGAGAGGTATTTTCCCGTAGTGCTGTTGTATCCTCCTGCAAAAAGAAGATGATTCCCGATGGTTGCGGCAGAATGGACTGCTCTGGGGCAACTCAAGGGCGCGGCCTTACTGGACGTAAGAGACGAATCATATGCGCGCACCATCTCCATAGCCCCAATGGTTTCAACAAGAGTCGAATCCGAGTTCATGCTGCTGCCGCCGCTAAACACTGCATAACCTCCGACTGTGCCTCCTGCACAGGCGTATACATTACTGGGCAGCGGAGTTGCAGTCGTCCGGGTGAGAGACGTGTTGTATGCATCTACGGCGGACTGCGACATTGTAAATAAGCCATTATTCCTTCTTCCGCCAGCAAAAAGCGCATAGGAACCTACAACTGCTGCGGCACTGTCACATCGGGCAATACTCAGCTCTGTAGCGGTCGTCCGGGTAAGAGATGCATCGTAGACATCCACCGTACCAAAGGACGTGTCTCCGCTTCGTCCACCGACGAATAGTGCGTGATTCCCCAGCGTTATCGCCGTCAATCCTTGCCTTGCCACGCTCAAAGAAGCTGCAGTTGTCCGGGTGAGAGATGCGTTGTATGCGTCCATTATGGCCTCGCCTTTTTTGGCGTCGCTATCATAACCGCCGCCTCCGAACAGGGCATATCCGCCAACTGTCGTTCCGGCAAGGAAGATTCTGTATTTACTCAGCGGTGTCGCAGTTCCAAATTTGTCAGCCTCCGCACTGTAGCACAGCCTCGCCTTGCCTCCGATACCGATGTACATCTTCTTGACCTTGCGGGCCTTACCGCCGATGCCAACGTAGGCTTTTTTCATCTTGCGGGCTTTGCTGCCAACGCCCACATAAACTGCTTTTGCCATATCCGGCCTCCTTTACACGTACACGATGAGCACCTTGTTGGTGGTCAATGCGCTTCCCGCCCCCGGGTCGGTGGTCTGGGCGGCAAAAGTCAGGCCGTTGACCGAGTTGGCCGTGCCGCCCGCAGAGCCGGAACCGGCGTAGTTGTGGGTGTGGGAACTGTTGGCTTTGCCGTTGAGTTTGGTGTTCATCTCGCTCTCGGTGTAGTACCGGTCGTCGTGGGTATGGCTGGACGCCGCCTTGCCGTCCACGAGGCCTTTCAGCACCTTGCCCTGATTTGCGCTCAGACTCTGGTCGGTGGCCGTGCTGGTCAGGTTGTCCTGTATGCCGCGCCAGGTGTTGGTGTCCGTGAACTTTGCATCCGCAGGCACACTCTTGCCCAGCGTGTAGGGCATAGCGACCGGCACACCATCCTTGAAGTATACGCCCTGCGTGGAGGAACCCGCGTTCGTGTTCAGTTTGTTGGCTGAGTTTGCCGCACCGCCCGCGCTGGACGAACCAGCGTAGTTGTGGGTATGGCTGGCGGCAGCTTTCCCCGCCAGCGCGTCGCCGGTAGCTTTGGCGTCGGCAGCTGCGCCGGAGACTTTGAGGGTGGTGTCCACCTTCGTTTCTTTGCCCGCCGGGCCTGTCTCGCCTTTCGGTCCCTGAGGGCCAGTCGCGCCTACAGGACCCTGTGGACCGGTGTCGCCTTTGTCGCCCTTCGGACCCTGCGGGCCAGTCTCGCCCTTTGGACCTTGTGGACCTGTTGCACCAGTGGGGCCTGTCGAGCCGATGTCGCCTTTTTCGCCTTTAGGCCCCTGAGGTCCGGCATTTCCCTGCGGACCTCTCGCGCCTGTATCACCCTTTTCGCCCTTGAAATCTCCCGCAGCGATGCCATCCTGAAGCTCTTTCAGTTTTTTCGCCGCCGCTGCAGCACTACCGGCCGCTGCGCTTTTTTCGCTTTCGGCCTGTTTCATCGACTTCCGGGCCTGTTCGGCACTTTTCCGGGCGTCTGCACCGACTTCTTCCACCCGGCCCACCAGCTGCTGCCACGCAGGCGTACCCAGCGGCGGCATAGTACCGTCTTCGGTGCCGGAATTTGCCGCCACGCGGTAACGCATATCGGCGCTGGTGATGGTCCGGGTGCCGTCGGAGCCTTCGAAGGTGATGCGGCCCTCGCCGGACACAGCCGTGACGAAGGCAGGCACCTCCACCACACCGTTCTCTACCAGCGATGTAGGCGGGTCACCCTCCGGCGTATGCCAGAACACCCGGAGCTTCATCCCCTTCCACTCGTCGGCGGCAGTCACCCTCAGCCGATAGACGCCGCAGTTCTTGTTGTAGCCAAACCGCAGCATATCCTCATAACCCGGTGCTTTTACCGCGCCGGACGACGCAAGAGAAAGCTTGTATTCTATCATTGAGACCTCCTTTTTCGGCAGTCATTTCCTGTGCGGAGGCTTCTGCCGATACCATCCGCACGCAGACAAAAACTTCGAGCCGTTTCCCGCACAGATGCCGGCCTCTGCGCCCATGAAACAACTTTATTTCGTCATCTTTGCCTTTTCTTGTGCCATATGGTAGCATTTCGCACATTCAAAGTCAACGATTCTCATGAAATAGTCGGAAACTTGTGCAAAAGCGCACAAAAAACTGTGTTTTCCTCTTTTGGACGCAAAAAAATAACCGACCCAAGCCGTGTGAGGATACACGAACTTGGGTCGGTTTTACATCATTTTATTTCAGGACGATGTTTTCGGAGCAGCTATGCCGCCGGGATGTTTGCCTCATCTGTCCCACTTGTCACAGAGAGCGTTGATCTGGTCGGCGAACTTGGCGAGGTCCTTGTTGGCACCGCCCTCGTTGTGCTCAATGACTCGCAGCAAACGCTTGCCGGCATTGAGCAGGCGCTGGAAGACGGTAGCTGCACGGGCTGCACCCTCGCTGACGTGGTGCTCGATGCGGATACGGGTGCCTTCCTTCAGGCAGACTGCGCCCTCGGCACCGATGGCCCACTGCTCACCATTATAAGGTGCGCTGGCGTTGAAGCCCTGCTCCGTGAGGGTCTGGGCAAAGATGTTCTCCACCTCATCCTCGCCGTGGATGATGAACACCCGCTTGGGCTTCGGCTCAAAGGAGTTGACCCACTTCAGCAGGCCTTCCCTGTCGGCGTGGCCCGAAAGGCCGGTGAGCTGGCAGATCTCCGCCTGCACCTCGATGGATTCGCCGAAGAGCTTCACGTTGTCCGCACCTTCCAGCAGAGAGCGGCCCAGCGTGTTCACGGCCTGATAGCCCACAAAGAGGACGGTGCATTCCTTCCTCCAGAGGTTATGCTTGAGGTGGTGGCGGATACGGCCCGCTTCGCACATGCCGCTGGCCGAGATGATGACCTTCGGCACGGGGTCGGTGTTGATGGCACGGGACTCATCGCTGGTGACGCTGACCTTCAGGCCCGGGAACTGGATAGGGTCGATGCCCTTTGCCAGCAGGGCGTTGGTCTCTTCATCAAAGCAGGAGGAGTCGGTGTCCTTGAAGATACGGGTAGCCTCGATGGCCAGCGGGCTGTCGATGTACACCGGGAAACAGCCGTGGCCGGTGACCAGATTCTTTTCCTTTATCTCGCGGATGAAGTAGAGCAGTTCCTGAGTGCGGCCCACTGCAAAGCTCGGGATGACCACATTGCCGCCGCGGTCGAAGGTGCGCTGCAGGATCTTCGCCAGCTCTGCCACATAGTCGGGCCGCGGGCCGTGGCTGCGGTCACCGTAGGTGGACTCCATAAAGACATAATCTGCGTCTTTCAGATACGTGGGGTCTTTGATGATAGGCTGGTCATGGTTGCCGATGTCTCCGGAGAAAACCAGCTTTGCGGTCGCGCCGTTCTCCGTCACCCATATCTCAATGCTGGACGAGCCCAGCAGATGGCCCACATCCACAAAGCGGATGACGATGCCGGGCGCAAGCTCGATCTCTTTATTGTAATCATAGCCCCGGAACAGCGCGATGGCTGCCTCGGCGTCCTGAATGGTGTACATGGGTTCCACAGGCTCTGCACCGGAGCGCTGGCCTTTGCGGTTCTTCCACTCGGCTTCGAATTCCTGGATGTGCGCCGAGTCGCGCAGCATGATACTGCACAGTTCTGCCGTGGGCCTGGTGGCATAGATCCTGCCCCGGAAGCCGTTGCGCACCAGAAGAGGCAGAAGGCCCGTGTGGTCGATATGGGCATGGGTGGCCAGCACGCCGTCGATCTCGCCCGGCGCAACGGGGATGGGTTGGTTCTCATAGACATCCTTGCCCTGTTCCATACCACAGTCGATGAGGTAGCGCTGTCCCGCCGCTTCCAAGAGGGTACAGCTGCCGGTCACTTCGTGGTTGGCACCCAAAAACGTCAGTTTCATAGACACACCTCCAACGAGATTACCCAACTTTGGTACATTAAGTATATCACGTTTCGCGCTGTAATGCCGCCCAAATCGATAGCCGATTCTCGGGCAAAACGCCGAATCCATCAAAAAATTTTTATACAATCTTGACAAACCACCCCCGGATGATATAAACTTAAATCGTATGACGTAACTTCTACTGAGATTCAAAATAGAGAGGTTGTATTTTATGGTTCGTAACGATTTGCGCAATGTCGCTATCATCGCTCACGTTGACCACGGCAAGACCACGCTGGTGGACGCCCTGCTGCGCCAGAGCGGCGCTTTCCGCGACAATCAGGCTGTGGCAGAGCGTGTCATGGACAGCGGTGACATCGAGCGTGAGCGCGGCATCACCATTCTGGCCAAGAACTGCTCCTGCACCTACA
>OLFU01003139.1_pt1 | contig 11489 bp, 9 predicted proteins | sample 1605161 | NCBI WGS metagenome assembly OLFU01 (sample SAMEA3888914, study PRJEB22519) | human gut metagenome | biome: human gut; feature: human-associated habitat; material: faeces | place: Denmark | collected 2011
TTTTCTCCTTTATGACGGCGGAGAAGTTCCTCCACCTGCCGGGCAGATAACCCCTCTTCTGCAATCTTCCTGGCCATGCGGATCTGTTCCGCCGGGCTGGAAAGCGTAAGGATTGGCCGGATTTGTCCTGCTGTCACCTTATGCTGGAGAAGGAACTCCTTCACCTCATCGGGAAGAGAAAGGAAACGGACCGCATTGCCTATATAGGAACGACTCTTTCCCACGGCTCTGGCCATGGCTTCCTGGGTATATCCATATTCATCCATAAGCCGGTGATAGGCTTCTCCTTCTTCAATCACCGTCAGGCCTTCCCGCTGCAGATTTTCGATAAGGGCAATCTCTGCCGACTGCTTATCGCTGTAATCCCGCACAATGGCAGGGATTTCCTTCAGCCCCGCCATTTCGGCCGCCCGGAGGCGGCGTTCCCCGGCGATAAGTTCATACTGGTGATTTTTGCGCCGCACCAGAATCGGCTGTACCACTCCGTGTTCCCGGATGGAATTGGCCAGCTCCCCGAGTGACTCTTCATCAAATGTGTGACGCGGCTGGTATTCATTCGGCACAATCAGGGAAATTTTCAATTCTTCCGTTCGTTCCGCCGTAAGGTCATCCCCCAGCAAGGCTCCCAGTCCGCGGCCAAGTTTCTTACTTTTCGACACGTTTCAAAACCTCCCGGCTCAACTTCTTGTAAGCTACGCCTCCTTTGGATTTGGGTGCATACAGCGTAATCGGCTGTCCAAATCCGGGCGCTTCCGATAATTTCACGCTCCGGGGAATCACCGTCTTGAACACGGTATCTCCGAAGTAGGATTCCACTTCATCCCGTACCTGCACAGACAGGTTGGTCCGGCCATCGTACATGGTAAGCAGAATCCCCAGAATATCCAGATCCGGATTCAGGTTCTTCGTCACCGCATGAATGGTCTTCACCAGCTGGGACAACCCTTCCAGCGCATAGAATTCTGCCTGAATCGGGATGATGACAGAATCTGCGGCAGTGAGTACATTCAGCGTCATGAGCCCCAGTGCCGGCGGGCAGTCGATGATAATATAGTCATACTTGTCCCGCACTTGGGAAAGGATGCGTTTCAGAATGGTCTCTCTGTTTTCCATGCCTACCATTTCAATTTCCGCACCTGCCAGATTCATAGAGGCCGGAAGCAGAAACAGCCGTTTCATATCTGTATCAACAATGGCTTCCTCCACCGGAGCATTTCCCATCATGACATCGTAAATGTCCGGGTCGAAGTGCCGGCGCTCCATGGACAGACCGCTCGTGGCATTCCCCTGCGAATCTGTATCCACTATTAGCACCCGGCGGCTGTGCTTGGCCAGAAACGCCGACAGATTTACCGCTGTGGTCGTTTTGCCAACGCCGCCCTTCTGATTAATAATGCCAATAATTTTCGCCATACCGATTCCTCACCACCGAAAACTTTTTCTCTCAGGAAAGAGAGGAAAAGCCTTCTGTTTTCAATAAAAAAGTATCCTTTTTATTATAACATAATCAAAACCGAAACGTTACGAAAAAAAGGAACAAATGCAGGCTTTCCATGCTATACTTAACGTAATCTGAATGGCAGAATCACGGATAGCCATCCTGAAGATTACTGCCCTGTAGTATTCTCCAAAGGAGTGATTTCCATGTCTCAGAAACCTATGATTGCCATCCCGGTGATGGCCCGCACCCTCCCGGAACTGGAAGAAGAACTGACCGCCCTCGCCCCTCTGGATTTTGACGTACTGGAATGGCGCATGGATGGCCTTTCCTCTTTATCCCCAGCCCTGGTAAAGAAAGGCCTCGCCCTGGTAAAATCTCACTGCCGGCGCCCGGTAATCGCCACCATCCGCACCAGTGAGGAAGGCGGTCATTTCCCTTATGACCATGCAACGTATGAAGCCTGCGTAAAAGCAGCCATGGAGAACCTCACCCCGAGGTGCGATGCCATCGATGTGGAAATGGAACGCACACCGGCACCCCGACTTATTGAAAAAGCCCGTGCCCTGGGCCTTTCCGTCATCGTAAGCTTCCATGATTTTTCCCGCACTCCGAAGAAGGAAGACATCGTTTCCCGCTTTCTTACCATGAAAGCCCAACACGCTTCTATAGGAAAAATTGCCGTCATGGCCCACTCCAGGGAAGATGCCTGCACCATGATGGATGCCATGGCCCAGGTACATAAGACCGCGCCGGAATTCCCATTCATCGGCATTTCCATGGGTCCCTGTGGCCAGGTAACCCGCACAGAAGGCGGCAAAGCCGGTTCCATCCTCACCTTCGCCTCTGCCGGAGAAGCCTCCGCCCCGGGACAGATAGCTCTTGCCGATATGCGCAGGATTCTGGATAAAGCTTATCGGTAGTTACACAAATTTCATTTTTCAGTTTCCTTTTGTTAGAATCGTGTTATAATACAAAGCAATAAAATATTCTGACATAAGCCACAGGTTTTATCAGCAGATTCTTCAGGAGGTATTATGTTTACCTTTGATAACATTTCACTTGACAGGATTCTTGTTCCAGTAGACGGTTCCAATCAGTCCAAGGAAGCCCTTCGCCGCGCTGCGTTCATCGCACGGCAGTTTGACGCATCCATCACTCTCCTTTCCGTAGTTGAATTCGGAAAAGTAATGAGCGGCGTCCAGCAGGTAAGTACCGGCGGCTATATGCCGGAACACCTTACCGCAGGCGCTGAAGAAATGCTGAAAAAAATGGCTAAACTGGTGCCGGAAGACATTCACGTAGAAACCGAAGCTCTCTTAGGCAATCCCGCCGAAGTTGTAGTGGAAGAAGCGGAAGAAGAGCACTACGATTTAGTTGTCATGGGCAGCCGCGGCCTGGGGAAAATCAAAGGTATCTTCATGGGCTCTGTAAGCCAGCAGGTGGTGCAGGAGTGTAAGTGTCCTGTGCTGGTCATCCACGGTTGATTTCGGGCGGTCTGAGCACATATCTCATGCTCCACGTAAAAAATTCCTGGAACATACCATACGCGTATAGTCCCAGGAACTTTTTTACATCCCGCATAACCTCTGTATCTCAGCCTGCCACGAAATCAATGCATGATAATGATAAATAAGCGCATCGCCTGTCCCATATATGGAAATCAAAGATTTCTTTATTCGATGGACCTACAACCAGCAATGACAATCCCTTGTCGTTGCTCCAGTCTGCGGTCACGGGGGCCATCTGATTTATCAGATGGTGGAAAGTAGAATCCTCAATGTTTGAATATAGAAAAGCATGCAAATGTTCTGAGTTCTTTTAGTCTGAAAGAAAGCTTGCAGGCTTCCGGTCTGACCATCTGAACCATCTGATCGTCTGCCCTTTACAAGGGCTGCCATACGCAGTATCCATCTCCCGACTCAAATCTCAATTCGGTCTTTTCCTCACAACCCATAACCAATAAAAAAAGCAGCCTTGCGGCTGCTCTTTTTTATTTACTGGTCATTCTCCATATGTGTCTTTTCAAAGAAGAGGAAGCAGAGGGAGGTAATCATAGCGACTACGGTGGCCAGTCCCATGCCCTTGAGCTGTACCGGGCCTACGACGATGGTTGCGCCGGAGAGACCGGAGATGAGGGTTACAGCGGAGAGGATGAGGTTCTTGGACTTGGTGTAGTCCACTTTCTTTTCAATCAGCATACGGATACCAGATGCGGCGATGAAGCCGAAGAGGAGTATGCATACGCCGCCCATAACCGGGGTCGGGATGGCGTGGATGACAGCGGCTACTTTTCCGATGAAAGAGAAGAGAATAGCGAAGAGTGCTGCGCCGCCGATTACGTAGGTACTGTATACACCGGTAATGGCCATAACGCCCATGTTTTCGCCATAGGTAGTGTTCGGTGTGGAACCTACGAGGCCGGAAATAACGTTGGACAGACCGTCAGCAAACAGGGAACGATGCAGGCCCGGATTCTTGATAAGGTCGCGGCCAATAATGTCACTGGTTACGAAGAGGTGCCCCAGATGTTCGGCAAATACTACGAATACTGCCGGGAGAATCATGAGAATAGCACTGACATTGAATGCCGGCTTATAGAAGGTTGGTGGTGCAAACCATGCAGCAGCTTCTACTGCGGAGAAATCTACAACGCCCATGAAGAAGGACAGGATGTATCCGGAAATTACACCGATAAGAATCGGAATAATGCCGATAAATCCACGGCCAAGAATAGTGGCCAGAATGGTCACAATCAGGGTAAACATAGAAATGATAATAGCGGTGGTATTGCTCATGCCCTGCACCGGATCCATGAAGCCGGACATGTTCATAGCCAGCGGTGCCAGTTCCAGACCGATGATGGCTACGATGGAACCCATAGCTGCCGGCGGGAAAAGGACATCTACCCATTTCGTTCCCACTTCCTTAACCAGGAACGCCAGAATCATAAAACAGATACCGAAGGCAATAAACCCGCCCTGTGCATCAGCATAGGACATGCCTGCGGTGGAAGTAACAGCCAGCACCGGGGAAATGAAAGCAAAGCTGGACCCCAGATAAGCCGGAAGTTTCCATTTACAGATGGTAAGGTACAGCAGCGTGCCGATACCATTCATAAACAGACAGGTCGCCGGGTCCACGTGAAGCAGGAACGGTACCAGTACCGTGGATCCAAACATAGCGAACAAATGCTGAAGACTGAGTGGAACCGTCTGTATAAAAGGCGGTCTTGCTTCGACATCAATAATGTTTCTGGTTCTTGACATAATTCCTCCCGACACTACATAATTTCTGAAAATTTCCAAAAAAAAATCATGGTCAATGATTTTTTGTCGGAATTCAATATATTTGTGCAGCCATCATCATTTAGCTCTTTGCTATTATGCTCGTTGCGCAGCAAAAAAACAAGGGGCAAAGAAAAATTTTATCTTTTTCCTTTCCCCTCAGTGAATCTGTGCCGCCCCGGCATTTCCGCCGGACGGTACCTTATGAATTTCATGAAATGTAAGCATCCAGATAAGGCGAACCGTCTCAATGAGAGTATCCCGTTTCACCATATAGTCCTTTCCATCCCGTTCTTCATTGAGCATCTCCTTTTCCAGGAACTGCTCCATCTCCAGAAACAGGGATGTGCGAATATCCATCAGATTGGTGACCACCGGCACTGCCTCTTCCTCTCCGTCAACTTCCTCCGGGTCCATCACCTGAGGCAGTTCCCAGAGCAACTCCGGATTGACAGACTTCATTTCCCCAATCCAGCCATGAATGAGCGCCAGCATATCTTCCATGGGTATTCCCAGCAGATTAATGCCCATTGCCGCTACATTGGAAAAAGACTGGATGGAAAAATACCGGTCCATTCCCGGCAGATGATCGGTTATAAAGGTATCTTCAAAGTAACTGCGAAGGATTTCAAAATACATATTGATCTGATCCTCACTCCGCAGCTCCTCTCCCCGTTTAGCTGTCTTATATTTCAGAAATTCCGCATATTCTCTGGCATTGACACGGACATATCCGCTATCTTCCGCCTTCTGCTCTTTCTGTTCTCGTTTCAATTTCCCGTCCATACATCCTCCTGAGAATTTCATTATAACAGAAAAGGGGATGGATTGCGGCCATCCCCTTTTCTGACAATCCGGCTGAGATTTCAGACCGGAAACCTTACAGGCTCCCTATCATACAAAAAGCTTTAGCAGGATTTTCTTTGCTATACAGACAGGTTATAGGTATACGGTGAGAGGGAGGATAAGGAATGTTTTTATAAAAAGGGCCATATGTAACATCCTTTTGCTTTCCCTTATCCCAACATAGAGGATTCTACTTTCTCTCGGCACCTCTGTGGGGTTGCCGGCTTATCCTCTATGCTTTTTCTTCCATTCTTTTATGTATTCCAACCGCTGTTTGAACCGGCCTTCTACGCCCTGTTCGGTGGGATGGTAGTAGGTTTTGTCTTTCAGGGAGTCAGGGAGGCACTGCATGGCGGTCAGTTTGTCTTTATAGTCATGGGCGTACTGATACCCTTTGCCGTAGCCGATATCTTTCATGAGCGATGTGGGGGCATTGCGGATGACAAGCGGTACCGGTTCGGCCAGGTGTTCCAGTGCATCTTTTCTGGCCGTGAGGTAGGCGGTTTCCATAGCGTTGGATTTAGGCGCCAGGGCCATATAAATTACCGCTTCGGTGAGATGGACGTTGCATTCCGGCACGCCGATGAGGCGGCAGGCCGTGAAGGCCGCTACGGCGATTTCCAGGGCCCGGGGATCAGCCAGGCCTACGTCTTCGGCGGCAAATCGGGTAACCCGCCGGGCGATATAGATGGGATCTTCGCCGGATTCCAGCATGCGGGCCAGCCAATATACGGCCGCATCGGGATCGGAGTTGCGCATGGATTTGTGCAGTGCGGAAATGAGGTTGTAATGCTCTTCCCCATGCTTATCATAGAGCAGTGATTTTCTGGACGTACACTGTTCCACAATTTCCTTTGTCACCGTGGTGGTGCCATTGACTTCCTCACCGTTGAGTACCGCCATTTCCAGGGTAGAGAGAGCTGTGCGGGCATCGCCATTGGCAAATTCCGCAATGGCTGCCAGCAGGTCATCAGCAATGACAATACGCTGTCCTCCGAACCCCTTTGGACTGGTGAGGGCCCGTTTGAGCAGGGACTGAATATCTTCCGCTGTCAGCGATTTAAGAACAAAGACTTTGCACCGGGAAAGAAGCGCGCTGTTGATTTCAAACGACGGGTTTTCCGTAGTGGCTCCGATGAGGATAATGCTGCCTTTTTCCACAAAAGGCAGAAACGCATCCTGCTGCGCCTTGTTAAAACGGTGGATTTCGTCTACAAATACAATGGTCCGCTGCCCGTACTGGGAGCTGGTATCGGCCTGCTTCATCACTTCCCGAATTTCCTTAATACCGCTGGTAACGGCAGAAAATTCAATAAACCGGGACCGGGTAGTATGAGCGATAATCTGCGCCAGTGTGGTCTTGCCCACGCCGGGAGGTCCCCAGAAAATCATAGAGGAAATGCTATCATTTTCTATGAGCCGGCGGAGAATACCGTTTTTCCCCACAAGGTGTGTCTGTCCCACATATTCATCCAGAGTTTCCGGACGGAGTCGTGCGGCCAGTGGCTGGGGCATAGTGCTGCTGAAAAGAGAAGGTTCTGACATGGTGCATGTCTCCTGTTACTATACAACAAATGTTCGATGTCTTTCCCTCATTATAATAAAACCGGGCTCTGCTGCCAATATTTTCTACGCTGTACGCATCCGCCTCATCCAGAGAAGCCCGACCATGTCGGCAAGGAACCATCCGATGGGGATAGCTGCCCAGATGGCGGACACACCGAATTGAGGAAGCGGCGCCAGCAGGAAGGCCAGCGCTACCCGACTCCCCAGGGAAATCACGGTGAGGACGATGCTCATGAATGGGCTGTTGATAGCCCTATAGTATCCATAAAGAAGGAACAGGATGCCGATACCGATATAAAGGCTCCCTTCGATGCGAAGATAACGTACGCCTTCAGCAATGACTGCAGCTTCGGATGCATCCACAAAGATGCTCATAAGAGGCGCCGCGGCAAACCAGACGATGGCACTGATAATTCCGCAGAAGAAAAGCAGTGTCCAAAGGGACAGGTGCACCCCTTTACGGATGCGGTCCCACCTGCCGGCTCCATAATTCTGCGCCACGAAGGTGGAAAAAGCATTACCATAATCCTGTACCGGTGTATAGGCCAGCGTGTCAATTTTCACGGCAATGGAAAAGGCCGCCATAATCACCGTGCCAAAACTATTCACCAGTCCCTGAATGGCCAGAATCCCCAGATTCATAATGGACTGCTGCACAGAGGTCATCAGCGAAAGATTACACATTTCCTTAAAAATGGAACGATCCCAGTGACGATCCGCTGCCTTCGGCCAGAAAGGAGCCATCTTTCCTGCGCAGTACAGGGCAAGCCCCACAGCGGCCGCATACTGGGAAATCACCGTAGCCCAGGCGGCACCGGATGCCCCCATGTGGAGGCTCACAATAAAATACAGGTCAAGAACAATGTTGATAACCATCGCTCCGGCCAGGAAATAGAGCGGTGCCACAGAGTTTCCTATAGCCCGGAGAAAGGCAGCCAGATAATTCAGGAGGAATACCGCCCCCATACCGATAAGGATAATGGCGAGATATTCCTTCATAGGAGCCACCACATCTGGCGGTATCTGCAGGATATGGATAATCTGCGGCAGAAACAGGTACGAAGCTCCGGTGAGAAGGGCCATAAGAATCCCTATGAGCAAAAAGGACAGGAAAAGTCCGGTGCGCATGCGTCCCTCCTGTCCGCCCCGTCCCACCTGTATGGAAAGCCAGGCACTGCTACCCATGCAGAGTCCGATAAGGACGGAAGAAAGAAACGTCATAAGGGTATACGAAGACCCTACCGCTGCCAGAACCGCCACCCCGGCATACCGGCCCACGATAAGCGTGTCCACCACATTGTACAACTGCTGAAACACATCCCCGGCCATCAGAGGCAGGGTAAAAAGAAAAATCTTTTTACCTATGGATCCAGTTGTAAAATCAATCTGCATAAGTAGCGCCTCCCCGGGCGTAAAAAACAGGGGTTAAAAATTGAGAAAAATAGGTTTGAGAGCAGAGTTTTGAATTTTGATGGGAAACGATAAGGCTGTGCGAACCGTTTCCGGTTCACAGGGCTGTAAGCCTTCAGATCATCTGCTCATCCCAGCTGGTCGAGGAGGAAGAAGAGCTGATCGTTCATGGTAGTGTAATCATATTCCCGAATCTGTTCTGCCGTCATAATATACGGAGAATGTTTTGGATTTTCCAGATCCTTCGGCGCATGGGCAATGAGCCCATCTACGGTTTTTCTTGTAAATTCCAGATGGCACTGGAATCCATAAGCCTTTCGTCCATAGCGGACAATCTGCCTGGGGCAGCCGCCACCAGATGCCAGAATTACGCTGTCCTTTGTCAACCCCGGCATATCCCCATGCCAGGCTCCGGAAACAAATTCCGGTGGAAGCACACGGGTTATGGGGTCTTGCTTTCCTTCCTCGGTAAGGTAAAGTTTCACCAGTCCCACTTCCCTTTCTGGGCTTCTCTCTACTCCGGCTCCCAGGGCTGCCCCCATAAGCTGCGCCCCCAGGCACACGCCCAATACGATTTTTCCATGGCTCATGGCATCCCGTATGAGCTGCTGTTCTTTCTGTGAATGAAAATACGGGCATTCCGCCTCCGTGGTATCCGGACTCTGCGGGCCGCCCATGATGAGCAGCCAGTCAATACCTTCCATACTTTCCGGCAGCACGTCCCCTTTCCAGCACCGGCTGATAGCCCACACATAATAAGCACCCGGTGCCTCAAACGATTCATGCTGAATAATATGGATATGCATATTAAGAATCTCCTTTGAGAAATGTATTTTACTTATCATTGTAATCAGCTTATCTATAAGATTCAATTGAGGAAAAAAGAGATTTGAGTTTCGAGATTAGAGATTATAGAGAAATGGCAAACATAGAAAAAACAGACATCAAACCGGAAGCCTGTGCTTCCTTTCCAACTTCAGACAAAAAACATCAGCATGCTTTCCTATGCATAAAAGACATAAGAAAACGAGATTTCCCATAAAAACGGGAAATCTCGTTTATTCGTTTATGTTATATGGAAGCCATTCGCAGAATCCACATGCAGATAATCAAAGCGAATTGGCCCCTCTAACCTCTTTCTTACCTGTCTTTTCATATCCTTCTGGTTTTATCTGAAGGAAACCCAGTGGGTTCCGGTCTGACCGTCTGTTAATAAAGCGCCAGAGCACTTTATTAACTTACTTTCTCAGGGCTCTCTTCAGGATTTTGCCTGTAGAATTCTTTGGCATTTCGTCAATTTCAATGAAGTGTCTCGGAATCTTGTATGCTGCGATTCTGCCCTTCATGAATTTCCGAATTTCATTTTCGTCCAGTGTATAGCCTTCCTTCATGACGATGTATGCCCATACGGCCTGACCGCGGAGGGAGTCGGAGTGGCCTACTACAGCACATTCGGATACGCCTTCGTATTCGTAAATGCAGTCTTCCACTTCGCCTGGATAGATATTTTCCCCATTTACAATGATGAGGTCCTTAATACGGTCAACAATGTATACGAACTTATCCTTGTCCAGGTAAGCCAGGTCTCCTGTACGGAGCCAGCCATCGGCCATAAGGACTTTCTTTGTTTCTTCGTCCTTATGCCAGTACCCCTTCATAACGTTGTCGCCGCGAACGAGGAGTTCCCCTACTTCGCCGGTTTTGCATTCTTTTCCATCATCGCTGACCACTTTGATTTCCACCCCTGGAATCGCCGGACCTGCAGAGAGGCTCTTTGGCTGATCTGGCGGCAACATGGTAACTACCGGTGATGCTTCTGTAAGACCGTATCCGATGATTACGTTATGGCCATATCGTTCGGCAAAAGCTTCTGCTACCGGCTGCGGAAGAGAGGCACCCCCGGAAACGAAAACGCGGACGGTCTTCATCGCTTCAGGCCGTCCCAGACGGGCCAGCAGATGGTACATTGGCGGAACCATAGCTGCTACGGTGACCTGTTTTCCGGTAATGGTGTGAATGATTTCGGTTGGAATCTTGGACTTCATCACCACAATGGTGCATCCTGCCAGCAGCGGAACCAGTACGGATACTGTCCAGCCATAGCAGTGGAACATAGGGAGTACGCACAGCGCCTTGTCTTCCGGTGTGTGGGTAATCACCCCATTGGTCTGCTCTGCATTGCGCACCAGATTCTTATGAGTCAGCATAGCGCCCTTCGGGCTGCCGGTGGTACCGGATGTGTATACAAAAGTACATACATCATCTTCTGTGATGTCAGAAGGAAATGCCGGTGCTTCTTCTGCCGCATCCTGATTTGCTTCCGCCATCAATGCATCCACAGAAATCTGAGGCGCCTCTACCTGAAGAGGCGTATCCGTAACCAGAAGCTTAGTTTCTGAATCCCGGAGAATGAAATCCACTTCCCGGTCTACCAGAGAACTGTTCACCGGAATAATGATGGCACCCAGGCTGACTACCGCCATATATACCACTACAAATTCCACGCTGTTCGCAGAATACAGAGCTACCCGGTCCTTACGGCGGATTCCCTTTTTATAGAGCACATTGCGGACCACACGTACCTGTTCGGAAAGCTGGGCATAAGTCAGAGCACGATTCCCATCCAGCGCCAGACGAGACGGGTCTGCATTTTTCCATAATTCATGTACAAACATGGTATACCTCACAACATTCAATTATAAAGAAGAATGGCAGAAACCTGCGAGAATCCGCAGATTCCTAACTTTATTAATAGGTGTTAGCATTTGGTGATAATTCCAATGCAAGTTTATTGTACCACGAATAAAAAAAATGAACAATACGGAAAAATCCGTTTGAAAATCGTAGAGATGAGCGGATGCTCATAGTCGGTACGATCCAAAGGCTCACAAGTCTGTGTAAAGTTCGAAGAGTCTTCACAGGACGGTGCCTTAACATCAGAA
>OLFU01003144.1_pt1 | contig 11483 bp, 9 predicted proteins | sample 1605161 | NCBI WGS metagenome assembly OLFU01 (sample SAMEA3888914, study PRJEB22519) | human gut metagenome | biome: human gut; feature: human-associated habitat; material: faeces | place: Denmark | collected 2011
GCAGGACCGTGCGCCGTATGTGGACGCTTATGCCGGCAAAAATGCGCTGGAGCTGGTACTTGCCATCTATAAGAGCCAGAAGGAAGGCAGAGCAGTCAAGCTGCCTTTGGAAAACTTTGCCAGCATCGACATGAAGGGCGAGTTTTAAGTAAGCGATATAAGAGAGAAAAGGGGGAGTTTCCTCCTTTTTTCCGACCACGGAAAGGAACGGACGGAATGTCGGATTTTTTTGTGCATGAGAGCAGCTACGTCGACCCCGGTGTGACCATCGGAGAGAATGTTGTGATCGACAAGGCGATCATCGCAGAGGATACCCTGATCGGAGACAATGCTGTGCTTGGTGTTGGTGAGGAAAAACCGAACAAATTAAAAGAGAGCGTTTATGCATTTGGCCTTGTGACCATCGGAGAAAAATCCGTGATTCCGCCAGATGTAAAAATCGGCAAAAATACTGCAATTTCAGGTGTGACAACACCGGAAGATTATCCGGATGGATTGCTTGACAGCGGGGAATATATTGTTAAGGCAGGTGGCAAATAATGAAAGCATTAGGTATTATTTTAGCAGGTGGTAATAATTACAGAATGAGAGAGCTTTCCGAAAAGAGAGCCATTGCTGCAATGCCGGTAGGCGGTGGATTCCGTGCCATTGACTTTGCACTGAGCAATATGAGCAATTCTCATATCCAGCGTGTTGCGGTTCTGACCCAGTATAATTCCAGATCCTTAAACGAGCATTTAAGCTCTTCCAAATGGTGGGATTTCGGAAGAAAGCAGGGGGGCATGTATATTTTTACACCGACGATTACGGCAGAGAACGGAAACTGGTACCGCGGAACAGCGGATGCCCTGGCACAGAACATTGATTTTCTGAAGCGCAGCCATGAACCGTATGTTATTGTGGCAGGCGGCGACTGCGTATACAAACTGGATTATAATAAGGTACTGGATTATCATATCCAGAAGAAAGCGGACATCACCATTGTGTGCAAAGATGTACCGATGACAGAGGATGTCAGCCGATTTGGTGTTGTTCAGATGAATGAAGAATCCCGTATCGTGGATTTCGAGGAAAAACCGATGGTGGCTCAGTCCCATACAGTTTCCACCGGTATTTATGTGCTACGCAGAAGACAGCTCATTGAGATGCTGGAGAAGAGTATGCAGGAGCACCGGTTTGATTTTGTTACAGATATCCTGATCCGTTACAAGAATCTGAAGCAGATTTACGGATACAAACTGGAAAATTACTGGAGCAATATCGCCAGTGTGGAATCTTATTATCAGACAAACATGGATTTCCTGAAACCGGAGATCCGCAATTATTTCTTCCATCAGGAACCATATATATATTCCAAGGTGGATGATTTGGCTCCGGCAAAATATAATACGGGAGCAGAAGTCCGCAACAGTCTTGTGGCGAGCGGATGTATTATCAATGGAACAGTGGAGAACTCCGTACTGTTCAAACAGGTATTTGTAGGCAAGAACTGCGTAATTAAAAATTCTATTATTTTGAACGATGTTTACATCGGTGACAATACGCATATTGAGAATTGTATCGTGGAGAGCCGTGATACAATTTGTGCCAATACTTATTTATGCGGCGAAGATGAGGTGAAAATTGTGCGCGGGCACAATGAACGTTATATCATGTAGTCACGCTGTACGCGGCAGAGGGGAAAAGACCGGCATTGATGTGACAGCTCAGCATACGAACCGACCTGCTGTGAAGAAAGAAATATACACAGGGGAAAAGAAGTATGAACATTACAGATGTGAGAATTCGAAAAGTTGACAAAGAAGGAAAAATGAAGGCTGTTGTATCGATCACGATTGATAACGAATTTGCAGTGCATGACATTAAGATCATCGAGGGTGAGAAGGGTGTATTCATTGCAATGCCAAGCCGGAAAAACGCAGAAGGGGAGTATAGAGATGTAGCCCATCCGATCAATTCTGATACAAGAACACAACTTCAGGAAATGATCATGGAAAAATATCGTGAAGAAATTGCGGAAGCATAAATAATTGTGGTATACTATCCACAACTGCACAGAAGGAGAATCCTGCATTGCACAGGATTCTTTCTTTTTGATTTGCAAGAAATAAAGAAAAAATAAAGATGCGACCAAAAAGAAACAGGAGGAAAAATAGAAATGTACCTCATCGTAGGACTTGGAAATCCAACCGCAAAATATGAAAAAACACGGCACAATGCAGGTTTTGATGTTATTGATGCCATTGCAGATAAATATGGAATTGAACTGAATTTACGAAAAGGGAAAGCTTTTTGCGGAACCGGTTATATTGAAGGGCAGAAAGTGATGCTGGCAAAACCGCAGACGTATATGAACCTCAGTGGTGACAGTGTCAGTGCCCTGGTGAATTTTTACAAGCTGGATCCGATGGAAGATCTGATTGTTGTTTTTGACGATATCAGTCTGGTCCCGGGCAATCTGCGGATCCGGAAAAAAGGAAGTGCGGGCGGACACAACGGTATCAAAGATATTATTGCAAAAACCGGGACGGATCAGTTTGCCCGGGTTAAAGTCGGTGTGGGAGAAAAGCCGGCAGGCTGGGATCTGGCAGATCATGTGCTGGGACGGTTTTCGCCGGAGGACAGAGAAAAATTCGACGATGCAGTGAAAGAGGCTGTGGATGCTGTTACGTTAATGGTTCAGGACAGAACTGATGAGGCAATGAACCGATATAATCGGAAGAAATAACGAGAGTGTAGACTTGCAGAGATGCACAGAAAAATATGTCATGCATTGCATGACGTGCATCTCGCAGTAAGAATGCCGGGGGCATTCTTGAATAAATGTAAAGGAGGAATGACATGGATGCTTTTGTAAGTCCGCTGCATGAACTGGGCAGTTTTGAGGAACTGGAGCGGGCCTCGGCAGAGGAGGGCACGGTGCTCTCGGCAACCGGCTGTATGGATGCACAAAAACCACATATGATGTACGGATGGAACAATGGCAGGGGTATGCGTGTCATTGTTACTTTTAATGAACAGAAGGCACGGGAACTGCTGGATGCTTACCGGTATTTTGACCGGAAAGCGGTATATTTTCCGGCAAAGGATATTCTGTTCTATCAGTCGGATATCCGTGGTAATGCACTGACGCAGGAGCGGATGCAGGCATTCAGGACCTTGTTTGAGGAAAAGGATGCGGCCATCATCACTACTTTTGATGCATTGTTGGACCGACTGGTGCGGCCGGAAGTGCTGCGTGGATTTTTGCTGCGGCTGAAGAATGAGGATACGGTAGATCTGGAGGTGCTGCGCAGACGTTTGGTAGGGCTGGGTTATGAAAGTGTCTATCAGGTAGAAACACCAGGCGAATTTGCCATCCGTGGCGGTATCGTGGATATTTTTGCACTGACGGAGGAACTCCCTTACCGTATCGAACTGTGGGGGGATGAGGTAGATTCCATCCGTACTTTTGATCCGGACAGCCAGCGTTCCGTGGATACCATGGAAGAGATCGTGGTGTATCCGGCAGCGGAACTTGTGCTGACAGGGGAGCAGAAAAGTGAAGGATTGGACCGCATTATAAAGGATGGAAAAAAAATCACAGAACGTTTCCGAAAGGAGATGAAAACCCAGGAAGCACACCGGTTACAGGAAGCGGTAGATTTGCTGAAAGAGCAGGTGGAGGAACTTGGAAGCCTCAGGGCGGCAGAGAGTTATCTGACGTATTTTTATCAGGATACTGTGGGATTTCTGGAGTTTGCCTCCCGTTGTGCCAAGGCACAGGAGCAGAAACTGCTGATCTTTATAGATGAACCGGCTCGCTGTCTGGAGAAAGCGTCTGCAGTGGAAAAAGAATTTTCCCAGAGTATGACGCAGCGTCTGGAGAAAGGCTATATTTTGCCGGGACAGGCAGATATTCTATATACCCATCAGACGGTGACAGCACAGATACAGCAGTTTGGCTGTATCCTGATCTCGGCCATGGAACTGCGGGCAGAGGGACTGACACCGGCGCAAAGCTGCTTTTTCCAGGTGCATTCTGTCAATGCTTACAACAGCAGTTTTGAACTGCTTTCCAAAGATCTGAAAAGTTATAAAAAACGCAAATACCGGGTGATCCTCATGTGCAGCTCCCGGACCCGTGCGGAGCGTATGGCGGAGGATCTGCGACAGGAGGAACTGAATGCATTTTTTACGACTGATACAGACCGTGCGGTGCAGCCGGGAGAAGTCATGGTGCTGTATGGCAAGCTGAAACGCGGATTTGAATATCCGGATATCAAATTCGTCGTGCTGACAGAGACCGACATTTTTGGTGGGGAAAAGAAGAAACGGAAAAAGAAAAAGAAGATTTACGAGGGTGAGCATATCCAGAGTTTCTCCGAACTGAAACCGGGAGATTATGTGGTGCATGAGAATCACGGTCTCGGTATTTTCCGCGGCATAGAGAAAATCGAAGTCGACAAGACCATGCGGGATTACATGAAGATTGAGTATGACAAAGGCGGCAATCTGTATGTGTTGGCGACACAGCTTGATCTGATCCAGAAATATGCCGGTGCGGATGCGAAGAAACCGAAGCTGAACCGTCTGGGCGGACAGGAGTGGACAAAGACCCGGCATCGGGTACAGAAAGCGGTACAGGAAGTGGCGCAGGAACTGGTGGAATTGTATGCCATCCGGCAAAGTAAGGAAGGCTATGAGTATGGACCGGATACGGTATGGCAGCGGGAATTTGAGGAAATGTTTCCATATGATGAGACGGAGGATCAGCGTCTTGCCATCGAAGCGACGAAGGCGGATATGGAAAGCAGGAAGATCATGGATCGTCTGATCTGCGGTGACGTTGGTTTTGGCAAGACAGAGGTGGCAATCCGAGCGGCTTTCAAAGCAGCGCAGGAGGAAAAACAGGTTATTTATCTGGTGCCGACGACGATTCTGGCACAGCAGCATTACAATACATTTGCACAGCGGATGAAGGATTTTCCGATCAATGTGGAACTGATGTGCCGGTTCCGTACTCCGAAGCAGCAGAAAGCGACTCTGGAGGGGCTGAAGCGTGGAACCGTGGATATCGTGATCGGAACCCACCGCCTGCTGTCTAAGGATGTGGAGTGCAAAAATCTCGGTCTGCTGATCATTGATGAGGAACAGCGGTTTGGCGTGACACATAAAGAAAAGATCAAACAGATGAAAAAGGATGTGGATGTGCTGACGCTGACAGCAACCCCGATTCCGAGAACGCTGCATATGAGTCTGATCGGTATCCGTGACATGAGTGTATTGGAAGAGCCGCCTCAGGATCGTATGCCGATCCAGACTTATGTTATGGAATATGATGAAGAAATGATCCGGGAAGCCATTGAGCGTGAAATGGCCAGGGACGGTCAGGTGTACTATGTATTCAACCGGGTCAACCAGATTGCAGAAGTGGCAGCAAGGATTGCAGAACTGGTGCCGGATGCAGAAGTGGCATATGCGCACGGTCAGATGAGTGAGCGGGAACTGGAGCGCGTGATGTATCAGTTCATGAACGGGGAAGTGGATGTGCTAGTGTCGACTACTATTATTGAAACCGGACTGGATATCGGAAATGTCAATACTATGATCATTCACGATGCGGATAATCTGGGACTATCCCAGTTGTATCAGCTGCGAGGAAGGATTGGACGTTCCAACCGGACAGCCTATGCGTTCCTGATGTACCGCAGAAATAAGATGCTGAAAGAAGTGGCAGAGAAACGGCTGTCTGCCATCCGGGAATTTACCGATCTGGGAAGCGGGTTCAAGATTGCCATGAAAGATCTTGAAATCCGGGGGGCCGGGAATCTGCTGGGTGAGCAGCAGCATGGTCATATGGAAGCCGTCGGATATGATCTGTACTGCAAGATGTTGAATGAAGCGGTAAAAACGGCAAAGGGAGAAGCAGTGGAAGAATCCTTTGAGACATCCATCGATATTGAGCTGGATGCCTATATTCCAAACGGTTATATCGCAAATGAATATCAGAAGCTGGATATTTACAAGCGGATCGCAGCCATTGAAAATGAGGAAGAAAAGGATGAGATGCTGGATGAACTGATCGACCGTTTTGGAGAACCGCCGCGGCCGGTACAGAATCTGCTGCGAGTGGCACAGTTGAAAGCAGAAGCTCACAGCCTGTATTTTGTGGAAATCAAAGAGTCTTCCAATGACATTATCTTCCGGATGTTTGAACGTGCGAAAGTAAATGGAAGCAACATTCCGCTGGTGGTGGAGAAAAATAAACCATTGTTGTCTTTTGTTCCGGATAAAAAAGAACCGTATTTTTATTATCGTCGATCAAAACTGCTTTATAGGCCATATTTTCTCCCTTTATCCTGTCATCACCCTTTTACTGCTCCCATCATTATACCACCTACCACATACTTCTGCATACTGAAATATACGATCAGGATCGGTAATGTCGCCAGGATAAAAAAGGCAAATGCAAGGTTCAGATCGGAAGTATATTCATTAAAGTAAGCCATCTGGGCAAGGATCAGTGTTCTGGCAAACGGCTTTCTTAAAAGGATGATGGCTGTTGTATAATCATTCCATACAAACAGTGTGTTTAATACCAGCTGGGTTGCATTTACCGGCTTCATTAACGGGAAAACAACTTTCCAGAACATTTTAAAACGGTTACATCCATCGATCCTTGCTGACTCTTCCAGATCTAAGGGGATCGCCTTCACAAAACCGGTCACTACCAGGATGCTGATAGGGATCTGCAGTCCGGTCCTTGCGATCACAAAGCCTAAATTGGAGTTTGTAAGGTTCAGTTTGAAAAAGTTAATATAAAATGGAAGCATGATACACTGGATCGGGATCAGCATACCGGATATAAAAATAAGATAGATCCATTTATATACCCTGGTCGTATATCGTGCCAGCACATAAGCTGCCATGGATGTGATCAGCATCAGAAGGACCACTACCGGCACCGTAGTCAGGATACTGTTTTTATATCCTGTAAGGAACTGGTCATTTTCCGTGATCACACGCTGGAAATTCATCAAGGTAGGATGTGTCGGCCATGCCAGGCGGTTGATCGTAAGGTCATTTTTATTTTTCAGCGCATATACGATACTGATATAAAAAGGTGAGATCACGACCAGCATGACACATGTGATCAGAACTTTCTGTATTACAGATAATAAATGTCTTTTTTTCGTAGTTCCCATTATTGATCCACCTCCAGTTTAGCTCCTATGGATGTAATGCACTGGGTAATGACCACCAGCACTACGGTTATGATGATCGCTGCTGCCTGACCAATGCCTGCCTTGTTAAAGCCAAATATGTAATCATATACATACATGGATACAGTCTGTGCTGCCTCCATATTTCTTGCTACTGCCATTGGATAATCAAAACATTTAAGGCCCCAGGCGATCAGCAGTGTCACATTAGAAACGATCGCCGGAAGGATCAGGGGGAAGGTGATCAGTCTTGTTCTCTGCCACCAGGTAGCGCCGTCTACTTTTGCTGCCTCATAATATTCTCCGGAAATAGACTGAAGCCCAGCCAGATAGATCAGCATGCAGTAACCCATATCTCTCCAGATGGCGATAATGGCCATAGCCGGAACTACCTGGGAAGAAAGTCCCAAAGGACTCATTTTCTGAAACAGAGGAGAATATACATCTGTAAATACATAACTCCATACGATAGCACCACTGGTAAGGGCTACTGTAAATGGAATAAACATAATGGTCCTTGCCAGGTTATTAAACCTGGAAGATCTTGATAGCATCAGTGCTAATGCCAGTCCCAGCACATTTGCCCCGATCACATAGATAACGGTAAACTGGACGGTATGAAAAAACGCCTGCTGGAAATACTTGTTTGTGATCAGTTCCATGTAGTTTCTCAGACCTACAAAATCATAACTCTGGCTCACTACACTGGCACGGTTTGTAAATGAATAAGGAATACCCTGTATAAATGGAACGATCACTACAAAACAGTACAACAACATGGCGGGAAAAAGAAATAAGAAATTCCCTGCATGAGTTCGCAACTTCTTCACCGATCTTTTCTGTTTCATTATCTTTTCCCCGCCTCTCTTTTTATTCCTGCTTGATCACTTACTGCTCTTTGGAGATCTGGTCGATCAGATCCAGTTCTTCTTTTGCAAATGTTGTATGTCCCACAATTCCAATATTACTTAATATCTGCTCCGGCTTAGACGCACCGATAAGTACACTGGTAACATCACTGTCTTTTAACAGCCAGGAAAGTGCCATCTGTGGAAGGCTCTGTCCTCTTTCTTTTGCAAGAGCATCCAGCTTCTTAATCTTTTCGATCTTTTCCGGAGTAATGTCTGATGCATGGAGAAATCTTCCGTCTCTTGCCACACGGCTGTCAGCTGGGATACCGTTAATGTATTTTTCTGATAACATTCCCTGTGCCAGAGGACTAAAGCAGATCAGACCCATTCCTGACTCACGTGCATAATCTTTTAAGCCATTTTTCTCCACTGTACGATCAAAAATGTTGTAACGGTTCTGATTGATGATCAGCGGCAGGTGGATCTCTTTTGCGATCTCTAATGCCTTCTTTGCATGTTCCCCGTCATAATTGGAAATTCCTGCATACAGTGCTTTTCCGGAGCGGACGATCTGATCTAAAGCCAGGATCGTTTCCTCTAATGGTGTCTCCGGGTCCATCCTGTGATGGTAGAAAATATCCACATAGTCTAACTGCATTCTCTTTAAAGACTCATCCAGGCTGGCAATGAGATATTTTCTAGAACCCCAGTTTCCGTAAGGGCCATCCCACATGTCATATCCGGCTTTTGTACTGATGATCAGTTCATTTCTGTATGGACGTAAAAAATCACGCATGATCCGTCCAAAGTTTTCCTCTGCAGATCCGTAGATCGGGCCATAGTTATTTGCCAGATCAAAATGAGTGATGCCGTTATCAAAAGCGGTAAAGCAAAGGGTCTTCATCATGTCATAATTATCTTTGGAACCGAAATTGTGCCACAGTCCCAACGACACTGCCGGAAGTTTCAGTCCACTTTTTCCGCAGCGATTGTACTGCATGGTCTCATATCTTTTTCTGTCTGCCTTATATTCATCAACGTAATACATAAAATTCTCCTTTTTATATCTATACTTTTTAAGAACTTATCAGAGCTTTCTTGCTGCGTCTACGATCCATTTAATGCGTTCTTCCGGAAGTTCATCATGGATGCTGCAGTCCGGTCCGATAATATAGCCTCTCTTGCCGCTTGCCTCAACCAGACGTTTTACTTCTGCCTCGATTTCTTCTTTTGTTCCTGTGTAGATCAGACTTCCCGGCCGGTTGTCAAAGCCGCCCCATACAGTCCGTCCGAATTTTTCTTTTGCTTCTTTTACATCCAGACCTTCAATATATCTTGCCCAGCTTACTACTGCTGTCTTATAGTCCGCCCAGTCCTCTAAGCGGTTTGGAATACCTTCCCATCCACAGCAGTGGAGCACGTTCATATCACTTAATGTATTGGCATAATCTAAAACTTCTTTCTCCGGCGGAGTGATGTATTTTCTGTATGTCTCATATGTAAAGCGGTTTTCTTCTGCATTCTGTACGCTGTAGAAGATACCTGCAACCTTTGCCTCTTCTATGATCCCTTTTACAAGGACCTTTACATCCTGGGCGATCACATTTTCCGCATATAATACAGCTTCCGGATCTTCTTCCATAAACTGCATCATTTTCGGATATCCGATCTCCAGACGTAAATAAGATAACGGGCAGAAGATCAGATAAAATGCCAGGCACTCACCATTGATCTCTTCCATGATCTTCTTTGTACGGTTGATCTGGCCTCTGATGTGTGGATGATGGGCTCCCAACGGCTTTATATCATAAAGCTGTTTTGCAGACTGGATATCTTTTAACACAGGTGCCGGCCAGCAGAAATATTTATCTGCGGAAAGTTTGATAAAATCAACATCTGTTTCCTTGTAAAAATCCATCTGCGCCTTGATAAACAACTCATCTTTCCATAAAGTAGGCGGAATGTGTTTCCACAAACACACCGGAATGTGATCCACCTCTTCCCCTTTAAATGCCCTTGTCACTCTCTCTATTTTATCCATGTAAGATTTCCTTTCTTCTGAACAGAGGCCGCTGCAATACGATCTCCTAAGATCCTGCAGCAGCCCCTGTTTAGCATCCACACTTATTATTTTCTGCTTATTTTACTTATTTGCTTGTTGCGATAATATCATCAAACAGGGACTGAATATTGTTCAGACACTCTTCGTGAGTCATCGGCTTGCCTGTGCATACGCTCTCTGCATAAGAGATAAGTCCTTTTCTCCATGCATTTACAAATTCTGTGTTAAATGGTTTTGTAAAGATTCCCTGGGAAATAGAGCTGTTTGCCTTCAATTCTGCCATGGATTTAACCACCGGAAGAAGCTTATCAGAAGACTCACCGGTGATCAGAGGCATCATTGTTGTTTCAGACCACGTTAAAGCACCATCTGTTACCCAATACTCTAAAAATTCAACAGCCTCTTCTGCACAATCAGAATTTGGATTCACCATAAAGGACTGGTCTACCATTGTACACAGCTTTGCGCTTCCTTCATCGTCGATCGGAGGCAGGAAGAAATCAAATTCAAAATCAGTTCCTTCGGATTTAGCAAGCATTTCACCAATATTCCAGTTACCGGTAAAGATCATTGCCCCCTGTCCGGTCACAAACAGCTCCAGAGCCTTATCCTGATTGTTTGCCATTGCATCCATACGTGGATAAGTCATTCTCTTATCCCATACGCTTAATGCTTCATCCATGTAATCGTAATCCGTCAGCTTCTTTTCACCGCTCATCAGCTTCTCATACAGATCCAGATCACCGGCAGCTACGGCTCTTGGAACAATGATACCTCTTGTTTCAATATCACCGGTAGAACCTTCTCCGTACAGGTCGATAAATGGATCAATGCCTTTGCTGTGTAATGTTTCAACTAACTGGTCAAATTCTGTAAGGGTCTTTGGAACTTCCAGACCATTTTCCTTAAACATCTTTACATTGTAGAAAAAGCCGGATGCCTTAAAGTCAATAGGTACTGCATATACTTTTCCGTTTGCGGAAGCATCATTTAGATCTTCCGGGGAAACATTTAAATTCTTGATCACATCATTATCCGTCAGATCCATTGCATATCCGTTTTCGATCAGATCCGGATAGGTAGCCGGGTTACCCATGATAATATCAGGCTGTTCTCCAGATGCCAAAGCTGTGGATAACTGTGGGAAGTAATCGGTTCCCTGATTATAGAAGATATTTTCAAAGGTAATGTTTGGATGTGTTTTCTTAAATTCTTCTTCCAGTTTTTCAAGACCCTGCTGTTTCACGGACTGTCCCATATAGTGGAACACAGTAAGAGTCTTTTCTTCTCCTGAACCGCCTTCTGTTGCTGCCTCGCTTGCTGCTTCTGTTTTTCCAGTATCAGCTGCCTTGGTCTCTGTTGTGC
>OLFU01003155.1_pt1 | contig 11440 bp, 9 predicted proteins | sample 1605161 | NCBI WGS metagenome assembly OLFU01 (sample SAMEA3888914, study PRJEB22519) | human gut metagenome | biome: human gut; feature: human-associated habitat; material: faeces | place: Denmark | collected 2011
CAAAAAACAAAGCTTCATAGCTGCAATATCTATGAAGCTTTAAGCGCTTTCTTCACAATCTCACTCATCAGTTTGGAAGCTCCCAAAAGTGCTGCCGGATCTACTGTGAATTTAGAATTATGCGCCGGATATTTTCCCCCGGTCCCCACATGAAAAAATGCTCCCGGAACCAACTCCTGATAACAGGAAAAATCTTCTCCTCCCATCTCCGGATGCTGCAAGGTTACATGGAATCCTTCTTCCATTGCTTCTTTTCGCACAAGTTCTGCCAGATCTGCATCATTGTTCGTTGCCGGACAGCCCGGGATCCATGTAAATTCCACCTGATAACCTTCCCGCTCCAGACCTTCAGCCTGTGCCTGCATCAGTTTCACAATCTGCTCACGCACTTTGGGATTAAATGTGCGAACGGTTCCTTCTAGCCTGGCGGTCTCTGGGATAATGTTCCAGCTTGTGCCTGATGTAAAACGAGTCACACTGATAACTGCCGTCTCCGTCGGACTGATTCTTCGACTTACAATTTCCTGAAGACTTCCTACCAGTCTTGCTGCTGCCGGGATCGGATCCAGACCCGTCTGCGGGGCGCTTCCGTGGCATCCCATTCCTTTTACCGTATATAAGAACCGGTCTACCGCCGCTGAAAATGGACCTGGTGCAATTGCAATCGTTCCGACTGGCATGTTTTGTTTTGTGTGAAGTCCAAAGATTTTTTCAATCTTATATTTTTCAAACATTCCGGTATTTACAACTTTTTCACCACCATGTTCTGCTTCTTCGGCAGGTTGAAACAATAAAATGACGGTACCTTTTATATGCTCTCTCTCTCCTCCAAGAAGTTTTGCCACTCCAAGAAGTGCTGTCGTGTGGAAATCATGTCCACAAGCATGCATACAGCCATCATTTTCTGAACTGTAAGAAAGTCCACTCTCTTCCAGGATCGGCAACGCATCAATATCCGCTCGGATTGCAACAACACCCCCTGGCTCTTTTCCCTCGATCTTTGCAAGCGCTCCTGTATCAAGTCCCAGATTCAAAAGCTCCACACCTTCTGTCTGTTTTAATACATTTTTTACATAGTTGGTTGTCTCATACTCCTTTAATGCAAGTTCCGGATGTCTGTGCAGCCATTGAAAATGTTCCAATAAGTATGTCTGTAATTCTTCTGCCATCACGATTTTCCTCCTGTCTTATCTACCATTCTTTACAAATCCCTAGTTCAAGAATGCCTCTGCATTCAAAGCATCTCTAAGCTGATCCATTGCCTGCTTTAACGTCTGACGCGGACATGCGATATTGATTCGTTCAAATCCTTCTCCTACTGCCCCAAAAATAAATCCCGGATCCAGCCAGAGATTTGCCTTATCAACGACCAGATGTTCCAGTTCTTCTACTGATAACCCCAGTTCTCTGCAATCCAGCCAAAGCAGATAAGTTCCTTCCGGCTCAATAAGCCTGATTTTCGGAATCTCCTGTTTCAGATAATCCAGCACCATTCTCCATCTTCCGTCCTCCACCAGTGTTCTCCCCATGACCAGAACCTGCAGATGCCCCATATCAAGAAGTTTTTCCTGTGACTGATCATACATTTTTTCAATCCGGGTGAAATCAGCACCACTGATCTGCAGAACCCGGGAACCGCCATCTTCTTCCTCTTTTCCCTGCCCCGTACTCTCAGAAAGATTCGGCATCCCATAGGTAAGACAGATTCCTTCTTCTGAGGCATCCACGCCAAGTGCCATAGGATACATTCTCTTCTCCGGTTCCACAGCCGCACCACATCCGCTCATAAAAAGACTGACTGACAAAATCCCGGTCACCACACTGACAGCCCTTTTCCTCTGCTTCCTGCGGTGTCCCTTTCCTCTGATAAACATATAAAACTGACAGATGAGAATTCCCGGGACGAAAATATGCGCCAGACACCATCCAAAATAATCCAGTATTCCTTTTCCCTCTTCTTCCAGAAGCGAAATCAGGAAAACCAGTGCCGGAAGCCAGAACCTCCCCCTACCAGGATGAGATTTCCCGATAATCTGATTTCCATAATACAGCAGACTCCCTATTGCAAAAAGCAGGCTGTAAAGCAGAAATCCCATCCACAGGATGTCAAATCTGGCCAGTACATTTCCCGGAAGATCTGCGCCTGCCAGCAGAGGCAGGACCGGATAACTTTCCGCCGCTACCCTGTCATATCCCAGAACTGCCGGAAGCAGAAGCTCCATTCCAATAAGAATCCCGCCAAGTGTCAGGATCCCTCCTGCCACCGTCTTTCCCGCACTTCCGTATTTCTCCACATTTCCCAACAGAAACGGCAGCAATGCAACCGGCGAAAAAGCACACAGAGTTCCATAAAAAGACTGACTGACATTTCTCACTGTAAGCTCCTCCCACCGGATTTCTCCCATGAGATATTCCGTTTTTGCCTGTGGCACACAAAGTATCATCATTATCATAATCCCGCCAAGAAGCAGACCACCTGATACTTCCGCCATTCTTCCTCTTCTCTGTACACCTTTGCAGGTTCCGACAGAACATACCAGAACCGCCCAGAATGCGATCCATCGGCCGGATACTCCTGTGATCAGCTTTACAGGAACCAGCCTCCTGAGAAGTGCCAGCAGATATCCTCCCGCCATCAACACATAGATCAGAAAAAAAATCCCGATCAGCCTTCCCGCAAAAGCACCTGCAGACTTTACCGGATCTTCAAATGAAGGTGTCAGCCGTATCAGCCAGATTACATAAAACCCAAGCAATATCAGCGCAAAAATCATTCCCGCCACTGCACTGATTCCGTTCATTCCACCCTTTCCGAAAACGCAGAGCATAAATGGCGCCAGTAATGCCAGTATCATCTGCCTGTACAGCTGCCTGTGGGAAATTCTGTTATTCTCTGCAAATCTCATGAACCGGACTCCTTTCTCTTCAAACGGATCTTCTGCTCCTCTCTTGCATAAAGCGGTCGTAATACCCTCTTGCGCAGCGGAACTCTCAGAACCCCTTCTCCTCTGCTGCCCTTCTGTTCTTTCTTTATAAAAGGAACCAGGTAAGGAATACCAAAACTTATCAGGCCTGCCAGGTGCCCTATAACCAGATATACTCCCAGCACGATTCCGTAAATTCCCAGATAACCTCCCAGGATCAGAAACCCATACTTCACCAGCCGAAATGCTGCTGCAAACTCTTCATTTGGAACAGTCATAGAGCCAAGCGCAGTCAACGCCACGATCATCACCACGATCGGACTCACAAGATTTGCCTCTACCGCTGCCTGTCCGATCACCAGTCCGCCAACAATGCCAATAGCATTTCCCAGAGATCCCGGAACTCTCACCCCAGCCTCCCGAATCAGTTCAAAAGCCAGTTCCAGAAAAATCAGTTCCACCACACTGGAAAAGGGCACTCCTTCCCTCGCCTCCGCAAAAGACAGTATCAGTGCAGATGGCAGAATCTGTGTATGGAAACGTATCACTGCCAGGTAAAGTCCCGGCAGAACAGTCGCCATGATCACAGCCAGATATCGCAGTATTCTGAGAAAGGAAGCCATCTCGAACCTGTGATACCAGTCCTCGCTGCTCTCCATGAAACTGCTAAAATTTCCCGGAAGGATCAATGCTTCCGGAGAATTATCACACAGAATCACAACCTTACCTTTCAGGATTTCCTGCACAGCACGATCCGGACGTTCCGTTGTCTGATACTGAGGAAAAGGAGAATACCACACATCTTCTGTCAGCTGTTCAAGCATACCGCTGTCAAGGATTCCGTCAATCTGAAATTCTTCCAGCCGTTCCTTCACTTCTTCCAGAAGTCCCTCATGTACCAGGTCGTCCATGTATAACACCTGCGTTAAGGTATGAGAGCGCACACCGATTTTATATTCTTCCACCTTGAGTCTGGTATCACGAAGCCTTTTTCTTACCAGTGCACTGTTACTTTTCACACTGTCCGAAAATCCTTCCCTGGAACCCCGCAGCACCTTTTCCGATTCTGCCTCCATCACACCTGTGGATGGATAACCTTTGCTGGAGATTTTCATCGCCTTGTCATATCCATCTATGAAAAACACTGCATTCCCTGCAAGCATGGCATCTATGGACTCGTCAAGATTCTCCAGTTTCTTTACATCTGCGATTCCAAGACTGTTATGCCTGACAAATTCCTGAATATCCTCCGGCGAAATCTCCCAGAAATGATTGATCATCTTTCCAAGAGCAGAATCATCCAGCATCATGTTGGAAACCGCAACTTCTATATAGACCATAAGGCAGTCCACCTTATGTTTATCTCCCAGCCGCATGGGACGGATCAGAATGTCACTGCAATTTTCCAGCCTGCTTCGCAGATATTTCTCATTCTCCCTCAGATTTGCAGATACTTTCCGGGATTCTTCCAGTTTCTTCAATAATTTCCCACCTCGTTTCATACCGGTACATCGTTTTCGATGTACCAGACAGATCTGTTGCCAGTCGGCAATATTCCTAAACTCACTTATACACACATGGATGCGCAAAAAAAGAGAGGCATCCCGCCTCTCTTAGAATTTCCCGATATTCAGATATTATACCATTCTTATCTGTGTCCCCTGGATTTCTCTTTCTCTGCACGTTCACGTTCTGCATCCTCAGCCTCAATAGAACGCATGATAGCCATTCTCTGATTCTCGATATGCTGGAAAGAAAGCTGTTTCGCGCGTTCTACGTCACGCTCTCTGATCGCCTTTGTCAGTTCCTCATGTTCCTTCACCAGAACATCTCGTGTTTCACCTTCTTTCAGATATTCTACACGATAACGATAAATCTGCTCACGCATATTATTGAGTACCTGGATCAGCCTCTTATTATCAGAAGCCTGATAAATAACCTCATGGAATGCAACGTCAGCCTCCGCAAGCTTAACAAGATTTCCCTCTGCGATCGTATGTTCAAACTCCTTGGCAGCAAGCCAGAGTCTCCTCATTTCTTCTTCAGTCATACGGGCACATGCTTTCTCAATAGCTACATTCTCAAGAGCAATACGAACCTCCAGAACATCATTCAGATCCTTCTCTGTGATATTGGCAACCTGGGCACCACGTCTCGGGATCATCACTACCAGACCTTCCTGCTCCAGCTTACGCATTGCCTCTCTGATAGGAGTTCTGCTCACGCCAAGTCTCTCTGCCAGCGCAATCTCCATCAGTCTCTCACCAGGTTTCAGTTCGCCCTTCAGGATTGCCTGACGCAGCGTATTAAAAACCACATCCCTTAATGGAAGATATTCATTCATATTTACTGAAAAATCACTTGTCATTTGTATTCCCTCCTGCTTTCATTACTTCTGTGGCAAAAACCGTCTTCGCCAGCCGGCTCTCTCTGAGAACCTCTGCTGCCGCCTCCATCTTCTCACGATCATCAAAAATTCCGAACACTGTAGGACCACTTCCACTCATCATCGCCTTTAACGCACCATGACTCTCCATCAGTGCTTTGATTTCGCCAATTACAGGATATTTCTCTATAATTCCCGGCTCAAAAACATTTCCCATCTTCTGTGTCATTGCCAGAAGATCTCCACGTTCTATATCTCCTATCATCCCGTCAATATCCGGATGAGAAGAAATCTTATCCAGCTGAAGGCTCTCATAGGCAGCTTTGGTGGAAACATTGATTCCGGGCTTACCGATCAGTACAAAACAGTCCGGCACCTGAGTGATCCTGGTCAATTTCTCCCCGATCCCCTCTGCCAGGGCAGTTCCTCTCATCACACAGTACGGAACATCTGCCCCGATATTCACAGCACGATCCATCAGCTCCTTCTGGCTCAGTCCCAGTTTAAAAAGCCGGTTGATCCCCACCAGTGCAGCTGCCGCATCCGAGCTTCCGCCTGCCATACCTGCTGCCACAGGAATAAATTTCTCAAGATGGATATCCACACCACCCTTAACCTGAAATTCATCCATCAGAAGCTTCGCCGCCTTATACACCAGATTTCGTTCATCATTCGGAATATAGGAATAATTGACAGACAGGGAAATCCCCGGCTTCCTCACCCTCTTCATCTCCAGAACATCATACATCTGTATCGTCTGCATGATCATCCGGACTTCATGATAGCCATCCTCTCTCTTTCTGAGAATATCCAGTCCCAGATTTATCTTCGCCAATGCACGTAAACGCATAAAATCCTCCGTTTCCAACAATATCATCCGTATATAACTGTACTTTCGCAATTATATTTGTACTTTGTATACAATAAAACTCTTTGCGCATATTTTAAATCATTTTTTTTTAGTTTTCAATATAGGAGTTTTCATTTTTTCCGGAAATTTTTTTCATTATCATCCCTGCCTGACAAGAATTAACGACTGCCCCGGCTTTACCTCTTTTTCCGTAAGACTGTTCACACCCGAAATCTCATCCACAGTTGTATAAAATTTCTTTGCAATATCCCACAGGGTATCTCCGGCCTTTACAATATAGACCGTAATTCCCGGCATACTTTCCAGTTTCTTACGATCCAGTGGCTGTTCTTCCACAGATTCAATAAGCTGCTCTTCCCACTGTCTGAACACAAGCACATTCAGTCCCACCGCCGCCTTGACTTCAATCTCATCCCCATCTGCCATTGCAGTGGAAAGCTGTTCAAGGTCAGCCTGAAGTAAATATGTGCATTCCTTCCCGATCTCTTCTGCCTCGATCAGATGGGTAAACGGAAGCATGGCATCCATAGAATAAAACGGCATTTCATCATTTCCAATAATATACAGGATCTTGAGTGCCACAATTCCTTCTGCCACAATTCCCTTATCCGTAATCCTGGTCTTATCTACTTTTACCTTACCGCTGCTGTGGCAAAGCTGCAAAACTTTTCCCTGACTCTCCTTAACTTCTATCCGGTCTGTCAGACGACACCTGGAAAAATTCCGTACCAGAAGACTTTCCAACATTTCCTTTTTCCGATGAAGAACACATTCTTTGTGTGGGCTGTATGCATCAAGAAGAAGTTCATGCTCCTCTTCCCTGTACATTTTCATATTTAATTCCAGTACCACATCCACCTGCAGGATACGTTCTTCACCATCCGGATCAGGCTTTACCTCTATCCCCTGATGAAGAAGAGACACCTCAATATGTGGGATCAGATCTTCCATACAGCCACTGCATTCCATCTCATTGGAAAAAGGCATGGTATACTCCAGCCACTGAGGTGGATTCTCCTCTTCATACCCTGTATACAGAAGAAAAACTGCAAGCTCTCCTTTCACCCGGAGTTTGTTCTCTCCCGGCCGCAGATCCAGATTCCTCGGTTCAGCCATATACCACAGAAGGTTTTCTACATTCGGTCTGTTTGACGCAAGAGTAATATCATCCTTAATGCGCAGAGTATCTTTTTTATGTACACGAAGACTCATAAGCCGGATTTTCTCCGTTTTCACAGAGACTTCCTGATCCTCTGCGGAAACCGGAAGTTCAACGACTGCCAGTTCATCTACCACTGCATAAAAAGTTACAATTGCTTTAATATTCAGTTTTCTGGAATGGATCATATGAACACTGAGATCCTCAATCTCCCATTTCAGACACAGCTTATCTCCCCCTTCGATTCCCTCCAGATTAATCATCTCATCCAGCGGAAGCTTCGCAGAAAGGCTGTAAATCCTGCCCTCTTTTTCCCCCACATAAAGCAAATCTGCATTTAATGTCCCTTTAAGAAGCGCTCTTCCTTCACTCAGCCTCACTTCCTCCATGGAAACATCCGCTTTGCTCTGCACCAGTCTCCCGATATCCGGTTTCACATCGGACACATTATAGTCCTCGTCAAAAGTCGCCTGCGCTGCCGCTTTATTTTTGATACGCAGCATCTGAATACTTTCTTTTTTTAATTCCAACCTGCTTCCTTCCTTTCTCTGTTTACTTTATGATAAAACCCAAAAATTCTATCGGTTTCTCTGTTTCTCTGATTTTCAGGACAATACAGGGATAAGACGGTTCACTGCCTGCATCCGCTTTCTCCGGACCTATCAGCCTTGTCTTGCAGAATACTGCGTTCTCTGATTCGGAAACCTCCTCCACCTGAATACTGTACCCTCCTGTAAGCTGCTCTCCATATCCCTTCATCAGATACCTTATATCTCCCACCTGATAGGTCATCTGAAATACTTTCTTTTTCTTCTGTTCCATCAGTTCTGAAATCTCTTCCGGAATTTCCTCCTGCTTTACGATCGTATATTCCAGAGGTGTACGTTCGCCCTCCTCAATCCTGATAAACTGACAGCCCGCCGGCAAAAGAGCCAACAGCAACACACAGAGCAGTCCTCCTGTCCTTTTGCCCATAATGCACCCCTGCTCATTCTTCGCTAAATATTCTATGCCGGATACAGCCCTGTTATTACCATACTCTATGCTATATATCCGACAGTAACTGCTTTTCTGCAGGAAAGAATCCTGTCCTGAGTGCTTTATTTAATGCCAAAAAATCATTATACTATGATTTATTTCTTGCAGGATATCTCATAATTCCTTATAATAACTTCTATACTTATATATGGGCATCAGCATTATATAATGCCCGGAAAGGAATTAACGAATGATACGATTTATCCTAGTCTGTATTGTTGTGATCGGATACCTGATCCTGTCCATCCCCATCCTGCTGGTCGAATGGATCATCGGCAGATTTTCTCCTGAAAAGAAGGATATCAGCTCCCTTAGGATCATCCAGGCAGTATTCCGATTTATCCTTAAGATCACCGGTGCAAAGATTACTGTGATCGGAGAAGAAAATGTGCCAAAGGACACACCTGTACTTTATATCGGCAACCACAGAAGCTACTTCGACATACTTCTTACTTACTCCCGCTGTCCGATCCGTACAGGCTACATTGCCAAAAAAGAGATGGAGAAAATTCCTCTTCTTTCCACATGGATGCGTTATCTCCACTGTCTCTTCCTTGACAGGAAAGACATCAAACAGGGACTCAAAACGATCCTGACCGCAGTAGACAAAGTAAAATCCGGAATTTCCATCTGTATTTTCCCGGAAGGAACCCGAAACAGAAATAAAGATGAGCTGGACATGCTTCCCTTCCATGAAGGAAGCTTTAAAATCGCTACCAAGGCCAATTGCCCGATCATCCCAATTGCGATCAGCAATTCAGCCAACATTTTCGAGGCACACTTCCCGAAGATATCTCCTGCAAAAGTTGTAGTAGAATACGGTAAGCCAATCTATCCGGATGAACTGAGCAAAGAAGATAAGAGGCATGTCGGAGAATATACGCAAAACGTAATTCGCGAAATGCTTATAAAGAACAAACCACTGACCGAAAAATAATAAGACTATCACCAGTCCGGCAGAGCGTAAAGACAAAAATTTACGCTCTGCCGGACTGTTATATATCAGAATTTCCATTGTATCTGGACTAATCCGGGAAATACCTTAAGTGACCTGATCATCTTATCAACTGTAAACCTCTTCTCCTCAAAATCAATCTCTCCCCACAGACTTACATTAGATGCTACCTTTTCCATCTGCTCCGGTGTCGCATGATTCTCCGCAAGCACCGATAATTTCTCCAGCTTTAACTGATGCATCTGGTCTATTTCTTCCACTCTCTGATTGATATAATCTGTCAGTGTTTCTCCGGCACCTGCCAGAGAATCCACAAGCAGAGAAATCTCCTTTTCCATTTCCTCAATCTCCCTGTAAATCTGCTTTACCTGCGGATTTTCATTTAACTTCGTATAAGCGGCAGGAGACTGTCCTTCGCGCAGCTTACGTACCATCTCTTTATATACATAATTCTCCACATCTTCAGTATAAACCTTCCCGCACCCCGGGCAGGCTTTGTTGTTCAGACGCTTCGTACATCTCAGGTACTGTTTACCGGACTGTATTTTAATACTCATAAGTGCGTATCCGCAATTGCCACATTTCACTTTCCCTGCCAGCCATGTATTCACAGCTTTCCTATTGGCCTGAATCGTTTTATTTCTCATAAGCTTGATCCTGCAGTTCAGCCACTGCTCCGAAGACACAAGCCCTTCATGAGGTGCCACCACCAGCATATGACCCTTAAGATTCTGCAGCTTATCTGTCTGCGCATCCCGCCCCTGATAAAGATAACATCCATGAATCCCGTCAAACTGCTCCGGACTGCTTACTATATTGGTTCCATGACTCCTGAAAAAACGATACACATCCATATCAGCCCGCACATATACCGGATTTCTCAGAAGCTGGGCCAGCATGGAACGTATCAGTTCCTTTCCGTAGAACTGCACTCCCTTTTCCGCATAATATCTGGTGATATCCCCATAAGAAGTGTCCGGTTGTTCGTACATATCAAAAATTTCCCGCACAATTGCCGCTTCCCCGGGTTCTTCCACAAGCTTCTTTGTATGGATTCCTTCCATCAGGATCTCCTCAAGCCGATAACCATAAGGAGGCTTGCCGCCCATGCGAAAACCTTTCTGACTTCTGGAATAATATGCGTCGCTGACACGCTTCTGAATAGTCTCACGTTCCAGCTGCGCAAACACAATGCAGATATTTAACATTGCCTCTATCTATAAAGGTGTGGTTAACTCTGATTCTTTCTCCGTCCACGACTTTGATATCCTGACTCTGTATCCACTGGATTTTGAAGAATTTCTGTGGGCCAATGCTGAGTTTGCCCTTACAAGAGAAATCCGCAATCATTTCTCCGATTTCAGCTCAATGGGAAAGAAACTCCACGAAAAAGCCCTGTCACAGTTCCGTCTCTATCTGATCATCGGCGGAATGCCTGCTGCCATTATGGAATACAAAAAAGAAAAGAAGCTCCTGCTGGTACCTGACACCTAGCAAAAGCTCCTTACATCTGTATCCTGTTGACACCGGATTATGCTCATGCATACTGAAAATCCCTGCCTTCCAGCTTCTGTCAGGAGAAGAACCCACCGCCGGTACAGCCTGTATCGAAACCTTTCTGGCACAGCACTTTATCCGGAATGGCTATGCCCTCTCCTACTGGTCCAGCGGCAACCAGGCGGAAGTTCCCTTTTTACTGTCCAAAAACAGTCATTTTATTGCCATAGACTACCGCACCACCCCACATCAGAAGTGCAGGAACCTTATGCAGCTGAATAAATCTTCTCTCTCTCCTGCACCCACGCAAATGTATTTAATCTCTGCCGAAGACTTCAGGCAAAAAGAAGCTTATCAGATCGTGCCTTTATATGCGGTATTTTGCATATAGAACGTGGCAGATACAACAGGCAAAAGCAGACTCCGGCCATATGACGCAGTGGCATCGCATAATGGATCTTTGCCTGATTTTCCAGTCCCCAGAGAACAAAGTCCACACCATATGCCGTCTTCTTTACAACATCCAGGATCTTCTGTACTGTTTCCGCATGACCATTAAATTTCAGCATGGAGGAAACATCCGTATCTGCTTCTGTAAGATCCTGCGGCT
>OLFU01003165.1_pt1 | contig 11404 bp, 11 predicted proteins | sample 1605161 | NCBI WGS metagenome assembly OLFU01 (sample SAMEA3888914, study PRJEB22519) | human gut metagenome | biome: human gut; feature: human-associated habitat; material: faeces | place: Denmark | collected 2011
TATGCTGATAACCATGGCTTTTTGAAACGGATTGCCACGTCGGCCCGTTGGGCCTTCTCGCAATGACAGGCTTTTTTGACAGTCTCAGCCGTTAAGGAGTTTTCCTTAACGGCTGTGCTGTTTTCAGACTTATGAATTTTTCTGAAAACTTTTTGGAAACAGTGGTATTCGGAAAATAAATACGATATAATAGAAAAAACGAGCCCTTTTGCGCCGCGGCGCGGGGCGGACGCAGGGGAGAGCCCTGCGAAAATCGGACAAAAAGAGGTCGAGACTATGCCTACCAATACTTATGAGAGCCCCCTTTCCTCCCGCTATGCCAGCGACGAGATGCTGTATCTGTTCTCCCCGGACAAGAAATTTTCCACCTGGCGGCGGCTGTGGGTGGCTCTTGCCCGGGCAGAGATGGAGCTGGGTCTGCCCGTGACCCAGGAGCAGGTGGATGAGCTGGAGGCCCATCTCACCGACATCGACTATGCCAAGGCCGCCCAGTGGGAGAAGAAGCTGCGCCACGATGTGATGGCCCATGTCCACACCTATGGCGAGCTGTGTCCCAAGGCCATGCCCATCATCCACCTGGGGGCCACCAGCTGCTATGTGGGCGACAACACCGACGTGATCCTCATGCGGGAGGGCCTGGAGCTGGTGCGGCACAAGCTGGTGCGGGTCATCAACTGCCTGGCCAAATTCGCCCGGGCGTATAAGGCCATGCCAACCCTGGGCTTTACCCACTTCCAGGCCGCCCAGCTGGTCACCGTGGGCAAGCGGGCCACCCTGTGGATGAACGAGCTGCTCATGGACCTGCAGGAGGTGGACTACCGCATTTCCACCCTGAAGCTGCTGGGCTCCAAGGGCACCACCGGCACCCAGGCCTCCTTCCTGGAGCTGTTCGAGGGCGACCACGAGAAGGTGAAGGAGCTGGAGCGGAAGATCGCCAAGGAGATGGGCTTTGACAGCGTGGTCCCCGTCAGCGGCCAGACCTATTCCCGGAAGATGGATGCCAATGTGCTGTCCACCCTGTCCGGCATCGCCCAGTCCGCCAGCAAGTTCGCCACCGACATGCGCCTGCTGTGCCACCTGAAGGAGGTGGAGGAACCTTTCGAGAAGAACCAGATCGGGTCCTCCGCCATGCCCTATAAGCGCAACCCCATGCGGTGCGAGCGCATCTGCTCCCTGGCCCGCTATGTGATGGTGGATGCGGGCAACCCCGCCATCACCACCGCCACCCAGTGGTTCGAGCGCACCCTGGACGACTCTGCCAACAAACGCATCTCGATCCCCGAGGCCTTCCTGGCTGTGGACGCCATCCTGAATATCTATCAGAACGTGGCCTCCGGCCTGGTGGTCCACCCCAAGGTCATTGAGAAGCATGTGCTGGAGGAGCTGCCCTTCATGGCCAGCGAGAATATCATGATGGATGCGGTGAAGCGGGGCGGCAACCGCCAGGAGCTCCACGAGCGCATCCGGCTCCACTCCATCGAGGCGGGCAAGAACGTGAAGGACCTGGGTCTGCCCAACAACCTCATCGACCTCATCGCCGCTGACCCCGCCTTCGGCATGACCCGGGAGGAGCTTACCGCCCATCTGGAGCCCAGCCGCTATATCGGCCGCTGCCCCCAGCAGGTGGAGGAGTTCCTGGACGAGGAAGTGGCCCCTGTGCTGGCGCAGTATGCCGATGCCCTGGACGAACAGGCCACCGAGCTGAAAGTCTGAGCTGAATTTGAAAACAGGCCCCGTCCCGCGGAAAAGAAGCGGGGCGGGGCCGAATAAGAAAGGGGGGAGGCGGCCATGAATAAGCGCCACCAGTATGGACCCTACGTCGCGGTGGGCGTGACGGCCTTTGCGGTGATCGCGGCGGCGCTGCTGCTGTTTTTCACCTTGTTCCACCTGTCCGCCCTGCGGGCCTTTTTCGGCACCCTGGCCCACATTCTGCGGCCCATCTTTTTGGGCATGATCTTCGCCTTTTTGCTGCTGCCCATCCACCGGGGGATTTTTGGCTTTATGACGGCCATGACCCCGGAGAAACGGCTGAAAAACAAGGGGGACGTGCAGTTTCTCAACGTGCTGGCCATTATTTTCAGCCTGCTGCTGGCGGTGTTCCTGCTGTATCTGCTGTTGGCCATGGCCCTGCCCCAGATCTATCTCAGCATCGTGGGCCTGGTGAACGCCTTCCCGGAGTATATCAACAGCGTGCAGGAATGGCTGCAAAAGTTTTTGGCAGATAACCCGGACATTCAGAATACGGTGATGTCGGTGTATGTCTCTGCTGCCGATTCCCTGGAGGAGTGGCTGAATGCGGATATCCTGCCCAATCTGGAGTCCGTCACCACCACGGTGCAGTGGCTGCGCCAGTCGGTGCTGCCCAACCTCACCGGGGTGATGTCCAGTGTGTCCGCCCTGGTGGTTTCCCTGGCCCTGCTGGTGAAGGACCTGCTCATCGCCCTGATCGTCACCTTTTATCTGCTCATCCGCAAGGATGTCTTTGCGGCCCAGTCCAAAAAGATTATCTACAGCGCCTTGCCCACCCATGTGGGCGACCTGGTGGTGGAGGAGACCCGCAGCGCCTATCGCATCATGAGCGGCTTTATCAACGGCAAGCTGCTGGACTCCCTGGTCATCGGCATCATCGCCCTGGTGTGCTGCAACATACTCAGCTTTCCCTATCCCGCCCTGCTGGCCACCATCATCGGCGTGACCAACGTCATCCCCTTCTTCGGCCCCTTCATCGGGGCCATCCCCTGCGGCCTGCTGGTCTTTCTGGACAGCCCCATCAAGTGTCTGTATTTCGCCATCTTTATCCTGGTGCTCCAGCAGTTTGACGGGAATATCCTGGGCCCCAAGATCCTGGGGGACTCCACGGGACTGGCCTCCTTCTGGGTGCTGTTCTCCATCCTGCTCTTCGGCGGCCTGTTCGGCTTTGCCGGCATGGTGCTGGGCGTGCCCGTGTTCGCCATGATCTACAGCATCCTCCGCCGCCTGGTCCTCTACGGACTGCGCCGCCGGGGCCTGCCCGAGGACACCGAGTGCTATATCGGCCCGACGGGGCCGATGGAGAAAACACGGAAGTAACATCATATCTTCAATATTCCAAAGACAAAACAGCGGAAGAAACCAATTTACGGTTTCTTCTGCTGTTTTCGTTATACGGGAGTATCCAAAATCCCTTGTATATAAGCCAGAACTCGCTCGCGCTGCTGTGGGTCTAGCCGAGCGGCGAGGGCAGTCAGACGGTGGAGCGTCTCGTTTCCATCGTCGGTGGGAGAAGGAGAACGAACCTGAGAAAGCCCCATGATATAGTCGATGCTGGCGTGAAAAAGATTGGACAGTTTGACCAACTGCACAAAGCTGGGGTAGTGTTTTTGATTTTCATAGGCACTGACGGTCTCCTGAGAGACCTCCAGTTCAATGCTGAGCCGCACCTGGGTCATGTGCAGTTCCTCCCGCAGTTGTCTGATCCGGTTCTTCATGAAATCACCTCTAAAAAATTTTACAGGTTGTACTTGTATTTTTTAGAGTTTATGCCTATAATTAAAACAGGTTATACCTGTAACCAAAAAATGAGAGGAGACAAAAAACCATGAAACGATGGAAAAGAGCATGGCTGCCAACGCTGTGTCTGACCCTGGCCCTGTGCCTGGTCCCAGCGCTGGCTGCCGACGGGCAGTCGCCCACAACGGGCTCCTGCGGAGACAACGCGACCTGGAGCTATGATGCGGAGAGCGAGACACTGACCATAAGCGGAACGGGAGAGTTTGAGCCGATCACTGAAAAAACGGCTAAACAAGCCCAAAACGTGGTGATCGAGGATGGAATTACGGCAGTGCCTTCCATGGCATTTGCTGATTATTGGAGTTTCACCCAAGTAACATTGCCGGATAGCGTAACCAAGGTAGGGGAGAAAGCGTTTTTTGACTGCCATTCCCTGAAGGAGATTACGTTGCCGGATAGCGTGACACAGATTGGGAAAGAGACGTTTTCTCACTGCATATCCTTGGAAAAGATTACGTTGCCGGATAGCGTGACACAGATTGGGGAAGGAGCGTTTTCTAACTGCATATCTATGGAAGAAGTTACGCTGCCTGATAGCGTGACACAAATTGGGAAAGAAGCATTTTATTACTGTAAATCCCTGGAGAAAGTTACGCTGCCCAGCAGGCTGACGAGAATTGAAGCTGGCACATTTGAGGAGTGCAAGTTAAAAAGTATTGTGCTTCCAGCTGGCATTACTAGCATTGGAGATAGAGCGTTTTTTAACTGTGAACATCTTGAGACGATTGAGTTTCCTGACGGCCTGCAGGGGATTGGATATGGAGCGTTTACGTGGTGTAAGCTGTCTCAGATAAATCTTCCCGCCAGCTTGGTTCGCATTGGAAATGCAGCTTTCAGTAGTTGCGCAGCTTTAAATGACATTCGCGTTGCGGAAGAAAACCCCATTTACAAAGTGGAAGACGGTATGCTGGTAGATACAGACAGCAAGACACTGGTACTCTGCGAGAAAGATAAAGTCACAGCAGAGATCCCGGAGGATGTTACGGAGATTGGAGAAGGTGCATTTCTGGATTGTGCCCTGTTGACTGATATTGTATGGACAAAGAATGTGAACAGCATAGGAGATTACGCGTTTGGAAGATGTACCAGTTTGACAAGCGTGGAAATCCCGGAGGGGGTGGAGCACTACGGCATTAACATTTTTTTTGATTGTACAAACTTGAAAGAGCTGCGAGTGCTTAGCGAATGGACGTTTCCAAACCTTGGAATAGAAGACCAACTTATGATCGTACGTATGGGCGAGGGAGTGACCTCGCTGCGTGGAACATTCAGCGGATTTACCAGTATGACCACCGTGTATCTTCCTGCCAGTCTTACTGAGATCGGGGAGAACAGCTTTAAAGACTGCCACAACCTGAAAACCGTATACTTTGCCGGGACAGAGGCCCAGTGGCAGGCTGTGACCATTGCTATAAGGAACCCGGAACTGAGTCTGGCCACGGTGATCTGCACTGGAACGGAGCCTGATCCCGACCCGGATAAGCCGGAGCCCACGCCTGACCCGGATACGCCCAACGAACTGGAACTGACTGTAGCGGATGGCGGCATTGGCAAGCGGATGTCCGTCCAGATCACTGCCGGGCACTGGCTGACGGTGCAGGTTCGCCGGGGAGACAGCATTTCCATTATGATGCTCCAGGCAGAGGGAACAGGAGAGGTTTCGGTGAACTTCTCCGCTCCCTTGGGCAGCAGTGTTCAGGTGTGGGAGACAGCGGAAGAGATCGAATTTGCCGACGATATGCCGGTCACGCATATCCTGGCGAAAGCTTCTACCCAGCTGTAACAGGAGGACAATATGAAAAAACGATTGCTTTCGTGCTTCCTGGTACTGCTCCTGTGCCTGGGTATGGGGACGACAGCCTTTGCGGAGACCTCCCCGGAGGTGTCCGGCATAGCCGTGGCAGGAAAAACTGCCGTTACGGTCAAGCTCAGCAATATGGAGACCGACCATTATTTCTTCGGAATGGTTTGGAAGGACAAAGAGATTCTTTGCTTTTTTGATGGAGTGACAGATACCACTGGAAACCAGACGAGGGAAGTGGAGATAGGCCGGTCCATTCAGGTGGATGATGTGCTGCGAGTGGGCGTGTCCATAGAGGACGATGCGTGGTCTGCGCCTGTAAAGGTGGAGAACGCAGCGTCCCCGGTTCAGCCCGACCCCAAACCGACACCCGGCGGCGGAGGAGGGGGTGGCGCTGGCGGCGGCACCAGCACCCCTGTGGTGAAGCCCGACGAGGACGTTTCCAAAGCTGTATTCAACGACGTTAAAGACAGCGACTATTTTGCCGCGCCTGTCCATTGGGCACTAGAGCGGGAGATCACCTCCGGGGTGGAAGAGGGCCGTTTCGGCCCGGAGCTGCCCTGTACGCGGGGCCAGATTATCACATTCCTGTGGCGGGCGGCAGGTTCGCCACAGCCCAAGTCCCTAGCCGCAGCTTTTCAAGATGTCGCAGAGGAGGACTATTTCTTCAAAGCTGTCTGTTGGGCGGTGGAGCAGGGAATCACCGGCGGGATCGGCCCCAACGTGTTTTCACCGGATATGACCTGTACCCGTGCCCAGGCAGTGACCATGCTGTACCGGGCAGCGGGGGCCGGCACAACAGCGGGGACCACTTTTTCTGATGTGACACCGGACGACTACTTTGCTGCCGCAGTCCAGTGGGCGGTAGACCGAGAGATCACCTCCGGCGTAGGAGAGGGGCGCTTCGGCCCGGAGCAGCCCTGTACCCGCGGCCAGATCATCACCTTCTTATGGAGACAATTTGACCGGACATAAAATAAGAACGCAGTCCCTGCTCAATGAGCGGGGACTGCGTTCTAGCTTTATGTGTTGTGGGGCGCTTACTTCATAGAGGTGGTCAGGACCTTCTTCAGGTGGGCGAAGCGGGGCAGGGCGCTCTCCTTCACGGCCTCGGTCTCGCCCTGGATGAGAGGCAGGACGTAGTCGATGAAGGGCTGCTCCACGCCGTTGCCCTCCTTGTTGATCCACTCACGGGGGACCTTCTTCTCGAAGTTGGCCACGATGTCCAGGGGCTCCAGGGCGATCTCGCAGTGATACTCGCCGTTGTCCCGGGTGCAGTGGAAGGCAACCATCTTGTCGGTGGTGCCGCTGACAGCGGCCTCCACAGCGGCGGAGCCGGCCAGCCAGGCCTCGTCCACGTCGGTCTTAGAGGCCAGGTGGGAGCCGCAGCGCTGGAGCAGGGACAGCTCGATGCCCCGGACCTTGGCGCCGGTGGCCTGCTTCACGGTGTCGGCCAGCATCACGGCCAGGCCGCCCAGCTGAGCGTGGCCAAAGCCGTCGGTGGCGGAGGTCTTGGCCTCGGACACGAAGGTACCGTCGGCATAGTGGATGCCCTCGGACACGGCCACCAGACACTTGCCGGTCTTGTCATAGATGGCCTTCACATCGGCCAGGAACTTGTCCATATCAAAGTCGGTCTCGGGCAGATAGACCAGGTCGGGGCCGCAGCCGGTGAGGGAGGCCAGGGCGGCAGAGCCGGCCAGCCAGCCGGCGTGACGGCCCATGATCTCGATGACGGTGACCATGCCGGTGTCGTACACGTGGGCATCCTGCCACACCTCGGCGCAGGAGGTGGCGATGTACTTGGCGGCGGAGGCGAAGCCGGGGCAGTGGTCGGTGCCGTTCAGGTCGTTGTCGATGGTCTTGGGCACGCCCATGATGCGGCACTCATAGCCCACCTTCTGCATGTACTTGGAGATCTTGTTGCAGGTGTCCATGGAGTCGTTGCCGCCGTTGTAGAAGAAGTAGCGCACGTTGTACTTCTGGAAGATCTCCAGGATGCGCTTATAATCGGTGTCGTCCTGGTCGGGGTCGGCCAGCTTATAGCGGCAGGAGCCCAGGGCGGAGGAGGGGGTGAACTTCATCAGGTCCAGCTCGGCGGGGTCCTCCTGGCCCATGTCATACAGCTTGTCCTCCAAAACGCCCTTGATGCCGTGGGCTGCGCCCAGTACCCGGGTGATGCAGTCAGCCTTCAAAGCGGTCTGAATTACGCCCTGAGCGCTGGCGTTAATCACAGCGGTGGGGCCACCAGACTGGCCAATGATACAAGCTCCGGTCAATTTCTCCATGTTTGCGTCCTCCTTAAACGATATTGATAATTCTAAAATAGATTTAACTCGGAAATTCTCCTTTATTAAGATATCACAAACCCTTGTATTTAGCAATCGTTAATGGTACAATATGAATCGTAAAAACTTTGAAGGAGATGGTAATAATGCCATTGGTCACTACTACCGAAATGTTTAAGAAGGCATACGACGGCGGCTACGCCATCGGCGCGTTCAACGTCAACAACATGGAGATCGTCCAGGGCATCACCGAGGCCGCCAAGGAAGAGAAGGCGCCTCTGATTCTCCAGGTCTCCAAGGGTGCCCGCGCCTATGCCAACCACACCTACCTGGTCAAGCTGGTGGAGGCCGCTGTGATCGAGTGCCCCGAGATCCCCATCGCCCTGCACCTGGATCACGGTCCTGACTTTGAGACCTGCAAGTCCTGCATCGACGGCGGCTTTACCTCCGTCATGATCGACGCCAGCTCCAAGCCCTTCGGGGAGAACATCGAGATCACCAAGAAGGTGGTGGAGTACGCCCACGACCACGGCGTGGTGGTCGAGGCCGAGCTGGGTACCCTGGCCGGCGTGGAGGACGAGGTGAATGTCAAGGCCGAGGACTCCAGCTACACCCGCCCCGAAGAGGTGGAGGAGTTCGTCACCAAGACCGGCTGTGACTCCCTGGCCATCGCCATCGGCACCAGCCACGGCGCCTATAAGTTCACCCCCGCCCAGTGTACCCGCAACGAGCAGGGCATTCTGGTTCCCCCTCCCCTGCGCTTTGACGTGCTGGAGGAGGTCTCCAAGCGCCTGCCCGGCTTCCCCATCGTGCTCCACGGCTCCTCTTCCGTGCCCCAGAACTTCGTGAAGATGATCAACGAGAACGGCGGCAAGATGCCCGACGCCATCGGCATCCCCGAGGACGAGCTGCGCCACGCTGCCGAGCTGTCCGTGTGCAAGATCAACATCGACTCCGATCTGCGTCTGGCCATGACCGCCACCATCCGCGAGCACTTTGTGCAGCACCCCGGCGACTTCGATCCCCGGCAGTATCTGAAGCCCGCCCGTGCCGCCATCAAGGAGCTGGTGCGTCACAAGCTCATCGACGTGCTGGGCTGCGCCGGCAAGGCCTGAGCCATTTTCCTTCAAGCAACATAAGAAATCACCCCGGTCTGTGGATCGGGGTGATTTTTTGTTCCCCTCCCGCATACCATCAGGGGAGAGGGGGGAGCGCATTATGAAGCGGCTGACGGAGATACCCTATGACCGGGGGGCGGCGGTGCGGTATGCCCACACCTGGGCCTATTGCCGCAACCCGAGATATTTTAACTACAACGGCATCGGGGGAGACTGCACCAATTTCGCCTCCCAGTGCCTGTATGCGGGGACGGGGAACTTCACGCCCATCTACGGCTGGTACTACTTAGATCCCAACGACAAGGCTCCGGCCTGGACGGGGGTGCCCTATTTCCGCAATTTCCTCGTCCGGACTGAGCCGTCCCCGGGGCCCTTTGCCCGGGAGGTGTCTTTGGAGGAGGTGGAGCCGGGGGATTTTATTCAGCTGCGGTTTGATAAGGAGCGCTTTACGCACACGCCCATCGTGGTGGAGGTGGGCAGCCCGGCTGCGCCGGATAACATTCTGGTGGCGGCCCACAGCGACGATACGGACTTTTGTCCCTTGGATCGCTATGACTGCCGGGCCATGCGCTGTCTGCATGTTTTAGGGGCCTGGAAGCGGGAAGAAAATCAGGAGAAATGAAAAATATCCGGGGCCGCATTTTGCTGCGGTCCCGGATATTTTGGGGCTTGACTTACTGCTCCAGCTTGCGGGCGGCCTTGCCCAGGAAACGCTCGTCGGTGATGATGAAGCGCTCGTGGGTGCCCTCGCCGATGAGGCCCTTTTCGTCATAGGCGGCCACCTTGAACTCCAGGCGCTTGCCGTCCACGGCGGTGACCTCGCTCTCGGCCCAGACCTTCAGGCCCACGGGGGTGGCGGAGACGTGGGAGATGTTCAGCTTGGTGCCCACGGTGCTCTCCCCTTCGGCCAGGCCGGGGGCCACGGCGGTCCAGGCGGCCTGCTCCATCAGGGCGCACATCCAGGGGGTGGCGAACACGGGCAGGGTGCCGGAGCCGGCGGAAATGGCGGTGTTCTGGTCGTTGACCACGGCCTCGGCCTTGGCCTTCATACCAACGGTGACAGACATGATAGTGTCCTCCTTGTAAAACGAAGTGGTGCTTCCGGCGCTTTGCCGGGAGTACCTCTCATTTTACAACGATTCTCCCCAAAAATCCAGCGTCAAACTGCATCAAATCCGGTCAAGGGGTGATGCGGAACATGTCCACCACGCCGTCGGTGAGCAGATCGCCTTTTTCGTCGGTGACGGTGACGTGGAAGATGGCCAGCTTGTGACCCCGGCGCACCGTCTCGGCGGCGGCATAGAGCGTGCCGCTCTGTACATTGTGGAGAAAGTTCATGTGGGCGCTCTGGGTGACATAGTCCGCCCCGTCGGTGCGGGAGACGATGCCCGCCACGCAGTCGGCCATGGCGTACAGCAGGCCGCCGTGGGCATAGCCGTTGCGGTTTTTGGACTCCGGGGCCAGGTCCACTTTCACCACGCAGCGGTCGGGGGAGACGGAGACGATGGAGATGTGGTTATATTCCATAAAGGGATTGCTTTTGGCATAGGCGCGGAAATCTTCTTCAGTGATCAATTTCATGGGGAACGCTCCTTTTCTGCGTTTTCCCTAGTGTACCCCCATTTACGGGAAAAGACAAGACAGAGAAAAGCGGGGGTGACATTTCCGGCGGAACGTGCTATAAAATAAAAGAGCAACCGAGAGAAAGGAGGACCCGGCTATGCAGAGGGTATTGTCCATGCAGCGCATGGGGGAGGCCGCGCCCCATATGGACCCCAAGACCCTGCAATATTTAAACGAGGGGCAGATCGAGAGCTTTGAGAGCTTTGAAGAATTCAGCCTGATCGCCTTTGACTGGTATGACGTACACAGCGATCGCACCCAGAATGAACAGATGCTGCTGTATCTGGATCGGGAGGACCTGTTTATCTTTTGCGAGGATCGGGCGGCGGAGGACAAGGCCAACGCCATTTTCCGCGAGGTGACGGCGGACGGGCCGCTGGACAACCAGCAGCTGTTGTACCGCTTTTTCGTGCGGCTCATCCACGGGGATATGTCCCACCTGGAGCAGCTGGAGGCGGACATCAGCGAGGGGGAGACGGCCATCCTGTCCGGTACCCACCGGGAGGACATGGACCGCATCGTCCAGTGGCGTCGGGAGCTGCTGCGGCTGAAACGGTATTACGAGCAGCTGGACTCCATCTTCGACGAGCTGACCGCCAACGACAACGGCCTGCTGTCCCACGCCAGCGTCCGGCGCATGGCCATTCTGGGCGGGCGCATGGACCGGTATCTCAACGCCGTCCGGAACCTGCAGGAGTCGGTGACCCAGCTGCGGGAGGCCTATCAGTCCCAGCTGTCCATCCAGCAGAACGAGCTGATGAAGCTGTTCACCGTGGTCACGGTGGTCTTCCTGCCCCTGTCCCTGCTGGCGGGGTGGTATGGAATGAACTTTGTGGGGATGCCAGAACTGGGCTGGCGCTATGGCTATCCGGCGGTCATCGTCCTGAGCGTGCTGATCGTGGCGTGGCTGCTGTGGTATTTCCGAAAAAACAAGTGGCTTTAAGCCGAAAAGATACGCCGTCGCTTGCAAAAGCGGCGGCGTCAGTCTGTCGAGGAACCCGGTCTGTACTCAGGAGCAGACTGGA
>OLFU01003189.1_pt1 | contig 11337 bp, 3 predicted proteins | sample 1605161 | NCBI WGS metagenome assembly OLFU01 (sample SAMEA3888914, study PRJEB22519) | human gut metagenome | biome: human gut; feature: human-associated habitat; material: faeces | place: Denmark | collected 2011
GGCGGCGCTGCTTTGGGATACATTGTCATCGGGCTTTTGGCGTTTTTACTTGGCGTGTGCGTGACCGTTCTGTGCTTCCGGCTGCGCCAGATGGGCCGGGAGGACGGGCAGGACAGGGAAAGCGAGGATGCGCATGGAGCTGATTGAGAACCTGCTGCAACTGCTGGTCACGTTCGTGGGCGCGCTGCTTTCCGGCATATCCTACCGGAAAAGCGGCAGGCAGGCTTACTTTCTGCTGCTGTGCTTTTACGGCTGCTTCGCGCTGGGCGCACTCTACTGGACGTTGTATTTGCTGCTATTCGATACCACACCGCGGGTCTTTTATGTGTCAGAGTTCGGCTGGGTGGCCAGCCTCATCTTCCTGCGCATTTTGCAGGCCACTCTGGAGGGAGCAGATGAGCGCAGCTTCCGCTGCCGCAGGGCATGGCTTGCGCCTGCGTTCGGCGTGCCGCTGCTGGCGTTCTACTGCACCTTCGGGGACATTCTCTCCAACCTGATCTGGTGCGGCATGATGATTTGGCTCTCTTACTGCGCCATTCGAGGGCTTGCCTATGCGAAAACGCAGACAGGCGCGGCGCGGAATATGCGGTATTTCCACATCGGCGTGCTGTGCTTTGTTGTCTCGGAGTACCTGCTCTGGACGGCGGGCTGCTTCTGGCCGGATACCTCACCGGCAAGCCCTGCGTTCTGGTGCGATGTGCTGCTGACGCTTGCCATATTGGGGCTGCTGCCCGCCACGAGAAAGGCGGTGGAGGCGTGACCTATATCGAGAATATTTTCATTTGCATGGTCTCCCCCCTGCTGGTGGCCGCCCTGTGCATGGGCAGGCGGCAGCTTCGCTTCTTCCTGTTCTGCATTGCCGGGATGGGGGTGTGCCTGCTTTCGGCCTATATCAACACCTTCCTCGCGGCGGTATGTCAGGCGGACGCCCTTGCCGCCACGGCGGAAATCGCGCCGGTGGTGGAGGAAATGATGAAGCTGCTGCCGCTGGTGTTCTATCTTCTGGTGTTCGAGCCGGAGGGGGATAAAATCAAGGCTGCGGCAATAACGGTCGCCCTGGCCTTCGCCACCTTTGAAAATGTGTGCTATCTCATCCAGAACGGCGCAGACCGCTTCTCCTTCATTTTCTTCCGGGGCTTCGGCACGGGAGCGATGCACGTCCTCTGCGGACTGATCGTGGGCGGCGGGCTGGCGTACACGTGGCAGCGGACGTGGCTGAAAATTGCAGGCACCTGCGGCCTGCTGGGCGCGGCCATCACCCTCCACGCCATCTATAATCTGCTCATCGCCTACGGCGGCGCGGCGCAGTATGTGGCCTACGCCCTGCCGGTGCTGCTGGTGGCGGCGGGAAAGCTGTCCGCTTTCCGCTTGTCGCAGAGGGAATAACCGAACATTCACCCATTGAGAGCTGCCTTTTGGCGGCTCTCAAATTTTTTGAAAAATTTTTCGTTTTGGGTGAGAGTTTTTTCGATTTTTTGTACCTATATAAGTGAAAGGGTTTTTAGACCACAGTTCCAGACAAACCGGAAAGGGGGTTCAAACGAAATGTACGATACCGCAAGACGGGTCGCACTCGTCAAGCAGCGGGTGCGGGAAAACACCCGCCGGAGGCAGCGGCGCGGCATCTATGGACTGAGCGCTATGTGTATGCTGCTGTTCGCGGCACTGATGCAGGCGGCGGGCACGGTCGTCGGGCCGGGGCAACCTGAGGCATGGGGCGTGTTCGGCGCGATGCTGCTGCGGGAGGACGCGGGCGGCTATGTGCTGGTGGCCGTCGTCTCCTTTGCCGCGGCAGCAGCGATCACCGCGCTGTGCTTTCGGCTCAGAATCAGAGAAAACCAGAAAAAAGACGGGGCGGACAATACCGAACCGCAGAAACAGGAGGGAAAGACGACATGATAAAACGTTTTTTGGCGCTGGTGCTGTGCCTGTGCATGACGCTCACGCTGCTGCCAACTACGGCGTTTGCAGCGCTGAGCGATTTGCTGGGCAACACGCCCAAGAAAAATCAGGCGATTTTGGAGCAGCTCTCTGCCTTGACCGGCGGCAGCAGCGACCAAGTGCTTTCCATGCTGAACGCTTTGGGGCTGCTGGATGAAGACGGCAATTTCAAGGTGGATCAAACCATCACGCTGGACGGCCAGGTGTTGACACTGGCGGCTGTCATGGAGCTGCTGGAAAATCCCGCCACGGATATCACCCGTATAGCCGACGTGGATGGGACTCCGGTGGCGCTGGGCGATTTGAAGACCATGATCCAAATCGAACAGGAGCTGCAGCGGATCAAGGACACCTATTTCTCCGGCAGGGAGTTTACCGGGGAAGCTCTGGAGAATCTCAACAGCCTGATGGAGCAGCTGGAGCTGCGGGGCATCAGCTTGCAGTATTCCGCCTCTGCCACAGCGCCTGAGGGCGTTGAGACGGTGGATATGAGCGGCATGATGAGCCTAACGCTGGGGACCGAAGCATACAACAACAAATGCAGCTCTGGGACTTTTACTGTATACGGCGGAAAACCGGTCGGCTTTTCCTACCGCATTCAAAAAGGCCAGCTCAGCAAGTATATCGACGATGTGGAGGTCTCGATAGGCGGGGTGAGTGGGGAGCTCCAAGACGACGGGTCCTACAAGCTGACCTATAAGGTAGACGGCCCGAATTCCAGTTTAGGTGGTTGTCAAATCACTGTCAAGGTTACAACCAAAGGAGGGGCCATGGCCTGGCACGAGGGTTCTTTTTCCTATGGCGACCTGCTGGGGATGATTGAATTTTACGATGCGGAAAATCTGGTGTTCTATGACGGTGTCGGTTATGCCGACCACTGTCAGCTCAAGCTAAAAAAGACGGTTCCCGTCCCCACAATAAAAAGATCAATGACCGCGCCGAGCTATGTTGAAGAAGTCAAAAATACAACCGTATTATATGATGATTTGTTTATTCCTTTGCTGACAGAAAGTTACACTGGCGGCAGTGCCAACAATTCGGACTTTGTTGCGCTAAGCAATACCATCGGAATTCTGGAGGGTGCCCGCAACTTGGTGCTTCCCGACGGCTCCGCCCCATTTTATCAGCCATACCAAATCGACGCCGACATCAAGTTTGACTGGACTACCAGCGTAGAGGCCTACAATGGCTCTGCGCCGTATGGCTATTATAATTCTACAAACCCGAGGCCCTATGCCCCGTTCTGTCTGACGGAGTACAAGCTCGGTGAAACATCTCTGAATCTCAGCGACGACAGAAAGAAAGCGCTGGACTGTACGATCAACAAGGGCAGTACGGTCAGCATCTCCCTGCAGTCTACCACGGAAAACAGAGAGAATCAGAAGTACTGGCTGCCCTTTGAACTGTATCTGAAGAATGTAAATAATGATATCCCAAATTCCACCACCACCGCTAAGACCAGCAACGTCACCGCCAAGCTGTTGGACAAGGACGCCCCCACCATTCAAAGCGTCACGGCCACGGCGGGAACCTATGCCAGCGGACAGCACGTGCCCATCACAGTTACCTTTAACGAGTTCGTGAATCTTAGAAGCGCCAGCGTGACCATCAATGGCAAAGACTATAGCGCCGCTGAGCTTTCCATGAACGACTACGGCGTCACGGCAATGCTCTGGTACCCGGTGCAGGATGCGGATGCCAACACGGTCATCGTCAGTAGTATGACCGGCGTGGAAGATGTTTTCGGCAATGAGCTGGATAACTCACAGTATCAAGGCGACTCGATTGCCGGCGTTACGCTGAAGAGCGTCTTGATGCGCAACGCTCCCACCGCACTGACCGCCGACTACGCCAACGGCAAGGCATCGTTCACGATGAACGCCAACATGGAGCAGGCCTACAAGACCGTATACAGCAAATATCACACCCCGGCAGGCTCAGAGCCGAAGGAAGCCCCGTTCCGCCTCGAACTGAAGTACGACTCCGCGGAGGCACCAAGCTATCTGCAGGTCTATCTGGGCGAAGAGAGCGGAGACTTCACCATTAGCGACTACGAAATCAAACCCGCGGCTTCCACCCGCACCTACACGGTGACGCTGCAGGCCAACGAGGGCGAGCGAGACGAGTCTAACTCTAACTGGGTGAATGTTCTTCCCCTGACCCGGCAGTTCACTGTGCCAGAGAGAGTTTCCGTGAGCACGGTGACCATCGTACCGGAAGCGGATCCCGCCAACTATACGATTTCCCTCGCCGAAGCCGCCCGCCCCACGCTTAGGGCCGAGGTTTTGGGGAAAAGCGGTAAGACGGCCAGCTACACCACCGGTAAATGGAGCAGCAGTGACACGGACATTGCCACCATCGACGAGAATACCGGCCTTGTTGCCACCACAGGAACCAAGGTGGGAGCCGTCACCTTTACCTTTACGGCGGACAACGGGACTGTGGACACTGCCGATGATGTGCAGGGCACGTCGCAGCCCTATACCGTGACGGCAGGCGATTCCCTGGCACTGGTGATTCCCGGCAGCGCGTCCATCGTGACGCGGGTAAATCAGCCCGCCACCGTGCTGTGGAGCTCCAACGCCGCGCTGATGGCATCGGGCAAAGACTTCAATTACAAGATTGAACTGTATGAGGGCAACTATGCGGATGAGGCGGCGCTGAGCGGCCTCCAGCCCGTTGCGACTTATACCGCCGGCAAGGATAAAAACAGCGTGCGGATCCCGGAGAATGTGCTCTCCGCGCTCTCCAGCGGAAATGCCCCGGCCTACACGGTGCGGGTCTCCATGCCGCACCCCAACGCCGAGGGTGAGGACATCCGCCTGTCGGCACTTGCCTATATTATCGTGCAGGCACCGCCTGCCACAGCCAAGCTGACACCGCCCCAGAGCATTTACCTCAAGGATACCGACGGCCCCGTCAATATCGACTGGTCGGTGAAAAACGCCACTGACGCTGCCTCTCCGCAGCCCACGCTGACCATTACCCGGGTCACAGAGGACAACAAAACCACCAAAGTGGTGGACAGTGTGCGCCTATCCGGCACCTCCGGGAGCTTCCCCCTGTCATTACAGAGTGTGCAAGCCGGCAATCTAAAGGACACCTATCAGGTGGTTTTGAGCGTGGAGAATTCTGGTGAATCTCCCAGCACCGACTCCTTCCCCCTGTATGTCTACGATGCCGACGCACTGAAGGTGCAGGACGACAAAGGACACACGATTTCTAAGCTGACCATGGACAATACCTCCAAGGTCAGCGGCAGCCTGCCCACCGAAACAGATAAAATTTTGCAGCTGCGCCAGGAGCTGGGGCTGATCGAGTACATCGGCATCAACTATAACGAGTACGGTTGGAACTCCTTTAAAGACGGCATCGAGTGGGCCTCCAACAACAATGCCATTTCCGTCAACTACAAGCAGGGCGGACTGTATGAGGACATCAGAAACTTCTCCTTTAAGTCCTACCTTCCCGAAACCAAAATGGCGCTGTCCGGCCGGGCCAACGGCACCGCAACCGTCACGGCTATCCATGCCGCCACGGGCATGAGCGCCGCCGTACAGGTGACAGCGGAGACGCTGCAAAATAAGTTCTATCTCTTCCAGCTGACGCCTGCGGCGAAAACTACGCTGCAATACACCGACGGCAAAGGCGCGCCCAAAACGGTCAGGACCAACCGTGATGGCGTGCTGGCGCTTTACGAACCCAACGGAATCGCCAGTGAGGTGTCTCTGCGGTCCGGCTCCGGCGCGGATATTTATCTGGGCACCATCTATAAAGAAAATCTGCGTTCCGGCGAGCGGGATGCCACAAAGCTGCAGCTTTATCCCTTGAATACCTTCAGCCTTCGGCAAGTCGCCCGGGCATCTGTGACGCTCATCACACCGGGCGGCGATCCGCTGGCGAACGAGACGGTGACCGTTCGCGGCGGTGTTTATAAAAACGGAGGCTACTGCGAGACAGCTCTGCTGGGCTCCAAGGCAGACGCACTTGTCAGCGGCACCACCGGCGGCACCTATACCACGGATGCGGCGGGAAATATAACCGTCTATCTGGATTCCACCCAGTTTTGGTCGGCCGAAAAGGGCGAGAGCAGCACCACGCCGCTTTCCGCTCTGGATCAGCTGGAGTACATTCTGGAAATCAGCGAAATTGACAACGACAATTACTATCCGCTGCTGCTGACCGTCAACGGCAAGCTGGGCGTGGACGATGTAATGCGCACCGCGGAGGGCGTTGTCTCTCTGGAGAGCGTGCCGCCGGGGGAGAAAAACAAACCCTTCATTGTGGCGCAAAGCGTTGATTACGGTCTTGCCAACGGTCAGAAGGTGGATGTCCGCAGCTCGACCGGGAAGATCGGCCCTAACAGCAGCTTTAAAACAGCAACCCTGCACACCACCATGTTCCTCTGGGGCGAGGATATTGCCAAGGCGCAGAATTACAGTCTCAAGCTGGCGGACGAATACGGCGTTCTTCCTGCCGCCCAGAGCAGCAGTACCAAGCAGTATCCCTTCTCATCCATCCCGGTAGCGGAAAACGATCTGACCCTCACCGAGGCCACCATGACCACCTCTGGATGGATCGCCGACGGCAAGGATGTGGGTATGAAAACGCAGCTGAGCCTGAACGGCAGCCTGCTGCAGGAGAAAATAATGCCCTTCCGGGTCGTTGATCTGACCCGAGTGCCCAAGGTGACAGAGGATGAGCGAGTCACCGGTATTCTGGCGACGATGAGCTCCTCCAGTGGAGTGAATCAAGTCGACTTTGGCGGAGTGGGCGATAGCAACATTCTCAAGGTGCTGACCGGACGGCTGGATGATCTGAGCGGTCCGGTGAACAGTTCCGTGTTCAAAATGATCATCACCCCCAGCGAAGATCCCTCCGTGTTCCGTGCCATGATTTGGGCCGGGTACAATACGCTGGAGATGGAGGACATGGACTATTCCAAGGACGGCGTGGCGTTGGGTGCGAATGTGCTGACGCAGAACCTGGAGGTGGGCGTGCCCGGTACCGGGGATCTGAGCCAGATGGCCCAGGGCACCTATGATCCCAAGGGGGAATACAAAGCCAACTCCTTGGCCGACAATGTCACCAGCACGGATCTCAACTTGCAGTTGGAGGGCTTTTACGAAGCGGAGATCCGCTATAACGCCGAAAAAAAGGAGTGGGAGGTTTTCACCGTAGGCGGCGGCTTTACCGCCGGCGTTGGCGTGGGCTTCACCTTCAGCGTGAACGCCATGGCTGGCCCCGTGCCGTTGACAGCAACCTTTGAGCTGGGTGGTGCCATTCAGCTGGATTTCCGTACCGCAGTGCGCTACGGCCAGCAGGGCGAGGGTACAGTGCTTGCCTGGAGCGATCCCACGGCCACGGCAGTGAATGACTTTTTGACCACGCTGCGTATCAACGCCTATGTCCACGCGTTTGGCGGCATTGGCTTTGACTATTCGGTCGTGGCGCTGAAGATCGGCCTATTCGGCAATTTGGATGTGGACAGTCAGAATAAGTTCCTTTCCCGCACCTATCTTGCCGACAAGTCAAAGCGCCAGATCAACGGTCAGGCCCTGGGGATTCAAAGCGAAGTGGGAATCAAATTTGTGGCCACCTTCCTGTTTATCTCCTACGAGGCGGTGATCGCCTCCGGAACCCTTGGAGCCACCAGGACTTTTAATGACTGGGACACAATCGACGACTACTGGAATAACGCCACCAGTGGGCTGAGCCTTGCCACGCTGCGGATGGCGGCGGCCCAGAGCGGAATGCAGGTGGCTTCTGCCAGTGCAACGCTCCAAAGCCGGGACTATCTGGAGCAATATGCCCGTACCTGGGGCCAGCCCCAGCAGCGGATGATGCTGTTCTCTCTGAACTCCACCAATGGGTTGCAAAACATCCAGACCAATGCCAACCCCACATCCTATCCACAGCTCAGCGATAACGGGAAGGTATTGGCCTACATCAACGACGGCAACAGCAGCAATATTTACGCCAGCCGGGCACATTTCTCCACCCTCACTGGCGGTGTCTATTCTACCTCCAGCCAAATTGACGATCCCGCAGGGTTCTCCGGCTACGGCGACACGAGCGTTTCTCTGTCCGGCACTGACCGCTTCGCGGCGGCGGCTTGGGTTCGCATGGGCACCGAGCTACCGGGTAAAAATGCCGGTGATACCGTGACATTGGAAGAGCAAAACCTGCTGATGAACAGCACGGAGATCGTAGTGTCCGTCTATAATGGCACAAACTGGACTTCCACCCGCCTAACCAAGGACGGCACGCCGGATCTGGCCCCGGCCACGGCAGTGGGCGGCGACGACAAGGCCATCGTGTTCTGGCGCAGCGTCTACACCCCCGATCCCGTGAGCGCTTCAGGCAGCAACAACCTGCTGAACTTCACGACCAGAGATTGCATCATGTACAGTTGCTATGACAGCAGTAACGGCCGCTGGAGCGATGCCAAAATGCTTTATAACGGTGCTACCGGCAGCGTGAAGGCGTTGCAGGCGGCCATGCTGCCCGACGGAACCGCTATGGCGGTTTACTCGCTGGACCGCAGCGGAACCGGAGATACCTCCGCCTACGAGATCGCCTATTGTACCGTGGCTGCTGACGGAACGCCCGGTACAGCCATGCTGGCGACCTGTGACAGCGATCTTGACGAAGCCCCCCAGGTCGTTGCAGCCAACTTCGACAGCGGGGATGACCGATTTGTCATCGGTTGGCACAGTGTCCGAGGCGGCAGCAGCGATATTCAGCTGTTGGCTGTGGACGGCAGCGGCATCATGTCCAACAGTTTCCCCGGCTCTCTGTCTGCCCTGACCAGCAGCGGCAACGCCGTCGTGGGCGGAGACTTCCGCTTCGCTTCCCTCAGCGGGAATCATCGCAGCATCAATGACCTTACCATCGTCTGGAATGAGACTGTCAATGACGCCAAGGGCGCGGTAGATCACGGCATTTTGAAGGCGGCCAAGCTGCGCTATGCCGAAAATACCTACACGCTCTCTGCACCATTGGAACTGGCAGAGCTGCCGCCTCGCACGCTGGCTGATCACTTTGATGCCTATGTCAGCGGCCCCAATCAGGTGCAGGCCGCCATTCAGGCCACCTTCTATGACGATGAAAACCCGCAGGTAATCGGCAACGTGACCGTTCCGGGTGAGGAAACGATCCTCTATACCGCTACCTCTGATTTTATCACCGATGCGGTTGCAGTGGAACAGATCGGTGTGGATTATGCAACGCTGGCGTTGAACAGCCTGACACCCATTCGCTTTACCATCCGCAACACCGGGCTGAACGATGTGACAAGCCTAACGGTCTGCCTTGACAGCGGGGAAACCGCCACCCTTACGGGAACACTGCTGCCCAATGAAAGCACCACCCTTACCGTCTGGCACCGTGTGGAGGACCTCGTGACCGACCCGAGCTATACCATCACCGCCACCGGCGGCAGCATCAACGAAACAGGCACAGTGTATCTGGATTATCCCGACATTGGCATCTCGCAAATGGAAGTGATTGCGGAGAGTGCCGGCAAGCGCACGGTGCGCATGACCCTCTATAATTCCTCTGCCGCCACGCTGGCCGGCGAAAAGAACCGCGAGGTGAAGCTTGCGTTCTATGCGGATGATCTGCATACCAAACCTGCAAAGGTAGCCTGCGCCACAAACGGCGTATCGGTTAGCGGTAATGAAATCACCATTGCCGAAGACAGCGCCCTTGCCCGCATCGATCAGGGAACCTTTACACTGGACCTGACCTATGATCTGGGCAAGTGTATGACATCCATTGGCAAAACCGAGATCCCCAATGTGGGTACCTATCTGTACGCCGAGGCGTGGGCGGAAGGCCAGATCGGTGGAACGGGAAGCAATCAGCGCCTGCCGGAGTATGACGGCAGTGACAGCGAGGCCAGCGTCCATATGACCGGCGTACTGGCCCGCACAGGAGAGAAGCTGACGATGGATGTGGCACAGGGGAACGACGGCAACGGTCGCAGCACCGCCGCCATTACCCTGCGCAACAACTCCCTGCGGTCTCAGAATAGCGCAGAACTGGTGGCCACGCTGCTGGATGCTGCCGGGACTGTTCTGGAAACGAAAAAGACCAGTATTGGCGGTGCCATCTCCGGGGAAACCTTCCGGACGGAAACCGTCACCTTCTCCCGGCTTGGCACCCGCGTAGTGGTGCGAGCCGCAGTGCCCGGTAATGACCTTCTGACCTTTGAAGGTCTGGCAGTGGGGCTCGGCGATTTTACCGCCAACGGAACGAACTATACCTATACGCTGCAAAATGATAGCGGAGCAACATCTACGCTAGTCACAGCGGTGTCTGGAAATGGCGAGCCCGTGAGCATCAACGGACAGGCTCTGTCCACCGGCGGCAGCGCAACCGTTGCCATCCCCAACAGCGGCACAACCGACATTGTCGTGGGAATCGGTGCTAAAACTTACACGCTGACGATTCTGCGCAATAGCGGCACAGGCGGCAATCAAGGCGGTGGCGGCAGCGGCTACAGCTACTACACCATCAAGGCAACCGCCGGAACTGACGGCTCCATTTCTCCCTCCGGCGATGTCAGCGTCCGCGAGGGCAGAGATCAGACCTTCGCCATCACCCCGGATAAGGGCTATGCTGTCGCCAATGTCAAGATCGACGGCAAGAGCATCGGCGCGATGAAGTCCTACACCTTTGAGAATGTCCGTAGAACCCATACCATCGAGGTCATCTTTATGAAAGCCAACGGCACCCCCCAGACCGGCGTGTTTGTGGATGTAGCCACCGGCAGCTATTATGAGGACGCTGTGGATTGGGCAGTGGAAAACGGCATTACCAAGGGAACCGATGATACCCATTTCTCCCCGGACGGCATCTGCACCCGTGCGCAGGCCGTGACCTTCCTGTGGCGCGCTGCCGGTTCTCCGCAGACGAACAGCGTAGATAATCCGTTCACCGACGTCAAACGTTCGGATTATTACTATCAGGCGGTTCTGTGGGCGGTTGCGAACAATGTAACGAACGGCGTTTCTGCAACTTCCTTTGACCCGAATGTAACGGTACAGCGCGATCAGGTCGTAACCTTCCTGTGGCGTGCATCAGGCAAACCCGCAGCCAAGGCAGATCTCGCCTTCAGCGATCTGGCGGACGGCGCATTCTATGCCGATGCAGTTCAGTGGGCGGTCGCGCACGGCATCACTACCGGCACTTCCTCAACGACATTCGCCCCGGCAGACGGCTGCACCAGAGCGCAGATCGTAACATTCCTGTGGCGCAATGCCGGTTCTCCTGAACCGAAGAGCGTGAGCAGCTTCTCTGACGTAGCTTCAAACAGCTATTATGCAAAGGCTGTAGCATGGGCAGTTGAAAACGGCATCACTAACGGCGTTGGTCAGAACAAGTTCGATC
>OLFU01003192.1_pt1 | contig 11326 bp, 6 predicted proteins | sample 1605161 | NCBI WGS metagenome assembly OLFU01 (sample SAMEA3888914, study PRJEB22519) | human gut metagenome | biome: human gut; feature: human-associated habitat; material: faeces | place: Denmark | collected 2011
TCCGCCAGTCAGCAAAAGTTCAGTTCGGCGACTATCAGGCCAACGGCGTGATGGCTGTCGCCAAAAAGCTGGGTATGGCGCCGCGACAACTTGCAGAGCAGGTACTGTCTCATCTTGACCTCAACGGCATTGCCAACAAGGTTGAAATCGCCGGGCCGGGCTTTATCAATATTTTCCTCGACCCCGCGTTTCTGGCGGACAACGTCAACCGCGCGCTGCAGTCTGAGCGCCTGGGCGTCACGAAACCGCAGGCGCAGACTATCGTCGTCGACTACTCGGCACCCAACGTAGCGAAAGAGATGCACGTCGGCCATCTGCGTTCGACCATCATTGGCGATGCTTCAGTCCGTACCCTGGAGTTCCTGGGTCATAAGGTGATCCGCGCCAACCACGTCGGCGACTGGGGCACCCAGTTCGGGATGCTGATCGCGTATCTGGAAAAACAGCAGCAGGAAAACGCCGGCGAAATGGCCCTGGCCGACCTCGAAGGTTTCTATCGCGAAGCGAAAAAGCACTATGACGAAGACGAAGCCTTCGCCGAGCGCGCGCGCAGCTACGTGGTTAAGCTGCAGGGCGGTGATGAGTACTTCCTGCAGATGTGGCGTAAGCTGGTCGACATCACCATGTCGCAGAACCAGATCACCTACGATCGCCTGAACGTCACCCTGACCCGCGATGACGTGATGGGTGAGAGCCTGTACAACCCGATGCTGCCGGGGATCGTCGCCGATCTGAAAGCCAAAGGGCTGGCGGTTGAGAGCGAAGGCGCTACCGTGGTCTTCCTTGATGAGTACAAAAACAAGGAAGGCGAACCGATGGGCGTCATCATCCAGAAAAAGGATGGCGGCTACCTCTATACCACCACCGATATCGCCTGTGCGAAGTATCGCTATGAAACGCTGCACGCCGACCGCGTGCTCTACTACATCGACTCTCGTCAGCACCAGCACCTGATGCAGGCGTGGACCATCGTGCGCAAGGCAGGCTACGTGCCGGACTCCGTGCCACTGGAGCACCATATGTTCGGTATGATGCTGGGGAAAGACGGCAAGCCGTTTAAAACCCGCGCCGGCGGTACCGTGAAGCTGGCGGATCTGCTGGACGAAGCGCTGGAGCGCGCCCGTCGCCTGGTGGCCGAGAAGAACCCGGATATGTCGGCTGACGAGCTGGAAAATCTGGCGAAAGTGGTGGGTATCGGCGCGGTTAAATATGCCGACCTGTCGAAAAACCGCACCACCGACTACGTCTTCGACTGGGATAATATGCTGGCGTTCGAAGGCAACACCGCGCCGTATATGCAGTATGCCTATACCCGCGTGCTCTCCGTGTTCCGCAAAGCCGGCATCGACGAAAACGCGATGATCGACGCGCCGGTGGTCATCGCCGAAGATCGCGAAGCTCAGCTGGCCGCGCGCCTGCTGCAGTTTGAAGAGACCCTCTCCGTGGTCGCTCGCGAAGGGACGCCGCACGTGATGTGCGCCTACCTCTACGATCTGGCGGGCCTGTTCTCCGGCTTCTACGAGCACTGCCCGATCCTCAGCGCGGAAAGCGAAGAGACCCGCAACAGCCGTCTGAAGCTGGCGCTGCTCACGGCGAAAACCCTCAAGCTGGGTCTCGATACCCTCGGTATCGAAACCGTCGAACGTATGTAACAAGCAACCCGGCGAAAGCCGGGTTAGTTTTATTCGGCGCCTCGCCAGCGGGGCGCCCTGCTCAGAAGTACTTGCGTAGATACTCCGTCAGACAAAGGATCGCCATCGCCTGACCGTAGGGCATCGAGGTAAGCGGGATCTGGCGATAAAAGTCGAGGTCTGACCCCATCCCGGTGCCAAATGAGGTCTGCAGCAGCTCCCCCTGCAGCGAAATATTCTGCACAATTCCGCGAATCGCTTTTTCAGCCACCCCGGCGTAGTGCTGCCCGACGTAACGCTTGCGCACCGCTTTGAGAATGCCGTAGGCAAAGCCGGCGGTCGCCGAGGCCTCAAGATAAGAGTGCGGGTCGTCCAGCAAGGTATGCCACAGGCCGCTGTCGTCCTGGCATTTTGCCAAGGCGGCAATCTGTGCGTCGAGGACTGTAATCAGATAGCGCCGTACCGCGTTCCCCTCGGGGAGATCCACCAGTTCCAGAAAATCCGGGATCACCATGGTGAGCCAGCTGTTGCCCCGCGCCCAACGCGCCCGGGCAAAGTTATGCCGCCCCTCATAGTTCCAGCCGTGAAACCACAGCCCGGTCTCCCGGTCCATCAGGTTCTGCACATGGAGCAGGAACTGGTAGGTTGCCTCCTCCACATACTGCGGGCGGTTAAGCAGCTTGCCAATTTTGGCTAACGGCAACACGGTCATCATCAGCGTGTCATCCCACATTTGCTGATGGTTCTCCTCCGCCAGAGTCATGTGCTGCATACCGCCCTGCTCGGTGCGCGGCATCTCGTGCATCGCCCACTCCGCCCAGCTCTCCAGCCACGGCAGATACGCCATACGGCCGGTCTCTTCAAAGCGGTAAGCCAGGGTCAGAAACGGGGCCATAGTATTGACGTTTTTGGTCGTTGCCCCCTCGGCGAAGCGGTCGGCAAACCAGCGATCGATGATATCACGCATCTCGATATCGCCGGTTTGCTGGTAATACTGATAGATGCCGTACAGCCCAACGCCGTGGGTCCACTCCCAGCCGGCCCAGCCTTTGGTATCGATCACGCGCCCGTCATCCAGGCGTAGTAAAAATTGCCCGCTCTCATCCTTAATATTCACCAGGTTTTGCGTCACGTTGCGGATCAGCGCCTGCAGTTCGCTGCGGGCGATAAAACGCTCAGGCTGACGCAGTAATGGGCTATGTTTGACCGGCCAAACTTTCATGTTGTTAACCTCGGGTATATGTCGAATTCAAAGCGCCGCCCTTAATGAGCGCCGGGGCAGCAGGTTTATGACGATTCAGATAGCCAATATTGTTATTGCCCCACAGACAGTCGTAAGGCATCCCCGCCAGCAGCTCGACCACCGCACGGTGTTCCGCACTGGTCTGTTCCGACTGAGCGTAGCCGAGCTCGCGCATTCTGAGGGTCTCGCTGCGCAGGACGCTGTGGGTGTGCAGGTTGAGCTTGAAGCGCAGCGAGACGAGGAAGCCGCAGGCTAACACCACCAGAGTGCCGACGCTGAGGATCAGCAGAATGGTATGGCTGACCCCTTCAGGCTGTATTTTTTGCCCGGAAACAAACCCCGACAACTGCATAATGATCCCCACCAGCATCACCGCCCCCGCCTGCGAGGCTTTGCGGGTCAGGGTCATGATGCCGGCAAAAATCCCCTCCCGGCGCTGGCCGGTGATCGCTTCGTCGACGTCGGCAATATAGGTGTAGGTATTCCACGGTACGTAATTTATCCCGCCGCGTCCCAGTCCGGCGACAGCAGAGATGAGCAGCAATAAGGAATAGACGTCGCTCAGTCCGGCGTAATAGAGCAGCGCGTAGGAGAGTGAGCTCAGGCCAAACAGGACCACCACCATGCGGTACGACGGCGCGGGGCCAAAACGAATGCACAGCGGGATCATGGCGATTACTGCAATAAACTGGAAGATGGCCATCGTCCCCAGCAGGTTCGAGGCGACGGCGGCTTCCTGCATCAGAACAAAGACCACGTAATAGGTAAACACGGCATTGAAGACGTCCTGGGCGATATAGCCCCCCAGATACATGCCGAGGTGCTGGCGGAAAATTTTTATCCGCAGCGTAGAACTCAGCTCAATCACCAGGCGATTGAGGCTCTGAGCAAGGGTTAAGTTTTGTTTTTCCGCTTCCGCTCGCAGGGCCGCTTCCGACCACGCCTCCCGCGGTCGTTCCCAGGTGAAACACCAGACCAGAGTCAGCATCACCGCGCACAGCACCGAGAACACCAGACTGGCATAGAAGAACGAGCTGGCATTATCTTTGCCGAGCCAGGAGAGAAGGATCCCCGGCAGGAAGGAGGCTAAAATCGCCGACATCTGCGCCATCGAAATGCGCGCGCCGGAGAATTTGGTTTTCTGTTTAAAGTCATCGGTCATCTCCGGCACCAGCGTCTCATAGGGCACCAGAATCATGGTATAGACCATATCAAACAGCAGATAGGTCGCCAGGTAGTACCAGAAGCCCATCTCGCCGACCCACATCGCTGAATAGCTGAATACGCAGGGGATGCCGAGCAGAATAAAGAATTTTCTGCGGCCGAAGCGCTTACCAAGCCAGGTGGTGCCAAAGTTATCGGTGAGAAAGCCCATCAGCGGGCTTACCACCGCGTCCAGCACGCGGGCGGCAGCAAAAATAAGCGTGGCCTCAATCGGGGTCAGTCCGCAAAAGGTCGTGTAAAAGTAGAGCAGCCATGCGGCGGTTAACGCCGTCGTGCCGGCGCCGAGAAAATCGCCTGCGCCGTAGGCCCGATAGGTAGCCAGTCCAATTTTTCGTGTTTTCATCGCCGTGATCCTGTGTCTTTTTTTAAAAGAACGCCGACAATCGTTCCGGATTTGCCACCGGAAGGGAGTGGGTACCTGGCTACACTAAAAGCTGTTAAAGGAGGTTACCTTTGTACTTTTGCCACGGAACAGTCGCCGGTGGCAAAATGACAAAGAGATGACGTCGCCACTTCACTCATTTATAAAACAGCATTTCTTTTTAATCAAAAGATGGGTTCATTGATGTAATCGGGCTGGAAGGTCGCCGACTGACGAACAGGCTCGCAAATCCCGGGATCGGCCCTTGCGCAGTCGGGGAAACAGGAGTAAAGAATGGAAGAAAGGGTTATTCCGCGTATCTCAAGGAGGCCAGATGCCTTATACCCATCTGCTGGTTGCCGTCGCGCCAACGCCGGAGAGTCAGGTATTAATTAAAAAAGCGGTGTCGATAGCCCGCCCCGTTAACGCGAAAGTGAGCTTAATCACTCTCGCTACGGATCCGGAGCTGTATAACCAGTTCGCCGCACCGATGATGGAAAATCTGCGCGAAGTGATGCAGGAAGAGACGCGGGAGTTTCTCAATGAACTGGCTCGCCACGCGGACTACCCAATAGAAAGAATGACCATCGCCTGCGGCGAGCTAGGCCATCATATTAAGGACTTCTGCCGGTCGCACCGTGTTGATCTGGTGATCTGCGGCAATCACAACCATTCCCTCTTCTCACGCGCCACCTGCTCGGCGAAAAGTATCGTCGGCAGCTGCGGCGTTGATGTCCTGTTGGTTTCCCTTGAAAAGGGCTAACGCCGGTTAGCCCTTTTCCTGAACTAGGCCAGTTTAGGGAAGGTGGCTATCTTCCCCCGCAGACGGCTCTCCTCGCTGCGCGGTGAAATATGCTGCAGATCCTCGACAAAGCGCGCCTGCCAGTTATGAATATCATTTTCTCTGATCACGTCCAGCATCGCTGAATGACGGGCGATACGTTCCGCCAGCGGCATGCTGAGCGCGCGATCCAGCGCGGCGGCAACCTCGTCGCGATCGTAAGGATTGACGATCAGGGCGCTGGTCAGCTCCTGCGCCGCCCCGGCAAACTGCGACAGGACCAGTACGCCAGGGTTATCCGGATCCTGCGCCGCGACGTACTCCTTCGCCACCAGGTTCATACCATCGCGAAGCGGCGTCACCAGCCCGACGTCAGAATAGCGGAAGACCTTCATCAGCAGCTTACGATCAAAATGCTGGTTCAGATAGTAGAGCGGTGTCCAGCCAAGCTGACCAAACTGTCCGTTGATGCGTCCGGCTGCGGTTTCCAGCTGGTGGCGGATATCCTGATAGGCCTGCACATCGCCGCGGGAGGTCGGCGCGATCTGGGTATAACGGATTTTGCCGTGGTGCTGAGGGTACTTCTCGAGCAGCGTCTCGTAGGCGAGGAATCGCTCCGGCAACCCTTTCGAATAGTCAAGACGCTCCACGGAGAAGATATTCTTCACATTTTTCAGCTCGTTCTTCAGCTGGGCCAGCTTCGGCGGCAGCGGACCTTTAGCGTTGCGCGTAATTTCGTCCGGATCGATCCCTATCGGATAAACCTCGGTACTGAACGCCTTACCCCATGCCTGATAGCGTTTATCGCCGAGGTCGGATAGGCGAGTCTGCATAGCAATGCTGTCGAGAAAAGCGGTTCTGTCGCTTTCGGTCTGGAAGCCCAGCAGATCGTAATCGCACAGTTGCTCCAGCAGCTCAGCGTGCGGCGGCAGAGCGTTAAAAATCTCCGGCGTCGGGAACGGAATATGTAAGAAAAACCCGATGCGATTGTTCACTCCGCGCTTACGCAGCTCGCTGGCGAAGGGCAGAAGATGGTAATCATGGATCCACAGCGTATCGTCTGGCTCAATCAGCGGCAGAAGCTTGTCCGCCAGCATGGCGTTAACCCGCAGATATCCCTCCCAGGCTTCGCGCTGAAAGCTGACCAGATCAAGACGATAGTGGAAAGCCGGCCACAGCACGGCGTTAGAGAACTGGTTGTAGTATTCATCATGGTCCCGTTCATTAAGGTTGAACGACGCCCAGGAAATATTCCCGCGGGAGACCTGCTTGAGCGGCTGCTGGTCATCGCCAATCTCGCCGCTCCAGCCAAACCACAGACCCCCCGCCGCTCTCAGTGCCCCCAGGATGCCGACGGCCAGACCGCCAGCGCTCGATTTTTTATCGTCCGGTAAGGCGATACGGTTAGAGACTACGACTAAACGACTCATGGTCATCCCTCCTTTCGGTTTGCGCGTCATACGCCAGATGTTGCAACCACGTCCTTACAGCGGCGGCATCCGCCAACCGCCAATGCGCCTGAGTTTCCCCGGCGCCAACTTTTACCGACATTCCCTGCAGTTGATTAACGACGCTGAATCCCGCCTCGTCGGTCAAATCATCGCCGACAAAAACCGGTTCGCGGCCGGCGAATGGCGCCTCCTGCATGAACGCGGTAATCGCCTCCCCTTTGTTGACGCCGCGGGGTTTAATCTCCACCACGCACTTGCCAAGCTGTAACGCCAGCAGCGGATAGCGCTGAACAATCCGCTGCGCCAGCTCCAGCACGGCGCTCTGCTGCTGCGGGGCCTGGCGATAGTGGAGCGCGAAAGCCATCTCTTTACTCTCCAGCTCACATCCCGGGAGCGCTTCCAGCGCCGACGTCAGCTCAGCCGCGATCTCATCGCGCAGCGCTGTCGGCAGAGAGACGATGTAGGTTTTACCATTGATATCACGGCGCTCGGCCCCGTGAACGCCGGCCAGCGGTAGCCGCCAGGGATGGGTTAGCGCGTCAAGTTCAGCCATTGAGCGCCCTGAAATCAATGCCACCGCGCCCCCCTGCTGCTGGGCCAGCGCATTGAGCGCCTGCAGCGTGCTGTCGGGTATCACCACCTGATCGGGGTGCGGCTGGATATCGGCAAGAGTACCGTCGAGGTCAAAGAAAAAAGCGTAGTTTCCGGTTAGCGCAGGCGGTACAGATATCTGGTTATCCACCCTGTTTCCTCCTTATCATGGCCAGCCGAAGCTGGTTGTTAATTATATGTGAGCCATGTAAGTATAGACAGTGTGACCAACCTCGCCATTTTTGATAGTTACCGCCAGCGAAACGGGCGCTGGCGGCAATTACTCTGTAAACTAAAAAGTTCGGTTTAAATTCAGGCCGCACGTTTGGCTTTTTGTTTGTAGCGGTCGAAGATCACCGCCGCCAGCAGGATCACCCCGCGCACGACGTATTGTGAGAATGGCGAGATATTCAGCAGGTTCATCGCATTTTCCACGGTTCCGAGGATCAGGATCCCGGCCACCACGTAGGAGATCTTGCCGATCCCGCCCTTCAGCGACACCCCGCCCAGCACGCAGGCCGAAATAACAATCAGCTCATAGCCAATCGAGGTCATCGGCTGGCCGCTGGTCATCCGCGACGCCAGAATGATACCCGCTGCGGCCGATACCAGACCGGAGAGCACAAAGATAATAATCTTGGTGCGCACCACCGGGACGCCGGCCAGGCGCGCCGCCTCTTCATTGCCGCCAATAGCCAGCGTATTACGGCCAAAGGTGGTTTTGTTTAGTAATAATCCGAAAACCACCAGGCAGGCGACGGTCAGCCAGATCGGCGCCGGCAGACCAAACCAGTTGGCGTAGCCGAGGGTGAAGAAACGTTCATCTTCGATCCCCACCGCTTTGCCGTCGGAGATAATATAGGCCAGGCCGCGGACAATCTGCATGGTGGCCAGCGTGGTGATCAGCGCGTTGATCTTAAGGCGCGCAATGACAAAGCCGTTAACCAGGCCACTAAGCGCCCCCAGCAACAGGCCTGCGGCGATCCCCAGCCACAGGCTTTCGCTGAGATTAATCACCACCGCGGTGGTGACCCCGGCGCAGGCGATAACCGACGCCACCGACAGGTCAAAATCGCCGGAGGCCAGGCAAAACAGCATGCCGCAGGCCACCATCCCGGACATCGAGATCGCCAGCCCCAGCCCTTTCATATTGACGAATGAAGCAAAGTTGGGCACAAAAATCACACAGCCGATAAACAGCACCGCAAACACCACCAGCATGCCAAACTGATCCCAGATGCGGGCAAAGCTAAAGGTTGAGCGGGTAGCCCCGGACGTAGTCACTGATGACATCATTTACTCCTTACTCAGGCGACAGCCTGGCTCACTGTTGGCATCGCAAGGCTTAACGCCTGCTGTTCATTGGCTTCTTCATGCAGCAGTTCGCCGGCGATTTGTCCTTCGCGCATCACCACTATGCGGTCAGCGACGCCCAGCACTTCCGGCAGGTCGCTGGAGGCAAACACCACGGCGACACCGGAGGCGGCGAGGCCATAGATCACATTGTAAATTTCATGTTTGGCGCCGACGTCGATGCCGCGGGTTGGCTCATCAAGCAGGATCACCTTCATCTCTTCCGACAGCCAGCGGCCAAGGATCGCTTTCTGCTGGTTGCCGCCCGACAGGTTCATAATCAGCTGTTCCGGGCCCGGCGTTTTAATATTCAGCGACTGGATATGTTGATCGGCGTTGTCCGCCTCCCAGGCGTTGTTGATCAGGCAGCCAGCGTGAATATGCTTGCGCCGGGCGCTGATATTGATGTTATCGCGCACGGAATGCACCGGAATAATCCCCTCCGCTTTACGATCCTCCGGGCACAGCATCATCCCGGCCTGGATGGCCTGGGCCGGTTTGCGAATGGAGACGGGCTGGCCATCGATATACACCTGACCGCCGGTTATCTGCGTGCCGCCAAACAGGCCTTTCATTAGTTCGCTGCGCCCGGCACCCACCAGTCCGAACAAACCGACAATTTCACCGCTGCGCACCGAGAGACTAACCGGCGTGCGCACGCCCGGCGCTTTGACCTCCTCCAGGCGCAGCCGCTCCTCGCCATAGGGGCGAGGCTTCCAGCCATAAATATCGCCCAGATTGCGGCCTACCATTGCCTGGACCAGGGCGTCGTGGCTGACGCTCGGCATATCGTCAAAGGTGCAAACGTAGCGGCCATCTTTAAAGACGGTGATGGCATCGCTGAGGGCAAAAATCTCTTCCATCCGGTGTGAAACATAGATGATGACCCTTCCCTCCTCCCGCAACTCGCGGATGACGCGAAACAGGTTGTCGATCTCTCTGGCGGAGAGCGAGCTGGTCGGCTCATCGAACGCGATAATCTTGGCGTTACGCGCCAGCGCTTTGGCAATCTCCACCATCTGCCATTGACCAATGGAGAGATATTTCAGCGGCGTCTCCGGGTCGATATCCAGACCCAGATGCTCCAGCTGCAGGCGGGCCTCATAGTTGAGCAGCGAGCGATTGACGATGCCGCCTCTGTGCGGCAGCTGACCGAGATAGATATTTTCGGCGACGGTCATCTCCGGGATCAGATGCAGCTCCTGGTAGATGATTGCCACGCCGGCATTCAGCGCCTCCATGGTATTGGCGAATGCCATCTGCTGGCCGCCGATCTGCAGATGGCCCGCGGTCGGGATATAGTTGCCGCTGAGAATTTTCAACAGCGTCGATTTGCCTGCGCCATTTTCGCCCATCAGCGCGTGGATCTGTCCTGGGTAGCAGTCAAAACTGATATCGGACAAGGCCTTTACGCCAGGGAACGTCATGGTGATGCCGCGAAATGAGAGATAAGGGGTAGACTGTTGCATAACGACTCCGCTCTTCTGCACTCAGCCCCCGCGCCGCGGCGGGGGCCAGTTTAATCAGGCTGTTACAGCCCTTTTTTCGCCAGCTCTTCTTTGAAGTTATCGCGGGTAATCAGCACCACATCGGTCACCGCCGTGAACTTCGGCGGCTCGACGCCCTTGGTGACCCAGTTGTATAGCATTTCGCTGGTTTTGTAGCCGTGGATATCCGGGCTTGGCAGCAGAGAGCCATAGAAGCCGGTCGGCTGCGCCTTCGACAGTTCGTTGACGGCATCCACGCCGTTGATGCCGATGCCAATCACATCGGGAGCTTTAAAGCCCTGACCTTCGGTCGCGCGCACGCCGCCGAGGACGGTGTTGTCGTTCATCCCGACGATCAGCCAGTGTTTAACCTGCGGATGCTGGACCAGCATCGAGTTACCGGCGTCGAACGCTCCCGGGATATCGTTGGATTTTGTCGGCACGCGGTAGATTTGCGCGTCCGGGAAGCCGGCCGCCTTCAGGGCATCGATGGAGCCGGTGGTGCGACGGCGCGCGGTATCCAGCTCATCGGCGGTGATCGCCATTACGGCGGTGTCTTTGACATCCCAGCCGCGCTTTTGCATCTCTTTATAGAGTTCCTGCCCCTGACGGGCGCCAATTTCGCTCGCCGCCATCATCACCAGCGGCGGTGCATAACTGTCCAGTTCAAATAACGGGATAATCGCCTGGAGCAAGTCGCTCACCAACAGGCCATCAGCGCGGATCACCTGCGGTCCCATCGAATGGGCGGGAAAGTGAGCATCGGAAAAAATAATTTCATCTCCATGTCCCATCTCTGCCAGCACTTTCAATAGTTCGGGAGAAATTAACGGCGAAATTGTTTTCAGCATTTCACACTTCCTCTATAAATTCAGGTTCAGTTTGCGGGTAGAAATAACGGTACTGATAATGAATCTGTGCGCGGGCTTCTTCCGGGCTGTTAAATTCCCCTACGCCATACCAACCGAACAGCGCAGCTCCTGCGACGGTCGTTTCGGCGTCGTCGAGAACTTTTACCGGAATATCAAGCATATTGTCTTTAATCTGATTCCACAATGTGTTGCGACTTCCTCCGCCGACTAACAATAATTCAGAGGCTTTAAAGTGCCCGATTTTTTCCAGCATCTGTAGATTGCGCTGTAATTGCGCGGTTAACCCTTCCAGCGCCGCGCGATAGAAATGCCCCCGCGTGGTATTAAGCGTC
>OLFU01003205.1_pt1 | contig 11270 bp, 8 predicted proteins | sample 1605161 | NCBI WGS metagenome assembly OLFU01 (sample SAMEA3888914, study PRJEB22519) | human gut metagenome | biome: human gut; feature: human-associated habitat; material: faeces | place: Denmark | collected 2011
TGCGGCGCATACAATTGCTGTAAAGACGGAGGAAGCTTTTTTTAACATCTGATTCATATGCTCACCTCACTTAGACTGCGCTGTGCTTTTTAGCCGGACGGTCTTCTCTTTTTGTGAACAGCATTTCAAATGCACCGATCACATATTTTCTGGTGTCTGCAGGTTCGATGATGGCATCAACATATCCTCTGGCTGCTGCTGCGTTCGGACTGGACTGCAGTTCTTTATATTTTGCTGCTTTTGCACTCTGAGTATCTGCATCAGCATCTGGATACATAATCTGTGCTGCAAGTTTTGCATCCATCATACCGATTTCTGCTGTCGGCCATGCATAGACCATATCAGCACCAAGAGATTTACTGTTCATTGTCACATAAGCACTTCCGAATGCTTTACCGATCACAACATTTACCTTCGGTACTGTTGCATCTGCAAATGCATAAGTAAGTTTTGCTGCTGATTTTGCAATACGTTTCTCATCGTATTCGCTTGCTGTAAATCCGCTTACATTTGTAAGTGTCAGTACAGGGATGTTGAATGCATCACAGAACTGTACGAATTCTGCAGCCTTTTCAGCTCCGTCAGCAGAAAGAGAGCCGTCAAATTCAGCCTCTACTTCAGCTTCTTCGTTATATACTTTTGAACGGTTTGCAACTGCACCCACAGTCATACCATTCAGTTTGATGAATCCTGCCACCATATCTTTTGCATATGCTTTCTTCACTTCGCAGAAGATGTTGTCATCAGAGATCATTGTAAGAGCGATCGCTGTGTCTTCTTTTGCATTAGCAAGGTCTGCACATACACGGTTCAGATCATCGTTACATTCTTCATAAGAAGAATCCTCTTCGTTGTTGCTTGGTAACATGCATACGAGAGAACGGATATCTGCAAGAATCTCTTCTTCAGATCCGATTCCGTCTACAAGACCGGTTGTCTCACTCTGGAATTTTGCGGAAGATGTATCACATTTAGAAATGTCATTTCCCGGAATTGCATTTGGAGTATTGGTAAATAATTTACCATTCTTTGTCTCCATGAATGTGAAATCTGTCAGAGCAGGTACGATAGAAAGTCCACCGCCACATGTTCCGAAGATTGCTGTGATCTGAGGGATCACTCCGGAAGCCATTGACTGTTTCTGATAAAGTTTTCCAAATGCCTCTAAAGCATCTGTAGCTTCCTGCAGTCTGAATCCGGCGCAGTCAACCAATCCGATGACCGGTGCTCCCATCTTCATTGCCATATCGTAGATATTAGAAATCTTCTTTGCATGCATCTCACCGATCGCACCATTTAAAACAGTAGCGTCCTGGCTGTATACGTATACCAGATTTCCATCGATCACTCCATATCCGGTGATAACACCGTCTGCTGGAGTTTCTTTTTCCTGCATGTTAAAATCAGTTGTTCTTGCTGTTACAGCTCCACCGATCTCAACAAAACTGCCTGCATCAAGTAAACTGTTGATTCTCTTACTTGCTGCATTGTCTGCTGCCATGTTGCCCATAGTCTAGCCCTCCATTTTCATTATTTTAAATTGGGTTTTTCCTGATTCTTGTATCAAAAGTAAAACCAAATTTTTTCCAATTATATTATACTGTTTTTGACACTTTAGCGCAATACCTTTATATTGTTTTTTGTTAAATACTTGACGAGTCGTATAAATCCTGTATATAAAAAAGCCATGTGTCCCCGTACTTCTTCCGTACGCACATAGCCTTTTCATCTGCAGCATTCTGTTCTAAAACTTCTTCACTTTTTTTCTCTTCATATTCCTGCATCTTTCCAGAAGAAATTCTGCCAGTTCGTCCGTATTGTTTCCTTCCAGTGCAGTCTTTGGAAATCCGATCATCGCTCTTGCCGATCCGACCGTCTCGGGATCTGCCTTCACAACTACACCGAATGCCTCTTTCGTCTCCAGGATCTTGGTAACATCTTTGTACGAAAATGATCTTGTCTTTTTCGCAGTTACACTGTCAAAGTGATCATCAAAAAAGTGGATTTCGGAACTCCCCGGTCCACCGTTCAATCTGCATCGTCTGTCAAACTGCTCTTCTGCATCCCCGACCGCCGTTGTCGATAACACCTTTCTCCAGATTGTTCTGTTCAGTATCACTGCCGCAACAAATGCCAGTGCCCAGACTACAATATACTTAATGACAAAAAAAGTCATTCCTCCCGGCGTACCGCCTCCCGGGTTTCCATATTTGCACATAAAATAGAACACAAGCGGTCCCATCACCGTCACTATAAACTTAATCGTAATATCACTGCTGTCCACACGGAAAAGTTCACAGATCTGTTTCAGCGTGTTCTTTGACTCCTTATAAGCCACACGGTAATAATTTGCCATATCATTTTCCCCTTTACAAAATCTGTGTCTTATTATATCCTTATATAGTTGATTATTCAAGAATATCCTTTATATTATTTGTAAATAATCTATAAACTCTTCTATGTATTCTATCTATGTAGTTTCTCCATAAGCGATCCTGTTTATTTTTGATTTCTATTATCATTTAGTGATTTTTGCTTACATTTTCCGGCTATATATGGTCGTTTTATTACATTTCAACATACATATTCCTAACAAAGCATAAAAAACCTTAACTTTTTCTTAAACAATTAGTTGTACTTTAATCTAGTTTGTGATAAGATTAACTGCGTTGAGAGTTTTAATCATAAGAGGGGATTTTCCTCGTATCGTTAAAACCAAAGAAAAATTTCATATTGGAGGGTGAATCTCATGGAGAACACTAAGAAAAAATTACCATTTGGTTTCTATGTGTGCTGTCTGACTTTCTCTTTTGAAAGACTTGCATACTATGCAGCTAAATGGGGGCTTTCGATCTTTATCGTAGCCACAGCAGCTCACGGTGGTCTTGGACTTGACAAATCCGTTGGTGCTGCAATGAGTTCTAACTTGGTAGCATTTACTTATATCACACCTATCATCGGTGGATATATCGCTGACCGTTGGATTAGTCCTCGTATCCTGGTACCTGTTGGTGAGATCCTCATGGGTCTTGGTTATCTGTGTGCATGGAAAGCAACAGACGCTAATGGTATCGCAATGATGTGGGCAATGATCGTTCTCGTATCTATCGGTACTGGTTTCTTCAAAGGAAACGTATCTGGTATCAACGGACGTCTCTTCCCATTAGCTGATCAGGACGAACTGGACACTGTATTCAACTTACAGTACATGTTCGTTAACATCGGTTCTTTCTGCGGAACTACTTTCCTTTCACTGGTTGGTACAAACTCCGGATACCGTACAATGTTCCTGATTTGCGGAATCTTCATGTTTATCGACTGTGTATGGTGGTTCGTTGGAATGAAATCTTTCGGCGATGCCGGAAAGAAACCATTCCTTGTTGATAACCGTTCTGAGAATGTTGAAAAAGCAGACAAAGAAAAGGATAATGCACCACTTACGAAGCTTGAGAGAAACCGTGTTATCGCTATCCTGATCGTAACAGTATTCTCTGGTGTCTTCTGGCTGATCTGGTACATGGCTTACATGCCTGTTTACTATGAATTCGGTCCGGTATCCCAGGGAGGATCTGGATGGGCTAACTGGAACATCGGTTCCTTCGAGATGCCTACAGCTTGGTTCGATTCAATGAACGGACTCCTTTGTATCATTCTTTGCCCTATCTTTGCAGGAATCTGGGCTAAGATGAGACAGCGTCCACAGGGTGACTGGGGTATGTTCACAAAGACTGCTATCGGAATTATCATCCTTGGTCTTTGTACAGGATCCATGGTTCTTGCTGCTGCACTTTCAGGACAGGGCACAAAAGATCCAGTTGGTATCTGGGTAATCATCCTGGCATCTGTATGTATGTCACTTGGAGAAGTTATCTTCTCACCACTTGGAAACGCTTTCATCAGCAAATATGCTCCAAAGAAACTTCTTGGAACAATGCTTGGTGTATGGCCACTGATCATCTTCTTCTCTGGTAAAGCTTACGGACCACTTTATAACTGGCTCGGAAACTTCGACTTCGTCAAAGCATATGGTGTTGTTACAATCATCATCGTTGCCTGCGGAGTTATCATGTTAGCATTTACTAAGAAGTTCGACAAGATGGTTGAAGGTAAATAATTCGTGAATTAAATACCGTACATAAAAAGAAGACTTGCTTATGCAGGTCTTCTTTTTTTATTGTCTACATAACTCACATGCCAGTGGTAACGAGGTTTCCTTTTTATGTTGTCTACATGAATTATGAACACACGACAACAAAAAAGGAAATCTGCTCCCACAGATTTCCCCTTACACGTTATATATTTCTTTTATTTTTTACGATACTTTTTATTCCCCGTACTGTAACTTCTTTTGATCTGATTATTATTCTTTGTCTTCTTTTTAGTGTTTTCTTTCTTATTCGCCTTGGCGCTGAACGAATCTCCGGATCCACGTGGTGTAATATTCTTCTTTGTTCCAATCTCTTTCTGGTCTTCAAATGCAGGCTTCAGAAGTAATTCCGCACCAATTACAAAGCAGGCAACTTCTACTGCAAGCTGAACCATCTCACCGCTGTCCCCGATACTTTCAAAGAACGGATCCAGAACTCTTGCTCCGGAAAGAATCACCAGTGTCAATCCGGCATAAGCAAACAATGAATAGAACATCATCGTCTTACCTCTGCCTTCATTCTGCTGCATGAAGTAGTATCCTGCGATAAAAATCACACCGCCAAGGATCATCAATATGTACTTTAACATTTCTGTCTCTTCCTCCCAATCATGTTTTCTTAAAGTCTATTACATATTATACATGAAATCCGTTATAATTCCTATCTTTTTATATGTATATTTTTTAATTTAAGTTTCAAAAAAAGGATGCACCACCGGCACATCCCGCATTACTTTTCATTACTTGTTCTATTTCTGATTTCTGAACTGCATCGGAGTCATATCATAAGCTTTCTTGAACAGTCTGTTGAAATGCTCAACATTCTGATATCCGACTGACATTGCAATGTTCTCGACTGTCATATTACTGCTTTTGAGCAGGGCTTTCGCTTTCTTCATACGGATCTTCTTCACCAGATCGCCAAATGTCATTCCTGATTTTTCTTTAATATATTTTGACAGATAAGGCTTTGACAGGAAGAATTTCTCAGCCAGATCATCCAATGTGATATCAATATAATTAGCCTGCACATAGTTCATGATCTCGATCATTCTTGCATCCGTACATGCATCAGCACTCCCGAGTTCTTCAATCTTATTTACCGCAACGATCAAGGCTTCAATGGAAGCTCTGATAATATCCGGATCGATTCCTACACCCCAAAATGTCTTTCCATTACAGATAATTCCCACATAAGCCACAGCTTTAGAAGAAGATCCCTTTGTAAGCGAATGTTCTTCGTAGAAGGATAATTCATAGCTGATATTGAAATACTGCTTAATTGCATTACTTACTGCGTCCAGACGTCCATTTCCGTTCGAAGTGATCACTTTACTCTCTCCTGCATGATTGATCGTCACTTCTGCGGTAATTCCGTCTACCTGTTTAAAATGGCACTCATCAATATGGAAGATGGATTTGGTATTAATATAATGATCAGAGAAGATCTGGTATACCCAGTCTGGTGTCAGCTCTTTGTGTGCTTTATCCGATACATCTTTTACCATATATCCTACTTCTTCACGCATTGCCTTTGGAAGATTGATTCCGTGGCTGTGCATTAAGATGTAGTTTACGCCGCCCTTACCAGACTGACTGTTGATACGGATAACGTCCGAATCATACTCTCTTCCGACATCTTTTGGATCGATCGGCAGATACGGAACTGTCCATTTATCACATTTCTTCTCATCTCTCCATGCCATACCCTTGGCAATCGCATCCTGATGTGATCCGGAAAATGCAGTAAATACCAGGTCTCCGGAATATGGCTGACGGTCATATACCTGCATTCTGGTCAGACGCTCATATGTCTCGCGGATCTTTCTCATATTAGAGAAATCCAGTCCCGGATCTACACCCTGGGAATACATATTCATTCCAAGTGTGATGATATCAACGTTACCGGTACGTTCTCCGTTTCCAAACAATGTACCCTCGATACGATCAGCTCCTGCAAGAATACCCAGTTCTGCAGTTGCCACTCCGCATCCTCTGTCATTATGTGGATGAAGTGAAAGTACCACATTCTCTCTGTGTTTCAAATGCTTATGTACATACTCTAACTGGCATGCAAATGTATGAGGCATTGCGTTTTCTACAGTTGTAGGAATATTGATGATTGCTTTATTATCAGCTGTCGGCTGCCATACATCCAGAACAGCGTTACAAACTTCTACGGCATAGTCCACTTCTGTTCCGTGGAAACTTTCCGGACTGTATTCAAATGTGAAGTTACCATCTGTCTCATTAGCCAGCTTCAGAAGTAATTTTGCCCCGTCGATCGCAAGTTGCTTTACCTGTTCTTTATCTTTTCTGAACACCTGCTCTCTCTGTGCAACAGAGGTAGAATTGTATAAATGGATCACTGCGTGAGGTGCTCCTTTTACAGCTTCAAATGTTCTCTTGATGATGTGTTCTCTTGCCTGTGTCAGGACCTGAACGGTTACATCATCCGGAATCATATCTTTCTCAATCAAAGTTCTCATGAACTGATACTCTGTCTCGGAAGCAGCCGGGAATCCAACCTCAATCTCCTTAAATCCGATATCAACCAGCATCTGGAAGAACTCCAGCTTTTCATCCAGACTCATTGGTTCGATCAATGCCTGGTTACCATCTCTTAAATCTACACTACACCATTTCGGCGGCTGTTCTACCGAATCTTTTTTTGCCCAGTCATATGTGACCTCAGGCGGCATGAAATAACTTTTCTCATATTTCTGATAATTCTTCATAATTAAAAGCCTCTCCTTTTACCCAATATTTCAAATCTTATCATCTTGCAATAATAATCATCAATTTTGTTGTTCATTTTTAATACTTTTATATCCTAACACATCCCTACGCAAAAGGGAAGTGATAAATTTAATCACTTCCCTTGATGTTTTTTAATATGTTCGATTTTTCAGATTATTTCGATTAATTCTGTTCCAGAGAACGTTTCTTGGTGATTGTAACCTTCTCATCATAGCAGGCAAATATCTCATCCACCCTGTCTTTCTTAAGTTTTGGTGTAAGTACACTCACTACCGGCACTACGATCAGTCCTGCTACCATCGCAATTGCTCCTGCATTAATCGGAGATGCAATAAAGTGGAAGAAGAGGTTCAAAACCGTAATTCCGACACCTGCCGTAAAACTTGCCCAGACCGCGGCTCTTGTCACACCTTTCCAGTACAATCCATACATGAACGGTGCAAGGAATGCTCCGGCCAGTGCACCCCAGGAAATTCCCATAAGCTGTGCAATGAATGTAGGTGGATCCATTGCAATCACTACTGATAATACAATGAAGAATACTACCATCACCTGCATGGTTCGTACCTGTTTCTTCTCACTCATATCTTTCATCACATTGTCTTTTAAGAAATCCAAAGTCAATGTCGAGCTGGATGTCAATACCAGCGAAGCCAGGGTTGACATGGAAGCCGATAATACCAGCACTACTACGATACCGATCAGGATATCCGGAAGTGTTGATAACATATGTGGAATGATTCCGTCGAAGATCATATTGCCCGCCTCATCATGTAATTCCGGTGCATCAAACAATCTTCCGAATCCTCCTAGGAAGTAACATCCTCCGGAGATCACGATCGCAAACAACGTAGAGATCACAGTTCCTGTATTAATTGATTTTTCATCTTTAATCGCATAGAACTTACCAACCATCTGTGGAAGTCCCCATGTTCCAAGAGAAGTTAAGATAACAACCCCCAGAAGATTTAACGGATCCGGCCCAAAGAATGAAGTAAACGCGCCCGGCTGTCCCATTGTCACCGGCACATCACTTGGGATCTCTGCCATTGTCTTAATTGCCTGAATAAATCCGCCCTGACCATTTAATACCGCCAGGATAACTGCCACGATACCACCCAGCATGATAATCCCCTGAATGAAGTCATTGATCGCCGTAGCCATGTATCCGCCAAGAATAACATAAATTCCCGTAAACACTGCCATTCCGATCACACAATATTTATAAGGAATATTAAATGCCATTCCGAATAACCTTGACAATCCGTTATATACAGAAGCCGTATACGGAACCAGGAATATAAATACGATTGCAGAAGCTGTAATCTTAAGCGCCTTGCTTTCGTATCTCTCACCAAAGAAATCCGGCATCGTCTTAGAATTCAAATGCTGTGTCATAACCTTGGTACGTCTTCCGAGTACAACCCATGCCAGCAAACTTCCGATAATCGCATTCCCAAGACCGATCCATGTAGATGCGAGACCATATTTCCATCCAAACTGTCCTGCATATCCTACGAATACAACTGCGGAGAAATATGACGTTCCATACGCAAATGCCGTAAGCCAGGGGCCTACCGATCTTCCTCCCAATACATAACCGTCTACACTTGTCGCATGCTTTCTTGCATAGATGCCGACCGATACCATAATCGCAAAAAATATCACCAGCATCAATAATTTCGTCGCCATAACTTTTCTCCTCTACTTTCCTCATTTCTTTTTACTTGTTTTCGCTAATTCACTTTAAAGCGTTGCGCTTTAAAGTGCTAAAGTTTACGGTGTTAGAATAACACAGATGATACGGTATGTCAATCTTATTTTGCAGAAATATAAAAGAAATATATAAAAGGCAAAAAAACAGCTGCGATTCCTTTTTTTGCGGAATGCACAGCTGCTCTTTAGCTTCTATTTCATCTTCTCCACTCTGTCCTGAATGGTCTTGTTAAAGTTCTCTACCTTTCTTTCATATGTAGAATTCATAAATTCAGACTTCAGCATGAAATCTGCTGTTGCAAGATTGTTAGCTGTAGGAATATCGTAAAGTACGGCAATACGGGATAATGCTCTTACATCCGGATCGTGCGGCTGTGCCTCTAACGGATCCCACAGGAAGATCATAAAGTCGATCTGTCCTTCTACAATCTTCGCTCCGACCTGCTGATCTCCTCCGAGCGGGCCGCTGTTATATCCCTTTACCGGAAGCCCGGTCTTCTCTGCGATCAGACGTGCGGTTGTACCTGTACCGCATAAGAAATGACCTTTTAAGATTTCCTTATTCTTGTCGCACCATTCGATCAGTTCTTTTTTCTTACCATCATGGGCAACGAGTGCGATATGCTTTGCTTTTCCAATTTCAAATGTTACAAAATTATCGTTTAACATCTGTTGAATTCTCCTTCCGTTTTAACTCTCTTCGTTATCTTTATATATCAAACTTATATTTATAATAAAATGTATTTTATTATCTGTCAACTTTAAACTGGAAATTAAATTATATTTTAGTTACAACAATTTGCCAATCACTTTCAGAACATCTCAACGATTTCCTGCATCTGATCAAACTGTTCTTCCATCTCTTTTACAAGCCTGAACTGTGTTCTTGCTCGAACAAGATTGTGTTCTGGATAAGTTGTTTTGAAATATACATCGCCCTGGAGGAAGTCAGCAAGAAAACGCATACCGCATTCCAGCGTCATAAGTCTCGCTCCCCACGGAAGACTGGCGTTCTCCGCCGGTGTCAGTACATCCTTCGCCATCTCCAGATACCCTTTCACGTAGATGCGGTAAAGCTCTATATCAAAGTGCACCTTGTTCAGATCCTTCTCATCTTCTTCCGCTGTCGATGCCCCGAACCGGATGGAATCACCAAAGTCATTTGCCGCAAGTCCCGGCATGATCGTGTCCAGATCGATGATGCACAGTCCCTCTCCTGTATTCTTATCAAACAAAATGTTATTCAGCTTGGTATCGTTGTGCGTCACACGGAGCGGAAGTATTCCTTCCTCAAGCTGCTTCATAAGGACACCGCAGTCATCCTCGCGTGCCAGTACAAACTCTATTTCTTCACGGCAAAGTCTTGCCCTGTTCTTCACATCTTTCCGCAGTACGTCTTTGAAATCACGGAAACGCTTCACCGTATCGTGGAACTTCGGAATCGTCTCATAGAGACTCTCGGCCGGATAATCCCCCAGCTGCTTCAGAAAATGGCCAAAGCTGAGTGCCGACTGATAGAACTGTTCTGGTCTCTCCACCATCTGATAGCACACGGAATCCGGTACATAATGCAGGCAGCGCCATGGCTGTCCGTCCGCATCTTCAAAATAGCTCTCTCCTGATTTTGTCTTAATATAAGACAATGCCTCTCTGTCCAGATCTCCGCCTTCCTCACGGATCATACTGCGCAGATACTCCGTAACGCCGAATATATTCGCCATTACCTGATCCGGGTTCTTGAATACATTAATATTGATGCGCTGCAAAACATAGAGCGGCGTATCCTTTCCATCTGCGCCCGGCATATAGACTGCATAAGTCTCATTGATGTGGCCTTCTCCGAACGGCTTCACATAACTGCACTGCTGCCCGAAACCAAATGCGTACACGGCATCTTCCAGACTCCGGCTGTCCACACCCTCGATCTTCCTTCTGGTTGAGAAGATCACTTCTCCTGCCTCCACTTTACATCCGCTCTCGATCGTACAGTCTGACTTTACAACACTCCCCAGTCCGACATGCGCTCCGGCACATACTACTGAATTGTGATCTACGATTGCCCCGCTGTTCACCAGCACCGCACGTCCGATCCGGGTATTGGTATTTACCACCGCTCTCTGCATCACAAAGCAGCCCGGTTCCAGCACCGCACTCGGACTTACAACTGCAGACGGATGCACGATTGCCGGTACCTCATACCCTTTTTCCAGCAATTTATCCGTCCAGTACAGACGCATCTTGTTATTTCCAAATGCTGCTACTGCCACCGGATACTCCTTATGCCTGATCTCATAATCACAGCACATTCCGATGACCGCTTCATCCTTCACCGCATCATCCAAAAATACAACCTTTTCATACCCCAGTGCCTGCGCAGTCTCCGCTACCATCCGGCCGAATCCGCCTGCACCGAGAATCAGCAAACTTTTCATTACGTATTTCCCCAAATTGTTTTTTTATTTTATTTTAAAATATTTTGTTTTAAAATATTATTTCTTACATTCATCAGTTATATCATATCATAGAAGTAGAACCGGAGATAGTTATTTTCATAAAAAGCTTCCTGAATATCATTCCAAATCGGGGCATTCGCTCTCATTCCGAGACATACGAAACCGTAGTCAAACGGAAGTTCTTCTTCTTTTCC
>OLFU01003207.1_pt1 | contig 11258 bp, 7 predicted proteins | sample 1605161 | NCBI WGS metagenome assembly OLFU01 (sample SAMEA3888914, study PRJEB22519) | human gut metagenome | biome: human gut; feature: human-associated habitat; material: faeces | place: Denmark | collected 2011
GGATGGGAGGAAGCGTATCCTTTTTCTCCAACATCTGCAATGCTTCCTCCCGGCCGGCGCGCGTTTCTTCTGCGGAGAGCCTCCCCGAATATTTTTGGCAGAACTGTTCCCACATAAGCCGCTGCTTCTCCATGGCTGCGGCTTTTTCAGACTTCTTTCCAAAACCGTATCTGTCCTCCGGGTCCAGAGCGGAAATTTCTGCAATCAACTCCTTCTGGAAAGGCTGCAAATCTTCCGGAAGCACGTTCAAGGCCTTAACCAGTTGCTCCAGTTTTTCCTTTCCTTTCAATGGCTGGGCCGCCGCTACGGCCTCTTTCAACTTCCTCCTCGTTTCTCCGGCGGCCTCCAGTTTTTTCAGATATTCCTCCGGGGTTCTGGTGGCACCCACTATTTTAGCGTAGGGAGCGCCATTTCCTTCCATCAACAGAACGGATGGGAACGAGGAAACGCCATAACGCCGCATCAGCTCTTCATGGAATTTCAGCTGTTCCGGCGGCATTTTCCCGGCAGCCTTGGGGAAATCCAGTTCCAGCAGCACGAATTGATGATCCGCCGCATATTTGGCGAACGCATCCGTGTCAAAAATATTTTTGCGCAGGTGAATGCATCCGGGACACCAGTCGGAACCGGTAAAATCAGCCAGCACAGGATGTCCGCCCTTTCCGGCCTTCTCCAACGCCTTATTCCAATCAGTCTCCCAGGAGGAAGACGCGGAACAAATTAAAGCGGAGGCCAAGGAAAGAACACCAATTGCAGGAAAAAATGAATTTCTCATCTTAACCGTACTATAGCAGGATACCGGGGCTTGTCATTCTTTTTTAAGGGCTGGCCCCCTCGGAACCGCAAGCCCCCCGAAATGCCGGAGAAAAGACGCCTATTGCTGTGAGCGACGGCGGATATCCTGGCTCAAGCGCATGGCGCAGAAGTCCGGACCGCACATGGAACAGAAATGGGCTTTTTTGGCGTTGGCATGGGGAAGCGTCAGGTCATGGAAGGACCGGGCCTTTTGCGGATCCAGGGAAAGGTTGAACTGATCCTCCCAGCGGAATTCAAACCTGGCCTGGGCCAGGGCATTATCCCTCCATTGCGCGGATGGATGCCCCTTCGCCAGGTCTGCGGCGTGGGCCGCCAGCTTGTAGGTAACCACGCCTTCCCTCACATCCTCCCGGTCAGGAAGCCCCAGATGCTCTTTTCTGGTTACATAGCAAAGCATGGCGCAGCCAAGCTGGCCGATAATCGCCCCTCCGATAGCTCCGGTAATATGGTCGTAACCGGGGGCGATGTCCGTTACCAGCGGCCCCAGCGTGTAAAAGGGCGCTTCCATGCACCATTCCAACTGCTTGCTCATGTTCTCTCCAATAAGGTGCATGGGAACGTGGCCGGGGCCTTCATTCATGACCTGCACGCCCGCTTTCCACGCGCGCATGGTCAAATCCCCCTGCACTTCCAGCTCCGCCAGCTGGGCGAAGTCGTTGGCGTCCGCCACGGAACCGGGCCGCAGGCCATCCCCGATGGAGACGGCAATATCGTAAGCCGCCAGAATGGAACAAATTTCATCCCAATGGGAATAAAGGAAATTTTCCTGTTCGTGGATCATGCTCCACTGCGCCATGATGGAACCGCCGCGGGAAACGATGCCCGTCATGCGCCGCGCCGTATGGTTCACGAACCTGAGCAGAAGGGCGGCGTGCACCGTCACATAGTCCACGCCCTGGCGGGCCTGTTCAAGCAGGGTATCGCGGAAAACCTCCCAACTCAGGTCAGCCACCTTTCCTCCCACCTTTTCCAGAGCCTGGTAAATGGGAACAGTACCGATGGGGACAGGGGAGTTTCTTAAAATCCATTCCCTCGTCGCGTGGATATTCTTCCCGGTGGACAGGTCCATAACGGTATCCGCCCCCCAGTGAATGGCCCAGCGCAGCTTTTCCACCTCCTCCTCAATGCTGGACCCCAGCGCGGAGTTGCCTATGTTGGCGTTGATTTTTACCAGGAAATTGCGGCCGATAGCCATCGGCTCACATTCCGGATGATTGATGTTGGCGGGAATCAGCGCACGGCCGGAGGCAATTTCATCCCTGACGAATTCCGGCGTAAAGTAGGCAGGCATGCGGCAGCCGTTCCGGCGTTCCGGGGCATGCTGGTAATCCAGGCGGTCGCGGGCCACCATGCTGGACGGCCCAAATCCCTCCTGCGCCTCCAATTCGGACGGACGCGGCATCATGGTGAGCGTTTCCAGGGCTTCCGCAGCTTCGTCCGGGCGGCTCTTGGCATTCGGATAGCGGTCGTATATCGCCTTGAAAGCCTGTTCCCTGCCCAGATTTTCCCGGATGGCGACAAATTCCATTTCCGGCGTAATGACGCCCTGTTGGGCGTAATAACGCTGTGTCACAGGCGTCTTGCCCGCAGCACGCAGGGTGCGCTCCTGCCCCACATCCTCTTTCACATCACCGCGGGCCCGTATCCATGCGGCACGCAGGGAGGGAAGCCCCTCCTCCGCAGTCCCCTCATAAGCAGCGTCTCCCCAGGGGCCGGAGCAATCGTACACGCGCACCGGGTCATTAGGGTGGGCGGTGCCGTCGGGCAACAAGGTATCGCCCAAAATGATTTCCCTCATGGGAACCCGAACATCCGGGTACAGACGGCCCGGAACATAAATGCGGCGGGAACCGGGATAAGACAAATTGGAGGTATCGTTCATGGGATGAATGCTGTTCTGTTCCGGCAGGGGAACAGCGGAAACGAAACCTCCCCGAAAAACAGGACAAGCTCGTTCAATCGAACTCCCTGCGGCGGAATTATTCGCATCAGGTTTGAAGGGTTCTGCGGGAACAGCATGCCGTTCCTGCAATCTCAGCCTTTATTTGGGCACCCCTGCCGAACTGGAAAAAGAATAACACGGACTTTCTTTTCATCCAAGCGTTTTCCAGCCCGGCGCGGTGAAACCGGAGCGCCAAAAAGACGGACTCCGTTCCCTCCCGGCAATCAACACGGGAAAGTTTCTCTACCCTCCAGGCGGATTCACGCGTTTTTCCTCCTCCATTTCAGCAGAAAAACGGAGTTGGCGATCACGACGACGGAGCCCGCATTGTGAACCAGCGCGCCAGCCACGGGATTCAGGATACCGCCCGCCGCCAGGATGATGGCGATGAAGTTCAGGGCCATGGAGAATGTCAGATTGCATTTGATTGTCCCCATCATGCGCCTTGACAGACGGAGCAGATGGGGCAGTTCCCGGATATCGTCATTGACCAGGACAATATCTGCGGCATCCACGGCAATGTCACTTCCTATGCCGCCCATGGCAATTCCCGCATGAGAGGTTTTCAAGGCAAGGGCATCATTGATTCCGTCCCCAACCATGCACACACGGTTCCGCTCTTTCTGGCACGCGTCAATCCAGTTGAATTTGTCCTCCGGCAGGCATTCCGCGCAAACCAGGTCAATCCCCAGTTGTCCGGCGACACGCGCGGCGGCATTCCCATGGTCCTCGGTCAGCAATACGGGAACCACTCCGGCATCCCGTACTTCCCGGATGGTAGCTACGGCATTCTCCCGCAAGGTATCCGACAGGGCGATCAACCCTGCGGCATGCCGGTCCATTCCTATGAAAATCACGGAGCACCCCTCCTCCTGATACCGTTCCGCCGCACGTCTGGCCTCATCGGACAGCTCCACCCCGTTTTCCCTGAACAATTCCAGGTTGCCGGCCAGAAGTTCCTTTCCCTGCGCCACAGCCCGTACTCCCCTGCCGGGAATCATGCGGAATTGTTCCGGTTGGGGAAGTTCCCGCACTGAATTTCCGGTAACAGCGGACAATCGCCTTGCCCAGAGGATGTTCAGAACGCAGTTCCGCACAGGCGGCATATCTGTAAAGTTCCTGTTCCGGGAGCTCCGGCAGGAAACTGCGCACGGCCGCCACGCGCGGAGCACCGCAGGTAAGCGTGCCCGTCTTGTCGAAAGTGAGATGGGACACGCAGGACAGGCGTTCCAGGGCATCCCCTTCCCGCACCAGAAAGCCATGCCTGGTGGCGTTCCCGATGGCGGCCATGACCGCCGTGGGAGTTGCCAGCACAAGCGCACAGGGGCAGAATACCACCAGAATGGTAACGGCGCGAATCAATTCGCCCGTGGCCATCCAGGTCCCCCCTGCGGAAACCAGGGCAATGGCAACGATCCAGGTGGCCCAGCGGTCCGCCAGCCTCACGATTTTAGCCTTCCCCGCATCTGCGGATTGGACGAGGCGCACCATGCGCTGGATGGAACTGTCCTTCCCGGTCCTGGCCGCCTTCATGTCAAAGGTTCCGAACTGGTTGACCGTCCCGCTGGAAACCTCATCCCCGGCTTCCTTGTCTATCGGAAGAGGTTCCCCCGTCATTACGGACTGGTTGACGGAAGTGTGCCCGGAAAGAATAACGCCGTCCGCCGGAATCGTCTCTCCGGGCAATACGCGGAGAATATCCCCGATGCGAACCTCTTCCGCCGGAATAACCTCCTCCCTGGTTCCTTCCACTTTCCGGGCGGTCGCCGGGGTCAAACGGACCAGCCTTTCAATACCCTTCCGGGCCCGGGCCACGGTCAGCTCCTCAAGGAGTTCCCCAAGCTGCATGATAAATGCAACCTCCCCTGCGGCGAAGTCCTCCCCAATGATGACGGAGGCGATCAACGCGATGGAAACAAGCACTCCCGCCTTAATATCCCAGGCCGTCGCCAGGCCAAGAACGGCTTCCAGCACAACTGGAACGCCGCACAGCACAATGGCTATCCATGAAACTTCAAAGGGCAAAGGTTCCATGCCAAGCATGCTCATTAACAGAGCTAATCCGGAAACGGACAACAGTGCGACTTTCCGCCTTGTCCCTCCCCATTCCAGCAATTTTTCCAATCGGTCCAGCATATGATGATTTTTCTTTTTATACCCATACAGGTACGGGCATTTATATACCTATAGGGGTATAGGTTTTCAAGAAAAAAATATGAGAGCCACCCCCGAACCTGCCGGAAAAAGGCATTAACCCCTTGTCCCATTCAAATCATGTTGGCAAACCGCTCAACCGCCTTGGTGAAGCGCGCGATCGTCTCTTCCGGGTCTCCGTGTTCCAGCCCGTCCCGGACACAATGGCTGATGTGCCCCTCCAGTACGACCTGCCCCACCTTATGCAAGGCGGACTTGGCGGCATTGAGCTGCGCAAGAACATCTTCACAGGGAACGTCTTCGTCAATCATCCTGTCGATTGCCTGCACCTGTCCGATAATCTTCTTGAGGCGGCGATGCAAATTTTCGGAATTCATGCATTGTTTCATGGCGGCGTTTCCTGATGCTGCTGAGGGGTACTCGTATTATCAAGTTATCAGGCAGACAGGAAATGCTGTCAAGAACAGAGTCCTCCCCCGGCAGGCGGCTCCGTGCATCTTCCAACGAAAACACCGGACGGTTTTTCATTATTTTCCCCTCTTTTCCTTTTGCCGGGGAACTTTCTTCATTCCTTGCTCTTCTTTCCGCGCGGAGTGTGGTTGGGAGCCTGGGATATCCGAGAGAGGCCAAATCCTTCCTCACAAAATCCGGCACCACCCCGGCTATTCCCCTGACGCGTTTCCTTTCCTCTACAAAAAGATCACATAAATTGGGAGTTAAGTCCTTCCGGTCATGAAAATCGTTTTCAATTACTCCGGCTCCCGCAATGGTATTCCGCTGCCCGTCTACAATAACGTACCATTGAGGAATCCCTGTTTTCCGCTCCATGCATTCCTTCATGCTTTCTTCATAAACTTCTGAGGGAATACCCCATTTGGAACTGAACCAGGAAGAAGCCGAGAAAAGAAATTCGGAATGATTCCTTAAACAAATTAATTAGCCGATATTCCTTTCTTCCATTCTTCCCTGCCCTGACAAGCCCCTTCCGGCCCCTGTCAAATCGGCGGGCATGGAGGGAATCCATCGTGCACCGGGTTCTCTCCTGCAAAGGCGCGAATATTTCCCGGGCTTTGGAAAGAGTAAAACATTTTACTTCCATTCCCTGCGGAAAGAAAAGAAAGACCCGTTTTCATCTAGTCAGCCGTGTAAAAATGGGATAGACCTTTTTCCGGAATGCGCCCTGCCGGCTGCAACCTTTCACCGGAGACGGGGTTTATAAAAGGGAATTTCATGGATGAAGCCCAAGACATGCCGCCTGCGGAACCAGACGAAGATGCCAAGCTGATGCTGAGGGTCAGGAATGGCGACGCTTCCGCCATGGAAATGCTGGTCCGCAAACACCAGAATTCCGTATATGCGACGGTGGCCCGTATGCTGAACAACGGTCCGGAGACAGAGGACATCGCCCAGCAGGTATTCATCCGCATCTGGAAGGGAGCCGGGAATTATGAACCTTCCGCACGGTTTACCACATGGATGTTCACCATCCTGCGCAATCTGGTGTTCAATGAAGTGCGCCGCCAGAAGCGCAAGCCCACCACCTCCGCAGACGCCATGGAGGAGGAAGGAGGCATGGCCGTGTTTCTGGAACCTTCCCAGACCCCGGACGAAGCACTGGAACATACGGAACTCCAGCACGCCGTGGACGCGGCAATCGCCGCTCTGCCGGAAAAGGCGCGGCTGGCCGTCCAACTGCGCCGTTTCGAAAACATGCCCTATGAGGAAATAGCCCGGGCGCTGGATATGACGGTTCCCGCTACCAAAAGCCTGCTGTTCCGCGCCAGAAACATGCTGAAGGAGGCTCTTGCTTCCTTTTTATCCTGACAATGGCGTCCTCAAAACAAGTTAAGAACACACCGCCGGCTTTCCCGCCAAAGGGTGGGGATCCGGTTCCTGGTACAGTTTCCCGTCTTTAGCGGCAAATAACCCGTAGCGCAGCGGCCAAGCCCTTTCACAAAAACCCCCGGAAACAAAAAAACGGGCCGTTCTCCAACGAAAACGGCCCGTTGAACATGTTACCGGGAAACGGAATCAGCGCGCATTTTTTGCGTTAAGAACATCCTTATAGGGAATTTTCAGGAAGTTCAGCGCCCCCTGGGATTCGTACAGCACGCCCACATGGTTCTTATCTACCGGCGCCAGGCAGGAATATCCCCAGCCTTTGCGGGCATCATAAAGAAGCCATTTGTCTTCCGGCCATGACCCGGCATCATTCGTAGAAGCTTTCAACGTCATGTGGGAACGTCCGGATGTGGTATTGGGATTGGAAAACAGAACCACTCTGCCCGCGCCCGGAACGCCGTCCACGGCAAGCAGACTGCCCTGGCAGACCGGTTCCTTCAGCTGGGCAGTGCGGTTGGTGGGGTGTTTTTCCCACGTTTGGCCCAGGTCTTTCGTAACGCCCACGATGCGGGAACCGCCCCAGTTGCACCGGGCGTTGATCATGACGGAGCCGTCTTCCAGCTCAATCACCTGGGCTTCCGTCGTCTGCTGGTTGACGCCCGTGCCGCAGTGCCAGGTTTTTCCCCGGTCTTTGGAATAAACAATGGTGGACCACGGCACCCCTTTGCCGTCCCAGTACTGGGCGGCGAAGACCAGCGTGCCGTCTTTCATGCAAATGCCATTGCCGGGTCCATTAAATAAAATGCGCCAATCCTTGTTCTTGGTTTGTTCCGTGATATTGATCGGACTGGACCAGGTCAGGCCGTCGTCATCGCTGTAGGCCAGCACCAGCTGTCCACAGGCCTCCGGAGAATTGTCTCCGGACTTGCTGCCCCAGATGGAATGCCTGTGGCTCCATATGGCGGCCACCCAGATGCGCCCCGTCTTTTCATCCACCAGAATGGCCGGATCCCCTACGCCCCTGGTAGCCCCCAGAGAGGGGTCAATCTTGGAATCATCAATGGCGATTTTGACATCAGACCAGGTGCGGCCTCCGTCCGTAGAGCGGCTTACGCCCACATCAATGTTGGCCGGAAGGTCTCCGGAATGGTTGTACCGGATATCGTACACGGCCAGCAGGGTTCCCTTCCTGGAACGGGCCAGACCGGGAATACGGTAGAATTTTGATTTGAAATCCCCATGCCTGACTACGGCCACGCCGATGCGCTGCGCCACGGGAGTCGCATTGGCACCCCTCACCGGTTTATTGCCCGCCACAACGCTGGCCGGACGCACCACCACCCTGCCGTCCAGGGAGGCTCCTTCTTTCATCGTCACGCAAGCCCACAGGTAATTGTCTCCGGGCTCCAGCTCCATTTTCCCCTTCACAGAAATCTGGGGTCTGGCGGAACCGGCAAGCTTTACTGTACCAAAAACTTGGGAAGAGTCTTTCGGGAACGGCTCTTCCCCATGATGGATGATAGGGGCCTCTTCCCCCCGTATTACAGCCACGGACTCAATGTCGGAAAGCTTCGTCGTACCCGTAAAATCCAGATTGACAGCTGTCAGGAACTGAGGATTAAGGCAGCCGTCCGTCCGGACATTCAGAGAAAGAACGGGGCTGCACGGGATACGCACCATCACCGGGTAAATGGAAGAGGCCATCTCCACCTGCGGATTCACTTTCATGGGAATACAGGGAACAAGAAACAGGTCGTCCAGCTTCATTCCCTTGTTTTCCGGAGAAGTAAGCCTGAACACCAGGGAACGCGTTCCGGAAGGAACACTGGCTTCTATCCTGGTATGAAACCCGCCCGTCCTGATATCCTTGCCGTCATAAATTTTCTTTTCTCCATTCGGCCCTATGGCCACAATGGAAAATTCAAAAGGGGCCTGCCCGGTCCATCGCTCCGCCCAGGCAGAAAGCCGGACTTCCCTGGAAGGCGTATCCTTCAAGTCCAGTTTCAATTCAGCATCCTGTCCGCCGAACATTCGCAGGGAGGCTTCTCCGGATTTTCCCCCTCCTCCGATTTCCGCCACACCGTTCCGGCAGGACATAAGGCCGTATTTGGTGGAAAGCGTTGTAAACTTGCCACGCCTGGCCTGCTCAAAGCTTTCCTTGCCGAGAACGGAGGGAATAGACAGGCCCAGTGCGCACAACAGGCCAAGCCCCATTAATTTATTCAAAGATAAACGCATCGTATTTATGGTGTGTTTCGCGGGATATATACGCCGCCCCCCGCGGCAATCTTGCCCGGAGCAGCGTTATTTGCCGGTCCGTTTCCTAACACACGGCTTTCCGTTGCGTCCAGCCCCGCTTGAACGGCCTGAGGAAAGACCAGTCCTTACTTTCCCGTTTTTCCTCCGGAAAGAGCCGCCGGCTCCACGGAAATCACGGGACGTTCCGGGAAAGAACTGGAATTCCGGTGCATATAATAATGAGCCCAGTGAAGAACCACCTTGTCCCCCGGTTTAAGGGCGGATATCTTCTTCAAAATATCCGCACTCTGCAGGATGGGCTTGTGCGCCGGATTAACGTCAACCATCAGCTGCTCCTGCTTTTCATCGCCGTACTTGCCTGGTTTCCGGTAATCCAAGTACTTGACGATCCGGAAAACGGCGAAATCCCTGGCATGGTCGCACTTGTCCGGGCACAGGGAAGTAAGGAACCTGCATTTCCGATGAATCATTCCCGTAAATTCCGCTTCCGCCACATGATCCGACAACAATTCCCCGGAAGGCAGTTCCGCATCCCCCTGTTCATTTACCCTTCCCGGGGCCGCAATGGGAGAATCTTCAGCCAGAACGCTCCAGAATCCGGCCAGGCCCAGACAGACGGCTAGAATACTCTTCTTCATCTCTTCATTCCGCGGAAACACAAGTCAAGAAGAAGAAAGAGCTTCTGCGGACACTGACGGAATATCACCATGGAAAAACATCATTTTATTTTTTTTATCAACAGGTTGGATAATTTCTGGACTCTTTTCGGTTTCCAGATTGACGCACCGCCGTCCTTGTGAGAAATTGACAAAAGCAATATGGATAACAACCGTACCTCTACCGTGCCGATCGTTCCCAAACAATACCGGCTGCCGTTCTTCATGCTGGTCTCCTGTTTTGCGCTGTGGGGCCTCCTGAACAACATGACGGACAACCTGGTTCCGGCATTCAGCAAAATATTCATGATCAATGCTTCGGAATCCGCCGGAGTTCAGATTTCCTTCTATGGGGCCTATGCGGTGCTTGCCATTTTCGCCTCCATCCTTCTGGAGGAATTTTCCTATAAGGCGGGCGTCCTCATCGGGCTGGGGCTCTACATGATCGGCGCGCTGTGCTACATTCCCGCCGCCATCGGGCAAAGTTTCGATATCTATCTGATGGCTATCTTCGTGCTGGCCGGAGGCCTCTCCATTTTGGAGACCACCTGCAACCCCTTCGTTCTCTCCATGGGGTCCCAGGAAACGAGCGTCCGCCGTCTGAACTTCGCCCAGGCCTTCAATCCCATAGGCTCCCTGACAGGTATTTTCCTGGCCAAATATTTCATTCTGGCACACTTGAACGATGCGGACATGGACACCCGCAAAGCCATGGACCCGGAACAACTGAACGCCATTGTCAGCGATGAACTTTTCTGGGTATGCGTTCCTTATGTGGGCCTGGTAGCCATCGCCGCCGTCATCTGGTTCTTTTTCTGCCGTTACAAATCCGACGATGAAAACGTACCCACCCGGGAAAACACACAGCCCCTTTCCTCTAAACTCGGCCGCCTGGGACTCTGCATCGCCCTGATTCTCATCCCCTTCCTGTTCCAGTACTATTCCGCTTTCGAATTCAGCATGGTGCAGCAAATCCTGATTATGATGATCGGGCCCATCGCCTTCCTGCTCATCATGCCGGACTACCGCTGCCAGCTTATGAAACTGGTGAAGCTTCCGCGCTACTTCTGCGGCGTGGCAGCCCAGTTTTTCTATGTAGGCGTGCAGATTGCCGTGTGGACGTGGACGATTAAATACATCATGTCCGTCTTCCCCGGAATGCAGGAAGCGGCGGCCTCCAACTACTATATCTTTTCCATCATCCTGTTCATCGCCTGCCGCGCCATCACTACGGCCCTGATGAAAAAATTTAACCCGGCCAACATGATGTCCCTTTTCGCCGTCGCCGGCATTCTCTGCTGCCTGGGCACCATCTATCTGCCCAGGGAAATCTCCGTCTGGACACTGGTCGGAATCTCCGGCTGCATGTCCCTGATGTTCCCCACTATTTACGGCATCGCCCTGCGCGGACTGGGGTCTGAAGTGAAACTGGGAGCTGCGGGCCTTATCATGGCCATTCTGGGCGGCGCAGTCATTACCCCGTACATGGGTTCCTGGATAGACAACACCACAGTAAAAAACCAGGTGGCCTATTTTGAATCCATCAACCGTCCTCTGATCGCGCAGGCGGAAGCTGCGGACGCTCGGAA
>OLFU01003208.1_pt1 | contig 11256 bp, 7 predicted proteins | sample 1605161 | NCBI WGS metagenome assembly OLFU01 (sample SAMEA3888914, study PRJEB22519) | human gut metagenome | biome: human gut; feature: human-associated habitat; material: faeces | place: Denmark | collected 2011
AGTTTTAAGGTTCAGCGTATCCTCAAAAATAGAATAAGCATCCATGCGGCTTGTACCATAGGTCTTAGTAGCTGCCACTGAATGCTTATCCATGCTCTTATTCTCGATGAACCATTCCATGCTCATCTTATTTAAGTGTACCTGAATACCGGTATTGTAAAACTGGCTTCTGACTGCCCTTGCCCGTCTTGGTGTATTGAGAAGTTCATAGATAAACTGCTCATAATCAAGCGGTTCAATCCATGTTGTGCCAATCTTTACATCAATATCTGAAGCTTCAATCCATTCCGGCTGCACCTTTTCAAGTGCCGCCACATTTCCTACAAATCTTTCTGCCTGCGGATTGTCTGTATCAGCCGCCATAGCTTTTGCTACACGAAGCTTGTCTCTCACATTTCCGGAAAGATACTCGTCTGCTGTCTCCCAGCCGATGTCCGGATTATTCTCGTTGTAGCGGTCGGGATTAAGGAAAATCAGTCCGTCCAGCTCTTCCACAAGAACTGCCCTTCTAAGCTGTGCCAAAGCATCATCACTAAATGTTACCTCATCAGATGTCTGCCCGGACTTTTCTGCAAGCTCTTCCTTTGCATTTGTAATATCCGGCTCATAGATAGAGAGCATATAGGCAAGATTTACATATCCAAATTCATTGACGGATACATTTAATGCTTCCACAGCAGTCTCAACCCTGTCTATGACAGTCTTTGCCTTAATCGTCTGCTTATAAAACATATCCGCTTTTTTCACCTCCCCGTCTTCATTTACTTCCTCAAGGCTGCAAAGAAGCGGGTAATCGCTGTCATCCCTGAAAGCTATTCTGTTTGCTTTTGAAGTAATGGCTCCATACTGCTTTATAAAGGCATCGTATTTCACATTAAGAAGTCTCTGCTTATCAGAAAGCTCCTCCTCGCTGCAGCCATCCATCTGGATATCAATCAGCTCTCTTGTTATCTGTCTGATTTCATCAAGGCTTCTGATTCGCTCCTCAGCAGTCTTTGATACTTCTTTTCTTACCATCTCGGAATTTTCCCTGTAATAGAGCTTTCCTTCATAAAATGTGTAAGTGTAGTTTCTCACATCCGGATCAGCCGGGATAACTTCCTCTGTCTGCTCCGCCTCATCTGCCACTCTCTCAAAATCTGTCATCTGTGCTTTGATATTTCCGATTGCCTTATTGAGAGCCTCGTACATATTGAAGTTCTCATCATTATTCACACAGACTGTATATCTGCTGTCCTGTCCATAAATCCTTGTATCATATTCCATAGATCCAAGCATCATCTCCGGATGCTCTGCAAAGTATGAATTGACAGCAATGCCATTCTCAGTTACACCAAGGTGTACCCAGTCAGGCTCAATATCAATCTTTCTCTCCCTCTTCTGCAAAAACAGGATATCTGCTGTCACTTCGGTTCCTGCATTGTCTTTAAATGCAGTATTCGGAAGTCTTATCGCTCCCACAAGCTCTGCCCTTTCAGCCAGATACTTTCGGATAGTAGGATTTGCCTTATCAAGTGTTCCCTTTGTGGTGATTACAGCAACCATTCCTCCCGGTCTTACCTGGTCAAGTGCTTTTGCCAGAAAATAATCGTGGATACGGAAGTTATACTTGTTGTACTTTGGATCAAATACCTTGTAATCTCCAAATGGCACATTTCCGACAACCACATCAAAGAAGTTATCCGGATATGTGGTATTCTCAAATCCTGTGATACTGATATTGGCATTCTGATAAAGCTGCTTTGCAATTCTTCCTGAAATGCTGTCAAGCTCCACCCCATACAGATTACTTCTCTGCATAGGTGCCGGCATACTTCCAAAGAAGTTACCGATACCCATAGATGGCTCTAATACATTGCCGCCTCTGAAACCAAACTGGACAAGTGCCGAATTTATGCACATGGCAATCTCCGGTGAAGTGTAAAAGGCATTGTTTACTGTTGCCCTAGCTGCAGCATACTCTTCATCCGATAACATCTCTTTGAGTTCTTTGTACTCTTTGCTCCAGCCTGCGTTTTCCTCGTCAAATGCCTGTGACAGTCCGCCCCATCCGACAAACTTCGACAGAACTTTCTGCTCCTCCGGTGTGGCAATCCTGTTTTCTGATTCAATCTGCTTTAAAGTACGGATTGCATCCATATTCCACTGGTATCTGGTCTTGGGACCGCCTTTTTCCATTTTCCAGAGGTTATAGTGGAAATTGTGCTTCGTCTGCCTGTCAACATTCTTCTCATTTTCAAGACTTTCTACTTGCTGTACTGGTTCCTGCTTTGGTGTAAAATCTACAGTTTCCTGTGATTCTGTATCAGCCTGAATATCATCCACAGATACTGATACCACATGTCCATTCTCATCAATCTTGGTTTCCCAGCCATTCGCTATTGCTCTTTCCCTGGTTTCAAGACGATTGGCTTTTACACTATCCTCGATATCAAAGAATCTCTTATAGACCGGATTCATCTTATCCCTGTCAGCCTTCTGCTTTGTCTCCTGATAATACTTCTTCTGGTCTTCTCCACAGTAAAATGGCTGTTTTACCATATAGGATAAAATCTCGTATAACTCACGCCAGTCGAGTGCACCTTCCTTACGCACACCATTCCTGTTCTTATAGCTGATCTTCACATAACCGCTTCTGATTGAGTACTCCACAAGACCATACTTATTGTTGGAATATGCCTTTCTTTCTGCATTATCTGTCCCTAATGCAATATCCCTGATAAGGTCAAGTTTATTGGGCATAAATGCAAAATCAGACTGCACCACATCCATAAGGAATGCCCTAAACGGAGTGTAGCAGCTGCAATCTGTTACAAGAATCTCCGCCGCATCACGCAGGTCTTCATCAAGCTCTGCAATACGCTTGGCATAATCAATCGGTGTAATATACTGAAGCTCTGATGGATCTTTTTCAGTTGTTTCAGCTTCTATCTCTGCACCATATTCTGCCTGTGTTACCATGCGGTCTTCATCGGCAGTTTCCTGTGGTGTCATGCCTTTTGCACTTACATAATCTCTGTTAGAAGCATAGCTCTCCGGCTCATCCGGTATTGCATAATCATCAATCTCTGATTCTGCCTCCTCCGGTTCCACTTCCCGGTATTCGGCATCAATGACCTCATCATCCTCACGGAGTCCGTCCATCGCAAGCTCATCAATACGAGGTGTCTCAGACTGGTATTCCCCTGTAAGAATAAGGACACCAAGCTCTTTTTCGATATCTTTCCACGAAACATATCCTTCAACCTCTCCATCCTCATCTCGCCACTGAAAACGCAGTCCGTTCCCATGAAATGTGTCATATCCGTGCAGTCCCAGTCCGTCAACCGGCCAGCCTGCACCTCCCTGACCATACTCTGCTTTGATACGCTTTGCCCTGGTTCCTGCATCAATCTCTGTTTCAAAAATCTTGCATACCCTGCCCTTGCCACCGATAAAGCCTGTACCTCTCATAAGCACCTGTTTGATATACTCACCTGGTACTGTTGCAGACTTTTTGGGATTCAGGTAATTGTATTTACCTGCTAATGCAGCTTTTCTGTCCTGCTCGAACTGACGCATAAACTGATTATTGTTTTCGTCCTCAGTATGAATGGTGCCAATGCTTGCCTGCCCGTTCTGGTCGAAAAAAAAGGAAGCCTGTGTATATTCGGCTTCCTTACTGACACCCAATGAATTGATTTCATCAAGTTCCCTATTCAGTTCTGTATCATCTGATTCTAGTGGAATCGCATCACTATCTGATTCAGTACCACTTCCTCTGCCTGCATCTTCGCCTGCTCTCTTATCTTCCACATCTCCATTGTCGATGACGGATTCTGTGGCTTGTGCTTCGCCAGATACTGCATCTCCAGCTGGTCGTACAGCTGGTTCGCTTCCTCCTCTACCGCTGACATCTTCTCGTACATCTTCCCGAATCTCATCAGCGTCTTGTATCTTGCCGGCTCGTTCTCCTTTAGATAGTTCATCGCCATCCTTCCGTATTTGCCCAGCTTCGTGAGATCCTCCGTCTCGTCCGGCATCTCTATCTGCGGATAAAGCAGTCCGTCCACTTCCTTGTAAGTCATTTCTTCTAACATATCCAATTCTCCTTTCGCTCTCGATTGCCTTTAAGTTACGACTAAATTCTCTAAGAACACTACAGGAGACATCGCATACAATGGAACCAAGACGGTAAATGATCTCTTCGTCTTTGATATTTACGATCTGACTAAAATCCTGTTCTTGCACAGATAAGTCAAATCCGCATCTCGTCCCTACAGCATACATGACACTTGCATATACAAGCTGCTCCATGTCCATTTCCTGCTGTAAGCCATTGCGTTTCTTACTTTCTTCCTTTATCACACTACCTGATAGCTGCATGAGCTCGGTCATTCGGTCTCCGAACTCTTCTTTTATTATAAGCCAAACATCTGTTCCTGTAAACTGTTTTAATATATTTTTTAGAGACTCCCTGTCGCTGTTATCGTACTGCTCAATCTGACCTTCTGATACAAGAAAATCCACATAATCCTTAAGATTTTCTCCCTCAAGGTCCCATGTCAGCTTAACATTCTTCCCTCCGGTATCACTGATATCAAAGATATACCTCATGCGTGGATTCAGTGCCCTCGACGGGAAGATAGCGCAGCCTTTCGCACCACGCTTTACATATCTTCCCACCTTTTTCCAGGTATCATAATCTGCCATGAGTGTGCTTTTTTCCGGAGGTCTCTGAGCTGTTACCATAACGATATTGTCAAATTCATAGCGGTATAACTGACCTGCGACCTTTAACACATCCTTCCAGTTCTTTTCTGATCTGGTGATGTTACCAATCTCAGAATCGTATATCGCTTTGACCTTCATATCAACGCCCATACCTTTGTCCTCCTCTACTTAAACATCTCTGCAAACAATCCCTTAAATAGCTTTAACTCATCCTTATCCAGCTCGATTGCAAATTCATTGTCGATTACCTGTTTTTCGCATTTATCCTTTTTCTTTGCAATCTTACGCACCACACGAAGAAGCACATAGCACTCTTTTGATTTTGCAATGCTCTGTTTAAAGGTCAGCTCGTCCTCATCGACTGACTTCTGTGTCTGATAGATAATCTCTTTTAACTTATCATTGATACCATCTACTTCCTCAAGGGAAATAATAACGGATGCCTTAGAAGCACCCGATCTGTCCCACTCCTTATGAAGTTCCTTTACTAAAAACTCCATGTTCTTAATTACTGTTGTTGAATCACTTTTCATCTTGCTCTTCCTCCGTTTTCTTTTAATGAAGAAGGGAGCTGACCTTCGCCTATAGGCGCAAAATCAACTCCCTTCATGTCCTCTGCTCCAAGGACTATCTGCTCTGCATAATACATATCCATTGCCTTATTGATGGCATCGTCAAGCGACTCTGCCTTTACTTTCTGTACTCGTGAAAGCACTTCCTTTATCTCAACATCAAATTCCTGTTCCATATGATATCGCCTCCCGTAAAAATCTCATCACCGGCTCTTTTCTTCCTTTACCTATCTTTCCTTAAAGCCCTCATCGTACTTTCCATCTTCCAGCCTGTCGTAAAAACAGTCTTCTTCAATCGTTCCGAAATCCTCATACATCTGGTGAAGGAAATCATTCTGCAGCTTCTTTGGCACATCATCATCCTTTGACATATCCTGATAAAAATAGAACTTCTGCTTTAGCTTTGCCCTGTAATCATAGATATCCTCTATCTTTTCCGGTGTGCCATACTCCCTCTTGTATGCCTTGAAATTCGTAGTTGAGAGTGTGGAACCTAGATAAATGCCATGCTCCCACGATACCCCGATTGTGGTATTGTCCTTTGTAGGCTTCTCATCCTTCGGATAACGCTTATACTCTGTCGCACCAAGGGCGATTGTAAGGGAACCTGACTTCATATCCATCACCACAAGATTTCTTGGTGATAATGCTTCAAGCACCATATAATCATGGTCATTGAAGTTATGAAATGTCTGTCCCCTTTCAAATGAGCGGTTCTCCATTTCATAATGCAGGTTAAAATCATCCACCCAGCCCTTATCGGTCATTCCAATCTCCTTAAGCTTTGCAACACATTCAGAAGAACTGGCTTCTTTATCAAACCGAAATTCTTTGGAATCGTTATAAAACCCCTGAAGAAAATGTCCCAGCTGAATATCATCCAGACAGAATCTCGCAGATACAGTTACATTTGCTGCCCTGTAATACTCTGCGAAGTTACCTGCTTCACCAAGTGTCCTTCCAAGCTGCAACAAATTGTCTGCAAGCTCTGACATGTCATCAACTGTTATAAAACTCTTATAATCATCCAGAGTCATCAGCATATTTGTCTCTGTTCCCCTGTCGTTTTCTGTTACCAGTATCATATCTTTTAAATCCATTCTTACCTCCAGTCTCAGAGAGGGACTATGCCCTCTCTGCAAATTTCCTGTTATGGTCTTCCTATCACAACAATCTTTCCTGTGCTTGCCACATCCCTGTAAACAACACCTAGGCTTTCATTAAGTGCCTCTACCACCTTGCCATTTCCGACGTATACTGCCACATGGCTGATGTTCTTATATCTTCCGTTGCTTGTAAAACTGTAGAAGATAAGGTCTCCCGGCTGTAACTCATCAAAGGAGACAGTCTTTCCGGCTTCATCCAGTCCCTGTGCCTCCGCTGCCGCTGTGGTTGCACCGCCGTAACTAATATCCACGCCTGCATCTTTCCATGAATAAGAGGCTAAGGAACTGCAGTCATAATAGTTACCGCTGTCTCTTAAATCCTGACTATAAGGAAAGCCAACTCTGTGAAGTGCATAGGAGCAGACTGTTTTCTGCCTGCTGTCTGTAATTCCACTAAGGATGGCATTGATTTCATCCTCAGTCATGGAGCTTACTCCCGGACTTCCGCCTCCGCCGCCACTTCCGCTTCCGGCATATCCAAGCTGTCCCATAAACTCCGGACTCATGATCTGCTCAAGCATTTCCACCTGATCAGAATTAAATCCATAGACCGAAATCATATCTCTGTACGATTTCAGTGTGACATTCACATACAGAACAGACTTCGTGACAGTAGTTACATTACCGTCTGCATCTGTTTCTTCCACATCCTTTGTCCCTGTGCTTGTGGTGTATGAACACATATCATTTACTACTGCCTGCAGCCAGCCTTTTGAAATGTCATTCATGACTGTTGCAGTATCTCCGATACCATGCTTGACCATATAGACTGCCATGATGTCATAGTAATTGCTTGGGTTTTCTTCCATACCTTCATAATCCACATATACAAGCTCTCCAAGGTCATATCCGGTATGCTCATTCACTTTCGTGTTCACATCCCGGTTAAACTCCTGCACATAAGCACTCGTTACTGTCTGCACGGTATCTCCTGATTCAAGTGGTGGCAGGAATAAAGCAAATGGAGAATTGTAAAGGATTGCTATCGCCGCAATAACCGGAACAGCAATCATGGCAACTACAAGAACAAGTAATAAAAGCACCAATCCGATAATCGGTGCAGCTGCCTTTACCCAGGTGATCGCTTTTCGCACAATCAGATCCTTTACCAGCTTTGCCACACTATCCGTCTGATTCTCCTGTGCTTTCATCTTATCCAGAAAGAACTTTATCTTCCTGCTCCGGTTTGTCATCTTTTCATCCTTGACCTCTATGGACACACCTGCCGCATATCCGGCTGCCATGCCGATTGCCGTGCCTACTCCCGGTGCAACCGCTGTTCCTGCCGCCGTAGCAGCTGCCTTTGTAGCAGTTTTCGTTGCAACCTTGGCAGTAGTCTTTGCTGTTTCTTTTGCCGTCTCTTTAGCTACAGTCTTGGCTGTATCTTTGGCAGCTTTCTTTGCTGTCTTTTTTGCCAGCTTCTTTCCTGCCTCTACCTTCTTGATACGCTTCTTTGCCTCGGCTGCCGCCTTTTTCCTGAAAAGTGCTGCACCCTTAGAAGCAGTTCCGGTAACAGGTCGGCTTGCTTCATATGCAAGATATGCTGCCTGCGATACCTCCTGACCGCCTTCCACCTGATCTGTTACTGCCCCGGCTACAAGTGCTCCAGTTCTTCCTGCAATGTGAAGATTCGTGTTCTTGGTCTTGATGGAAGTGTTGGATTCTTTAAGGTTTCGCTTGAATCTTGATAATCCCTTATTCTTCGGCTCTGACTGATGAATGGTGCTCTTGCGATAGGACTTCTTTTTATCATCAGATACCTTTGCACCGATAGTCTTAGGACCTCTCTCTACTGTATAGATGTTACTCCCCTTAATCTTGGCTCCCTTCGGTTCGTGGGCATGAATCTTGGCTTTCTCCTTGGTGTGAATGACCATCGGTTTGTCATCAACCTTTCTAATTTTCAATTTTCTCACCTCCTACTTTGAAAAATAAAATAAGCCGCTAGGGAGCAAAAATTACTCCTTAACGGCTATGTAAAATCATTCAATATTCAATTATTAAAAGCAACATGAAACTGAAATTTCACGCAGACTATTCCTATACCGTAATGTCTATTCTGACCGATGATTTCTTCTCACCAAAATGCTTTATTTCGATATCCTTCATTTCCTCTATAACATCTTTTTCAATTTGGTGAACATCACTTAATTGTAAATCTCGCTTCGAATCATTTACTATTTTTGCTGCCTCATCTACTGAAACAGTTGTATCTGATGTTAACTGTTCAGACATTTCAGTATCGTTTGAATCCTCTGCAACCTGCCCCTTTTCTATAGATGTCTCTACAATTTCCTCTTCTGTTGGCAAATCCCTATATTCTGTACTTTTTACAAATCTTGTGAATGACTCTACAGCTCTAAAAGTATTTCCCATGATACGTTGAGCTTCCTTAAGCTTTTCACTCTTTGGAATATTTGGATTATTCACGATACTTTTTAGTTCTGCCAAATTTCCATTCATCTCATTTACTTGAAGCCTTTGAGCCTCTTCTTTTGTCTTACATCTCTCCAACCTACGCTCATAAGCTTCTTGTTCCATTCTTGCCGCTTTATATTCCATATAGGCTTTAGGGTCTTTCTGACGAATAGCATCTTCTTCTGAAGCTGTTAATTCTTGACCGCTTGCAATCTTGTTATAAATCTGACTATATGCAGAACTTTCTTTGTCTCGCTCAAGTTGCTCTCGGAAATGCTGAATCATGCTTTCTTCCTGACTTGTTACAGTCATACCCTCTTGCTTCTTTACAACATCCCCGGTAGCCTTCTTTTGCTCCCAATCATTTACTAACTGCATCTGATTCACAGCGTTTCGTATTGTACCTGCAATCATAGCACACCTCCAATTCCCGGTTAATGCTACGATTAAATAGTGATATCAAACTTCATACCCTGTGTTGCCTTTTCTTCTGTTATCTTACTCCAATCCAGTTCAGAAATCTTTTCAAATAATTCTTCTTTTGAATTTGCCTGAATTGTAGTCCGCTTAACAGTTACATCCTTCTTTTCCTGCTTTTTCTCCTCTGCACGTTTTTCCTTTAATTCTTCAAGCCGTTCTTTCTGCTTTTCTGTAATCTTCTCCAAATCAGCAAAAAGTGTCATCTTTCCATCATCATCAAAGGACATAGTTAACTTATTTAATACAGTTCCACTATTGTCTGTCGTTCCCCAAGCACGTTCAAACCCAAACTGTTCATTGATTTTATCTGACATCTCAACTGCAGTTTTTACCGTAGACAATTTTTCCCGTGCATATTTCTCATCGGATGCCATTCTTTCAAGTTCAGCACTTGAAAAAACAACTGTAAATTCCTTATCGCTTTGGTCTACTAATCCTCTGAAATCATCGCCTTTATCAGCAATAATAAAATCGAAATCCGCATTATCCTTACGCAATGTTTCCAGATATTTCTGTGCCTTAGAAGATAACTTATCTTCGCTGGATTTTATTTTCTGTGCATTGGGCTGCACATCTTTTGCTTTCTCTGTGTTATTTTGCTTACTAACAGTATTGCTCTTATAATAATCTGTTACCTGTGTTAAATTAGCTGCTCTAATCATGGTATCATCCTCCTTGAAAATTGATACAGAAATCCGTTTCTATATCTGTAATATCGGCACTTTATATCCAAAAGTTAATAGTGCGTAAAATTCAAATTTTCTTTTCCCTAATAATTACAAATATTCCTTGGAAATTGCTTCCACACCATACATTTCCATAAATGCATCCAGGTCCGCTGCATCCCCAATCAACATATTCTCGTCAAAGTGTACGATAAGCATATCTTAAAATCCAGCCACATGTTCTCCGGTACAAATGATACATTTTAGAACTGCTTCCTTATTTATTTTTCATATCGAATCTTATATGCTTTTTTCTTTAAAATAGGGAATATCTAATTTATTATCATCAAGGTCGGACATTCATCCGACCTCTTGATTATACTATAGATTCTATAAAAATTCATCTGTTATCACTGCAGCATTGCTTCTTTTTTCTTCTGTTCCGCAATCTTCTCATGAATGTTGGTATTATACAGCCTGTACAAATCCGTATCCTTGCTGATCTGATTATCAAAGGGAATTACTACCGAACCACACTTAATAAGTCCCATTCCAGAGGCGGTATTAGTTACGAACCGAAGCTGTGCCTCTGATACCCCGATAACCTCCGCCATCTTGGAACTGTCTGTATTTGCCTGCTTCAAGAGTGCCACAAACTCAGAGTTTGCAAGCATTGTGGTTGCTGTGTAATTCTGCAACAGATCGACAACATTCTGCGTGATACCGGTACAAAGACCTCCCTGCTTTCTTACCTTCTTCCAGAGCTGCTGCAGATATTTTGCAGAATACTCCGAATTAAGCAGGACATGGAACTCATCAATATAGAGCCATGTTGCCTTGCCTCGCTTACCATTCTCAACAATCCTGTTCTGAATGGACTCCATCATAACAAGCATTGTGATAGGACTAAGCTCCGTACCTAAGTCCCTGATGCCATAGACTGTAAATCTGTTATCCACATCCACATTTGTCTGGTGATTGAAGATGTTAAGCGAACCATTTACAAAAAGCTCCAAAGACAATGCAATGTCCTTTGCCTCATCCTCCGGCTGTGCCATAAGGATATCGTAAAAATCACTCATTACCGGGATATACTTCTCTTTGCTCCTTGCAATGTCGATATACAGTTTTCTCACACAGCGGTCGATGATTGACTTCTGTCTTGAATTTAAGCTGTCCCCGATACACTGCTCACAAAGACCAAGCATGAACTCGCCCTTTTCTCTTACCATTCCCTTGGAA
>OLFU01003229.1_pt1 | contig 11192 bp, 9 predicted proteins | sample 1605161 | NCBI WGS metagenome assembly OLFU01 (sample SAMEA3888914, study PRJEB22519) | human gut metagenome | biome: human gut; feature: human-associated habitat; material: faeces | place: Denmark | collected 2011
AGGCGTTGGAGAAAGTCGGCCTGGGCGAGCACGTTAACAAGCGCCCGAGCCAGCTATCGGGCGGACAGATGCAGCGCGTGGCCATCGCCCGTGCTCTGATCAATGATCCCGAGATTGTGCTGGCCGACGAGCCGACCGGCGCTTTGGATTCAACGACGTCCGTACAGGTCATGGACTTGCTCAAGGATGTTGCACGCGACCGCCTGGTCATCATGGTCACGCACAATCCCGAGTTGGCGTACCAGTACGCCACGCGCATCGTCAACCTGGCGGACGGTAAGATCACCGACGATTCCGACCCTTTCGATGTGGCAAAGGCTACGCGTCGCGAGGCCAAGCCTACGCGCAAAACCTCGATGAGTTTTGTGACGGCGCTGGGGCTTTCTGCCCGCAACCTTATGACCAAAAAAGGCCGTACGGCCATGACGGCCTTTGCGGGCTCGATTGGCATTATCGGTATCGCGGCGATTCTGGCGCTGTCCAACGGCGTAAACGGCTACATCAAAAAGGTCGAGGAGGATACGCTCTCGAGCTACCCGCTCACCATTTCCAAACAGTATTACGACCTGTCGTCCATGATGGGCGGACAGGGGGCCACGGATGATGACTCGCCTGAAAACGTGGATTCGTCCGACGACAGTGCCGGCGGCAAGGCTCAGGGGACCGATAGGATCCCTGTGGTCACGGCCGTAAAGGATATGTTTGCGAGCGTTAAGTCCAACGACATGACGAGCTTTAAGGCATGGCTCGATGCCGGTGGCGATGGCATCGATAAAGAGATCAATGCCATTCAGTACGGCTACGGTGTATCGCCGGTTGTCTATCGTGCCGGCAAGGGCGATGAGAAGCCTGTCCGGCTGGTGCCCAACGCCATGACCGAGGCCATGAGCGGCGGCGCGAGCTCAGCAGCAACGGTGAGCATGGAATCCATGGGAACCTCGGTCTTTAACGAGATGATTGACGACCAGAGCCTGCTCGACAGCCAGTACGATGTCGTCGCCGGTCATTGGCCCACGTCTGCCAGCGAAGCCGTGATGGTGCTTTCGAGCCATGGCACGGTGGGCGATTACACGCTCTACAGTATCGGTGCGTTGGATATCGATGAGCTCAACGACCTGGTTAACAGTGCTATGACGGCTAACGGTAAGATCGAGACGTCCGAGGCCGGTACTGATTTTACCTACGACGATGCGCTGTCCACGACGTTTAAAGTGCTGTCGCCGGCCGATGCGTATCGCAAAAACGAAGAGACCGGCATGTGGACCGATATGTCTGGCGACACCGACTTTATGGCCGCCAAGGTTGCCGACGGTATCGACGTACACATTGTGGGCGTGGTGCGGCCCAATGAGACGGCCAACGCGAGCGCATTGACCCCGGGCATCGCCTATACGCATGCACTGACTCGTCAGCTTATGGAACGCGCCGCAAATTCGCAGATTGTGCAGGAGCAGCTTGCTCACCCCGAGACGGATGTCTTTACGGGCAAGTCTTTCGATGAACTGCAAGGCGAGGCCAAGCAAGGCGTGGATCTGGGCAGCATGTTTAGTGTGGACGAGGCGGCGCTGAAGAGTGCGTTTTCGTTCGATACATCTGCGCTCTCGGGTGCGGCCGGCGGTATGGACCTGTCTGGTCTTGACTTGTCCGGGCTGGACATTGACCTTTCGGGCGTTGGGGAGGATATCGACTTTAGTGACATCATCGCCAAAGCGCCAACCCCAGATTTCTCGGGCGTCTTTGACGGTCTGGAGCTCACGCCCGAGCAAATGCAGCAGGTGGGAACGCTTGCCAACCAACTGTTTGAGGGCTTTTTGCAGTCTGATCAGTTTAAGGCGCTGACGCCCGAAGAACTTAAGGATGCCTCAAAGCTTGCTGCTGCATTTTCGACGTATCTTGAGAGCGATGCCACGGCGCAGCAAATCCTGGCTCAGCTCAAGGCACTCGGTGGCGATGCCCTGGCCGAGCGCCTGCAACAGGCGATGACCGACTATGTGCAAAAGCAGCTGGCTCCGTATCTGCAACAGGCTATGGATCAGGTGATGAAGGCGATCAGCGAGCAGATAGCATCGACGGTATCGTCCCAGCTCAAGGCGGGCGCGGCAGGGCTCATGGACCAGATGGCGACACAGATGTCTTCGAGTTTTGCCAACCTGGCGAGCGCCATGCACGTGGATGCGAGTGCCTTTGCTCGTGCCATCCATTTCAACATGGACGCCGAGGATCTGAGTTCGCTCATGATGAGCTATGCCAAGGCGTCGAAGCTCACCTACGACAACAATCTGACCACGTTGGGCTATGCGGATGAGGCGGACCCCATCTCGGTTAAGATTTTCCCGCGCGACTTTGAGGCCAAGGAGCGCGTACTCGATCACATCGATGCGTACAACAAGCAGGTCAAAGCCACTGGCCATGATGATCGGGCAATTTCGTACACCGACTACATGGGCATCATCATGGGTTCGGTGACCGACATCGTGAACACCATCAGCTTGGTGCTCATCGCATTCGTGAGTATCAGCCTGGTGGTGAGCTCCATCATGATCGGCATCATCACCTACATCAGCGTGCTGGAGCGCAAAAAGGAGATTGGCATCCTGCGTGCGATCGGCGCGTCGAAGCGCAACGTGGCCAACGTATTCAATGCCGAGACCTTTATCGAGGGCCTCATCGCCGGCGTCTTTGCCATTGTCGTCGTGGTGGCCGTGAGCTTTCCGGTTAATGCCTGGGCGCTTGCTGCCAAACAAGTGCCCAATCTGATGAGCCTGCCCGTGCAGGATGCGCTGGTGCTCATTGCAATTTCGGTGCTGCTGACGGTCGTTGCCGGTCTGCTGCCGGCCCGCAGTGCGTCCAGGAAGGATCCCGTGGAGGCCCTGCGCTCTGAATAATGTGACAAAGGGGCTGTTCCTTTGTCACATTGAGACCTTTGCGAAATTAGAGCGTAAGCCTTTAGTTCTTCTTTGCAGAGAGCATGAGCCTAATTTCCGGATGGGTGTATTCGTCGAACTCTTCTTTGGGCTCGGTGTCAAAGGCGTAGTACGACCTGATGGATTCGCCCTCCGTCTTGATGCTGATTTCTTGATATAAGGATCCGGCTAAAAATGCCTGTTTAAAGTCATCCGACAGGCTGCATGGCGTGAGGAGGCCCGGTGTGGCAACGGAAATGTCCAACCCGTTGAGCGGGGCGCAGAGCGTCGCGATATCCTGTTCGGCGCGGGCGAGGTTGTCTGCAAGGCTTGCCTCGGGGTCGATCTGACTGATGTAATCGACGTCTGTGAGCGTGCCGTCTACATCAAAAGAAAGGTAGATATAGGCTGCTTGAGCGCCGAGGTCATTATCGCGCAGATAGCCGATAATGCGATAGCCGTAGTCGTGATACGACTCATATGGGTCGTCTGCCGCAACGCGTTCGCACACGGGCTCCAAGGCATCTTGCGCGATGGCGAGCTGCTCAGCGGCTGCAGCCTTTCTTACCTGTAGCTCGTTATTCCCCTGGACAAACTGCGGGATGTAGACGCCAAGCAGCACAATGGCGGGCGCCACTGCGAGAGCTATGATCTGCTTCTTGACGCTTGGAATCGTCACGTCGTATGCGTTTGCCATGGCCTCGGCATTGCTCGAGGTTTCGGCTAGCACGTCCGCCGCGGTGGCAACTGCCCCTACGGCGCTGGCGACCTCCGCGGCGCCGCCCAGATTGCGCGCGAGATCGTTATCACTGTTCTTGAGCAGGCGGCCGGCAGCTTGCGTGGCGAGCACGCCGGCGACCTCCGCGGAGCGGTCTTTGTTGGTTTGGGCTACCGCAAGCCTGCTCTGCAGCTCCTTCCACTGTTTGCCCCGCATTCCAAAGCGCGGCGCAAGAGCGCAATAGCAAAAGACGACGAGTTCGATTACGGTGAGTGCGATGGCGGTATATATGCCCGCGGGTTGGAATTCCTTTTGGTGGAACGCGATATCGTTGATCATTTGGAGCGGCAGCATGAGCAGACATGCTACGAACGACATGACGAGTGTGGTCGCTGCGATCTTGGGGTATGTGCAGTACCGCTGGATGCGTTTCTTTTCTTGTTCGGTGAGCTGCTGCATGGGGGCCTCGATCCTCATCGTTTTCGGGGGCGATGCGCACGCGCTCTTTAGTATAAATGAGTGGGGCGTCTATTATTCAAACATAGTGTCAACAGCGTGGTGTTGGTGGTCGTCGCGATCATGAACGTCGTTTTTGGAGCACGGAGTCGCTGTCGTGGGGCGAATGACGCGCAAGGGGGTTGCCGTGGGACAGTCTCTCACTGTTTGTGAGCGCCAGCAAATCGAAGGTGAATGGTTTTCAGAGAAGTGAACGACCTATTCTGGACCCCTGAAGCATTCGCACTTTTGGATGCAAAAACCGTAGGATTTGAGCGACAAAACCGCAGGAAATGCCTCTCCAAAAGTGTCGATGCTTCGGGGATCCGATTTCACTCGTTCACTTCGCGGGAAAGTATTCACCTTCGTTGCGCAGGGACGGCTGGAGGGGTAGTTGGTACCGGGTGACCGCTTCTGTCTTGGGCGGATTGTCGACTTGGGCCTCCGACGCGCCGTGCTAGAGGTACCTTGCCGCGAGCTTCTCGAGTTCGGTGTCGCTTACGTTGTTGAGGACGCCGCCGTCAACGATCTTTGCGCCTGGAGCGCTTGCTCTAAGGATCGACGCTGTCTTGTCCATTCCGCTCCCGCCCGAGGTGGCAAACAGGACGATTGTTTTGCCTGTCAGGTCGTAAGACTCGAGGAATGTATTGACAATCGCCGGTGCCACGTACCACCAGATGGGAAATCCCAAAAAGATGGTGTCGTAGTCTTCGATGCGCTCGACCCTGGAGGTTATGGCGGGACGGCAGGAGGGATCGGCTGCCTCGAGTGTGCTGCGGCTCCGTTTGTCGCGCCAGTCGAGGTCGGCGCTTGTGTATGGGTTGGCGGGCACAATGGCGAACAGGTCGCTGTCCGCTACACGAGCCAGGCGACATGCAACGTCCTTCGTGGTGCCCGTTGCGCTGAAATATGCTACAAGTGTCTTAACCAATGGAGTTCCTTTCGTTGCTGTGGTTTGGACCTTATGCTGAGGTGCATTTGGCGCTTTCTCATGACCGCGATGCCGTGCGGTTTGTCCTGCATTCGGTTGAAGCGTTGCGTAGCCGGTAGATGAGATAGTCAAGGCGCTCGAGTTTCTGTTGTCCCGAGTGGATATCGTCGAGCAATTCGCGACGATACCGTTTTAGTAGACAAATCCGCGCGCAGTCGCTGGTGGCCGAGCCGTACAGCTCGATGAGTTCTTCGCTGCAGTCGGCGTCGTGCAGGCCGTTGATGATGTTGTCGTCCATGTCGTCACTTTGCGGTTTTGACTTTGGTAGTGCCGGCAAGCGGCTTTTCGCCGGGACGGGCTTTGGGACCAACGAGCGCGTGCGGTTGATAGGGCTCTTCGAGGAAGTCAATCTCGGCGGGGGAGAGCGTTATGTCGAGCGCGGCCACGGCGTCATCGACGCGCTCGGGCTTGGAGCAACCCACGATGGGCGCCTCGACGCCACGCACCCAGTGCCATGCCAGCGCAATCTGCGGCATCGGCACGTCGTGATCGGCGGCAACCTTGGCCACGCGCTCAACGATGGGCATGTCGATGGCACGGTCATGGTCATACTTGCTGGCCATGGTCATGTCGGTGGTGCCACGCATGCTCGAGCTTTCCCATGTGGGGCGGCAGAGGTGTCCCGACGCCATGGGGCTGTATGGCGTAAGGGCCATGTCGAACTGGCGGCACACCGGAATCATCTCCCGCTCGTCCTCTCGGTACAGCAGGTTGTAGTGGCACTGCATGCTCGTAAAGGGCGTCCATCCGTGGTCACGCGCGACGATCTGCAGGTTGTGCAGCTGGTAGGCATACATGGCGCTGGCGCCGAGCGCGCGGACCTTGCCCTCGCACACCAGGTCGTTGAGCGCTTCCATGGTCTCTTCCATGGGAACGTCGTAATCGAAGCGGTGGATGATGTAGAGGTCCAGATAATCGGTGCCCAAGCGCTTGAGCGAGCCTTCGATCTCACGCTTGATGGCCGCGGCGGAAAGGCCACCCTCGTTAAAGTGGACTTTGCTGGCAAGGACGACGTCTTCGCGCGCAATGCCTAGATCGCGAAGTGCGGCGCCGATGTACTCTTCGCTCGTGCCAGAGGCGTAGCAGTTGGCGGTATCGATAAAGTTGATGCCGACGTCGAGCGCGCGTTTGATGACAGCGCGTGTGTCGTCGGGTCCGATGGTCCACTGGTGATGGCCGGGGTCGGGCTCGCCAAAGCTCATGCCTCCCAGGCAGAGTTTAGAGGCTTTGATGCCGGAATGTCCGAGGGCTGTGTACTGCATGCCGTTCTCCTTGTTCTTGAGGGGATGGCTATAGCGTACGTTGATAGGTTGATAATGTATAATGCTTATATCGACTTGCTGGGTATGCGAAAATCAAATGGCTAGCAGGCGGGATTCCTTGATTGAGTTGGGGTGCAATGGAGCTACGGACTTTGCGTTACTTTTTGGCGGTGGCGCGTGAAGAAAACATGACCGAGGCGGCAAATGTGCTGCACGTGACACAGCCTACGCTGTCACGTCAGATTGCCGATCTTGAGCGCGAGCTGGGTGTGGAGCTGTTCGAGCGCACCAATCGATCGTGCGTGCTTACGAGCGATGGCATGCGCCTGCGCCAGCGCGCCGAGGAGATCGTCTCGCTGGTAGAGCAAACCGAGCTGGAGTTGGCGGATCGGGAGCTCGGCATTGCGGGCGTTATCCGCATTGGCGCCGGCGAAACCAAATCGATGCGGAGGGTGCTCGATGCTTTTACAGAGCTGCGTCGGGATTATCCCGGAGTGACGATTGAGCTCTATACCGGTAACGCCGATGCAGTGGAGGAACGCTTGGAGCGTGGCCTGCTCGACTTTGCGTTGTTGCTGGAACCCGTTAACGTCGAGAAATACGAATGGATTCGCATGCCCGAGGCTGATCGAGTTGGTGCCGTTGTCGCCGCGAGCGGTCCATGGGGTGGCCGGGACGTGCTGACGCCTGCGGACGTGGCGAATATGCCGCTGCTGGTGAGTTCGCGCACCACGAATCGAGCGCTGGACCTAGAAGCGTGGTCGAGTGGCGTCCTCAGTGTCGACGAGCTCAACATCGTGGGGCATTTCGATCTTATCGGCAACGCGTCGCATCTGGTGCATTCGGGCGCCGCGTGTGCGGTTAGCGTTGGAAGCTTGCTGCAGATAGATGAATGTAGCGACCTGCGTTTTGTTCCATTTGGGCCGCCGCTTACCATTGCGTCGTATCTGGTGTGGAAAAAATATCGCCTGCGTTCCCGCGCCTGCGAAGAGTTTCTGAACCGCTTGAATAGTATGTGATGAAGGGGCAGCCCCTTTGCCGCATTGATCTGAGAGTAGATGTTGATGATTCTATCGTTGGCCCCCATGGAGGGGATTACCGGGCATGTGTTCCGTCGCGTGCATGCGGAGTGCTTCGGCGCGCTCGATTGCTATTACACGCCGTTTTTGCCGCCGCCGCGGGTGGGAAACCGCTTTGGCGGCAAGGCGTTTAAGGAGATTGATCCTGCCAATAACCAGGGGCTCAACGTAGTGCCTCAGCTGATGTCCAAGAACGCGGACGAGTTTGTGTGGGCGGCACAGGTGCTCGCCGACATGGGTTATCGCGAGGTCAATCTCAACTTGGGTTGTCCTTCGGGAACGGTTGTTGCCAAGGGCAAAGGATCGGGCTTTCTGCGCAACCTCGACGAGCTCGAGGTGTTCTTGAGCGACGTGTGCGAGCGGTCGCCGTTGCCGGTGTCGGTAAAAACCAGGCTGGGGTTGGAACGCGATGACGAGTATGAGCGTGTGCTCGATCTGTACTGCCGCATGCCGCTGGCAGAGCTGATCGTGCATCCGCGCGTACAAAAGGACCGCTATACGGGCACGCCGCGCAAGGAGTTCTATGGCGAAACGCTGGAGCGTGCGCCGTTTCCGGTGGCATACAACGGCGACATTTTTGATCTTGAGGATATGGACGCGCTGGTGGAGGCCTATCCCGGCACGCGCCATGTGATGTTGGGGCGCGGCCTGCTCGCGAACCCCGCTCTGGCTCGTATGGTCAACGGCGGTCCTGCTGCCACGGCAGCCGAACTGCAGCGTTTCCACGACATGCTATTCGCGGCCTATGCAGAAGAGATTGGTGGCAATGCGGTCTTTCGCATGAAGGAGTGGTGGTTCTACGCCAAATGCGCCTTCGCCGATCACGCTACCGTTCACAAACTCGTACGCAAGACTAAAAAGGTCGACGAATACCGCGCCGCCGTCGAGCGCGTCTTTCGCGAGCAGCCACTTGCACCCATAGCCCGCTTCCACGGCTAGCTAGCCATTGGAGACGTTCTTTAACGACTAGTCATTTAAGAACGTCCCCGATGAATATGTTGCACTAGAGCAGGTTCTTCTGTACCCATGCGATGATGTAGCTCGACTCGTAGAGCGGTTTTCCGTCGATAAACAGGCAGGGAACCTGGCGCTTTCCGCCGACGGCGATGAGCGTCTGCTCGGCTTCGGGGTCGGTCGAGATATTGCGCTCGGGAATGGTCACGCCGTTATCGGCCAAAAAGCGCTTGACCTTTATGCAATACGGGCAGCCGGTCATAACGAATAGCGCAAGCTCATGATTAGTAGCCATAGGTCTCCAATCGGTTGCAGTTTTGATTGAAATACCCAAAGCCGCCGCGGTCTATGCGCGGACCAGTGACGACTCGATGGCCTGGACCAGAAACGCCGTGGCTCCGGTGCCGCAGGGCTTGTCGTAGTAGTCAACAAAGCGCTGGTCGGCCAGATAGCCGTGGGCGAGGCCCAGGTATGCTTCGTCTTGGGGCTCGTGTCCCCAGTTAAGGCCAATCCATCGACGGTGCATCGTGACAAGCTTGCGGGCCTCGTTGCTCTCTGGGTCGCCAATGCCCATGGCAATCGAGAGCTGGCCCAGAATAGCGCGTTCAAGTTCCTTCATGTCGTTCCATGTCTCGGGGTCCATGTCCAGCAGCGCTTCGTTTGCCGCGTCGATGGTCTCGTCGCCATAGCGCGCCCGTGCCTCGGCGCCGTAGCGCTCTTCGTTTTCCTGCACGGAGCGCCAGCGCTCCAGCTGCGGCAGGACGGCGCCCATGAGCGAGACGGCTTCGTCGAGCGACATGCCGGTGTTTTGCGCCAGGCGCGGGGCACAGTCCTCGATCATTGCCTCCATCGTGGTGTCGTAGGCGTACTGGCCGTGGTCGTAGCACCACTTGCAGTAATGATCGGTCGCGGCGCCCGTGGCATCGGTGCCGCAGTCGCCGGGCGTGAGTATCATGCCGCAGCTCTGGCAATAGTGCTCGGGCATTTCGAGCAGGTGAGACAGGGGCTCGCCGGTCACGGCGGCAATGAGCTTCATCATGTCGATGCCCGGTGTGACCTCGCCGCGTTCCCAACGGCTGACGGCTTGGCGTGTGACGAAGAGCTTAGCGGCGAGCTGCTCCTGGGTAAGGTGATGGGCGCGACGAACGGCGATGAGCTTTTCTGCAAAGGCCATAACGGCTCCTTTCTGCTGGTTGATGGCTTAAGCATACGCGGCGGCAGGCGCCCTTCCAAGCAACCGTTGGTTGCACGACGGGGGACCGCGGCGAAGAATTGCGCGCTGCGCCCCACGCCTCCATGCCGTACAATGACCGGCATGGAACCTATCGCACGCATACATACCGACCTGCCGCAGAAGTTCGGCATTCCGCGCAACAGCTTTTTGGCGCCTCATCTGCAGGGACGCATCGTTTTTGAGCCGGAATTTGCCTCCAATGCAGCGGTTGAGGGTCTGGACTTCTTCTCTCACCTGTGGCTGCTGTGGCGCTTTGAAAACGGAACGCCCGGCGGTACGGCTAAGGACATAGCTACCGATGCCAAGTCGCAGGACAGGTCCGGCACCAATGCCAAGTGGTCGAAAACCGTGCGCCCGCCGCGTCTGGGTGGAGCCGAGCGCGTGGGCGTGTTTGCCACGCGCAGTCCGTTTCGCCCTAATCCCATTGGGCTTACCTGCGTCAAGCTCGATCGCGTCGAGCTCACCGACAATGGCCCCATCATTCATGTGCTGGGGGCCGACCTGCGTGACGGCACACCCATCTACGACATTAAGCCCTACATTCCATTTGCCGACTGTCACCCGGATGCGACCGGCGGCTGGATTGAGGACGCTCCGTGGCAAGAGCTCGACGTCGAGTTCCCGCAGGCGCTGCAGGATATCGTCCCGCCCGCAAAGCTCCCCGGTCTGGTCGAGGTTCTTCGCCAAGATCCGCGCCGCGCGGGCAGCAAGCACGAGCCAAACCGCGTTTACCACTTGGCCTACGCCGGGCTCGACATATCGTTTACGGTCGATGAAACCCAGCTAACCGTAGTCGCCGTCAACGACGCGCGAGACTAACCGGCCATTCGTCCGCACCCGTCAAATTAAGCGCCAAACCCCGCGCCAAAACCGCCCACGCTGGTGGACAATAACGCCTACCGAATCATTCCGCTCTGCACGGGAGTCCAGCATGAAATATGACTTCACTTCAATCATCGACCGCCACGGCATGGACTCCATCGCCGTTGACTCTTGGGGCGAGATCCCCGGTATGGCTCCGAACGCACCCGACGAGGGCTTCGACCGCATTCCCATGTGGGTGGCCGACATGAACTTCGCCACGGTGCCCACGGTTCAGGAGTACATCATCAAGCGCGCTCAGCACCCCATGTTTGGCTACTTCAATCCGCGTCCCGAGTACTTCGACCGCATCATCGAATGGCAGAGCCGTCGCAACGGCGTTGAGGACTTGGCGCCGGAGCATATCGGCTACGAAAACGGCGTGCTGGGCGGTGTCGTGTCGACGCTACGCGCGTATGTCCAGCCAGGTGATGCGGTGCTAGTCCACAGCCCTACCTACATCGGCTTTACCAAGTCCATCGAGGCCGCGGGCTATCGTATTGTCCACAGCCCGCTTAAGCTCGGCGACCAGGGCGTGTGGCGCATGGACTTTGAGGACATGGAGCGCAAGCTCGCCCAAAACTACATCCATGCCGCGGTGTTCTGCTCGCCGCACAATCCCTGCGGCCGCGTATGGGAGCGCGACGAGATCGAGCGCGCCATGGACATCTATCGCCAGCACGATTGCGTGGTGA
>OLFU01003232.1_pt1 | contig 11177 bp, 11 predicted proteins | sample 1605161 | NCBI WGS metagenome assembly OLFU01 (sample SAMEA3888914, study PRJEB22519) | human gut metagenome | biome: human gut; feature: human-associated habitat; material: faeces | place: Denmark | collected 2011
CTCAAGTCAATTTTACCAAAAAGGGGCTCCGCTTTCTATACCATATGAGTGATTTTCGGTTTCAGCCATGACCGGAAACCATTGCAATTACTACTCTTTTGGAGTTTTGCTCATGGCTGAGCTCACGATCCAGAAGTGAGGTGACCTCCTGCGTGTCACCCACGGGGATGTCCCACGCTGTGCCAATGAGGAAGATGCACTCCCGATGGAGTTGCACATCGAGGCTGGGATGGAGCATCAGCAGTGCCAGCCCCTCTTTTGCGACGTTCATTTGAAGATCTTTTGCACTTTCAATCATCATGTTTATTTCCTCCTGTTTTTGTTTTGGGCAGTGCCCGCATCAACACAATGGCACAACGCAGTCGGGAGAGCTATTCGTGAACCCGGACAAAGATTTATGCCTGAGCTTGTGAAAAACTTACTTAAATAAAAAGTGGAGACACATTAGCCAATCGCAGTGCGCCTCCATTCATCATTTCAGTCGGATAATCTGCTTATAGAGCATTACGAACTCTTTCTCTACCACCATGTTTTCGTGGTAGTGTCCGAAAAACCAGTATTGGAATCGGCATCGCTCTCGAACCTCATCGAGAAAGTCTGTCAGGGCATCCCGTTGGAACAACCCGCCGCTGAATGTGTCCTGAATGCTGCTGGGGCAGCAGTGGGTGATGATGTAGTCCACGTCCCAACCTGTTTTGTCCAGTGCTTCTCTTGCGATTCGGTATTCGTCCACGCCGGGCAGTTCCTCTTTCCACCAGGAGCGGTGATTGACTCGGTAGAGAGCGCCTGCGGCGTTGAGCTGCCGGAGCATTCGCTCGTAGTTCGGATCATCTGGTTCCAGAAGGCCGTCCCGAATGTCGTGACTGCTGGCCCCGCCCATGGTAAAGATTTTCTTTCCGCAGATCTCGTAGAGCTGCCCTCGCATCAGGTGCAGAACGCTGGGACGGATCGGCTGCACATGCCCGCCGTGCCACACACTTGTCGGGTAGCTGCGGAGCAGATCATAGTTTTCGTGATTCCCACTGACGAACAGGGTGGTGAATGACCTGTCTTCCAGCCAGTCGAGCCATTGTTGTTCAATCTCACTGCCATCCCAGACGCCGCCAAAGTCGCCACAGATGATGAGGTAATCGTCTTTGGTCAGGCCCCCTTGCTCGCGGAATGCCACAGGGCGGAGCCTGCTGAAATCACCGTGGGTGTCACCGGTCATAAAAATTGCCATCTTTTTTCGCCTTTCCTTTTTATTGTAATCCTTGCTCGAGCACCACATTGGAGTCTCTAAACTGGATGTGGATCGTGTCGGCATCCTCGACCGTGATCTTCTGAATGATCTGCCGATGAACTCATCGTCGAACTCCGTGTAGCCCTCGCTGCATTCGATTAGGCTGTCCCACATTTGCTGGCGCTTGGCAACTTGTTCTTCCAGACTGACTTCTTCCTGCTGGGCCTCTAAAATTTGTTCCTTGAGAGACGCTTTCTCATCCGTCAGGGCTTTCATTCTGGAGTTCAGATCAGCGTCGGCCATGTTGGACAGCAGCATGTCCAGCAGATCAGCCTGCTCATGGCTGACTTCGTCGAGGCGGCGCTTCAGCGTCAGCAGTTTTGTACCAGCCTCAGTCAGCGCCTGCTTGGCTTCCTCCACCATCGCCAACACATCGGGGCAGACCTCCTGCCGGATGGCCGCATACTCGTTCATGGCGTTGAGGATGGCACTGTGGAGCTTGCCTTCATCCAGCGTAGGCGAGGCATGGCAGTATTTTGTACCGAACTCCAGCCGGGAGACACACCGCCAGACGATGCGCTTTTTTCCGTCTCTGGCCCATGTCACCCGCTTGTAGGGGGAACCGCACTCACCGCACACCAGCAGTTCCGTCAGGGCGTATTTGCCGGAATATTTCCCGAGTTCCGTCTTGCCGCTCTTTTGCAGCACCTTTCGCTTACTGGAGCGGCGCGTCATTTCTTTCCGCACCAGATCGAATGCCTCTCTTGAGATGATGGCGGGGTGGTTGTTTTCAACATAGTACATGACGCGCTCACCGCGGTTTTTTCGAACCTTCTTGGAGAGGCAGTCCGTAACATAGGTTTTCTGCAGCAGAGCATCCCCAATGTACTTTTCGTTGGTCAGAATGTTATGGATGATGGCGGGTGACCAGCACTCCACACCCTGGGCTGTGGGAATGCCGTCTTCGTCCAACTCTCGCCTGATCTTGCCTAACGTGCAGCCGTCCAGATACCTGCGATAGATGCGGCGGACGATTGCGGCTTCCTCCGGCACAATCTCCGGCTGGCCGTCCTCACCCTTGCGGTATCCCAACATTTTCTTGTATTGAAAGTGGACATTGCCTGCCTTTGCGCTTTTCTCTTTGCCCCATGCAACATTTTTGCTGAGTGACTCAGACTCTGCCTGGGCAAAGCCGCTGAACAGGGTGACCAGGAACTCACTGGATTCCGTAAGAGTATTGATATTCTCCTTTTCAAAGTACACGCCGATGCCATTGGCTTTAAGAAGTCGGACCGTATCCAGACAATCCACCGTGTTTCGGGCAAAGCGGGAGAGGGACTTCGTGATGATGAAGTCGATGCGGCCACGCTTGCAGGCGGTGATCATCTTATTGAACTCCGCTCTCTTTTTGAGGCTGGTTCCGGAGATGCCCTCATCTGCGTAAATGCCCGCCATCTCCCAATCAGGGTTGTCCTGAATCTTCTGGGTGTAGTAGGTCTTTTGGGCTTCATAGCTGTTGAGCTGTTCCTCGCTGTCGGTGGATACGCGGCAGTAGGCCGCCACACGCATCTTGCCATCGTAGTTTCTAAGTAATTCTTCCGGATTCCTGGTCGGTGGGATTTCCCGCACACGCCGTTCTAAAGTAGTTGTTGCTGCTTCCATGGTTATTTGTCCTTTCCAGTGAAGTTATCATCCGTAAATGTGAGGCTCACCGTAGCGTCCGACGCGACGGTGATATAAGAGACCACCCGGCGAAAGCGGAGCCAATCCACTTCCACTGGGCAGCCTGAGGGTTCATATTCAGAAATAGGATGGGGGCAGCAGTCATATCGTGCGGCTGCCCCCTGTAAAATGAGAGCCAGGACTGCTTCGGGTGAGTCTGGCTGTTCGAGCCCTCGGTTGATGGCGTTGTTCAGCCGAATGACCTCCGCAGAGGGAACATAAGCGTCCGCCTCCTGGCATTCATGCGTCTGCATTTGGTGGGCAACTTCTTGGAGCGTCTCATCCGTATCCAGAGAAACGGAAATGCCGCAGTGTTCGCATTTGAGATACACCTTGCTGCAATCCTGCCAGCGTCCACCCAGACGAACCATCTTTCCGCCGCAGGTACATCGAAAGTAGGGCTTTAACCGGTCAACGACCGTCACCTCTTCGGACACCTGCCGCCTGTCATTCTTTTCTGCGATTTTGTCCTGCACAGCTTGGAAATCGGTTTCCGCGATTATCACAGGATAACCGTCTTTTCCGGTGTAGCGGGCATTTTCCAACATGCGCTTTATCTTATGCTTGTTCCAAAGCGGCATTTCGGGGCTGTATGGAACGCCCTGCCGATTCAACGCATCGGAGATGTCCTGGTAAGATGCTCCGGCACTGTAGAGGGTGAACAGCATATGAACGACCCGCTGCTCTTCCGGAACAATCTCCAATGCGCCGCCACGGATCTGGTATCCGTATAAAATCTTGCGTTTTGTCATCTTACCGCCACCTCCAATCGCTCCCTCAGTTCCAGCCCGCCATAGAGTCGGAAACGAATCTCTGTTTGAGATTCCGCGATGATCTTTTCCACGAGACTTTCGAAGAGATCATCGTCGAAGTCATCCATCTGTTCCGGCCCGTCAAGAATCGTCTGCCGCACCTTCCGAAGCGCGTCCATGACCTCGTCCAATGTTTCATTCTCCGCCAGCCTGCGCCGTTCCCTGCGGAGCTGCGCCAGCTTGGCGCTGATCACATTCATGCGAGCCGTGCAGGTATCGGCGTCCAGCAGGCCATTGACACGCAGGGTGCTGATCTTATGGCTTTCCTCTGTGGCTTCCGCGATGGCCCGGTTGATGGTCAGGGTTTTCGGGTTATTCTGCTGCAGGACGGCGTCAAGGGCGTTCATCTGCTCCATAGCGGGCTTTAGGATCGTGTCGGCATTGCACTTGAGCTTGCGGTACATCCGCAGGAATGCAGCGCGGATCTCGCTCTCCGGAATGCGGCCTACATGGCAGGCATCGGCACTGCGGTCATGGGCTCGGCAGACCCATGTTACATATCCGTTTTTGCTGCTTCGGCGCAGAAACATCGTCCCACAGTTCCCGCATAGGATTTTCAGGGCGAATGGACTTCTCTCTCGGTGCCTTTTCTTTTTTTGTGCTTTCTTGCGCAGCAGCTCCTGCACTTTTTCAAAGGTATCGCGGTCAATGATGGCCGGATGACTGTTTTCGACATAGTATTGCATCCGCTCCCCCTGATTGCGCTTTTGCACGAATGGGAAGCCGCAGCTATAGGATTTCTGGCAGAGCGTGTCTCCAATATACTTCTCGTTGGTCAGCAGGTATCGGATGCTTGTCTCCTGCCATTTCTCGGCACCATTCTGCGTCGGAATGCCTTTTGCCGTCAGTTGCTCCGCAATCCATTTGGAGCTGTTTCCTTTGAGATATGCATCAAAGGCCCAGCGTACCGCAGCCGCTTCTTCCGGCAGGATCTCAAGGTTTTTCTTGTCTTTGATCCGGTATCCGTAGGGGGCGCTGCAGGTGATGAATTCTCCGCATTCCATGCGGTGCTGGTAACTCAGACGCTGGTTTGCTGAGATGGATAGGGACTCCTGCTGGGCCAGAGAGCCGGAAACGCTCACCATCAGTTCTGTGGTGAGCGTTCCTGTGTCGATATTTTCTTTTTCAAATCGGACGGTGACGCCCATACCGGAGAGTTCTCGCAGGGAGGCGAGACATTCTTTGGTGTTGCGGGCGAAACGGGCTACTGACTTCACCAGAATGCGGTCGATCTTGCCTTTTCGGCAGTCCCGCATCATCCGGTTAAAGTCATCACGCTTGTCCATGCGCGTGCCGGTGAGGCCCTCGTCGGCGTACACATCCACCAGCTCCCAACCGTCGTGCTGAGCGATCACCTCGGTGTAGTTGCGGATCTGGGCCGCATAGGAATGCAGCTGATCCTCAGAGTCTGAGATGACACGGCAGTAGGCGGCGACACGCAGGTGCTCCGGCACAAGCGCGTTTGGTTCAATCACTTTCACCGTGGCCATCAGCGTTCCTCCCGCTGGTGGGCAGCCATCGCTTCGCTGCGGTTCACGCAGCCATGCAGGTCTTCGATAAAGGTGTTCAGGGCAGACGGGCTGTCAAACCCGTTGATGTAAACAACGCCGTCATTCTGCGTGTACTTGTCACCGTCCCGATACCCCAGCTTTTCCGCCTGTGCCGCTTCAAGGATGTCGATCCAAACAGAACCGTCTTTGCGGTAAATTTGTTTTAAATAATACTGGTATTCCACACTGTGTCCTCCTTGCATCTTTTTTGGCAACACACAAGCTACCACACTATCCGCGGAATAGCCAGCACTATTCCCGAACAGTCTGCGGGGCGTATTTTTCTCTGGCGAGTCCCTTGGCATAAGCCAGTTCCTTTGCTGACAGAAGGCCCTTCTCGGATAAGTGCTCCAGCATCCGGATGGCCAGCCGGTACTGCAATTCCTTCTTGGCGTCGATCATGCGCACACCTCAAAATAGCTTTCTGGCTTCAGCTCCCGCAGGAACTTCGTTACAGCCCGCAGGCTGCTCGTGGTGCGCATGTCCGGCAGAGCCTCCCGCATGGCTGCGCAGTAGCGGCGGCCATGGCTTGCGCGCTCGTCCAAGATGGAGATGACGCAGGTGTCGGTCTCTGTGCGGATGGCCCGTCCAAAGCCCTGACGCAGCTTAATCTGCATCTCAGGCACGGCCACATTCTGAATAAACTGGCGAAGGGATGCGTATTCCTCCCGCTCTTTTTCCTTCAGTGCGTCCGGATAGGCGAAAGGCAGGCGGGGGATCACCAGCAGGGATACGCAGTCGCCGGGGAAATCAAAGCCTTCCCATGCAGCGCCTGTAGCCAACAGCACAGCCCCCGGCGTTTGCCGAAACCGCTCCGTCATGTGCATGGCGTTTCTGCCCAAGGTAAATAACGGGAAGCTGAGTTCCTGCTCCCGCAGCCTATCCTTTACCGCCGACATGGCGGCGTAGGAGGTGAACAGCACCAGCGCATGGCCCCAGGCCGCGCGGATGAGTTCCGCGATTTCATCTGCCAATTCATCATAGTACGTTTCCGAGCTTTGACTCGGTGGAAGCTGCGGCAAGTACAGCAGACAATTCCGCTTATAGTCAAAGGGAGAAAGAGAAACTGACTCCGTTACGCGCCGCCCGTCCATCAGTCCAGTCTGCGAACGAAAACGGTGAAAGTCATCCCCTACAGCCAAAGTCCCAGAGGCCAGCACAAAAGCGTGTTCCGGCCTCCACAGGACCTGGCGCATCTGTTCCGTCAAATCTGAAACGGTGGCGCACAGCATGGTTCCGCCATCGCCGTCATCCGCTGTGTAGAGGATCATATTCGTTCTCGGGCTGCTCAAGAGAGACACCGTGCCGCGCAGCTTTTCCAGCTGCCTGCGCCCCTGCGCCGACAGCAGCCTGCCGACCTGCTTCTCAATAACAAGAAGAGAACGGCTGGGGATCGTCAGTAAGCGAAGGTACGCATCCAGGGGTTCGGTTTCCTCTCTGGGCTGCGTGAGCTTGCGGAGCAATGGCCCCATCGTGTCTGTCAGTACATCCGCTGCCAGCAGATAGCGTTCCGCGCGGAGCTGGTGGATCATGCTTTGGATGTCACCGGTAGTCAGCGTCATGCCAAACATTTCCCGCGCCGCTTCCGGCAGTTTATGGGCTTCATCTACGATGATGACGCTATGCTCCGGGAAAATGGGTCGTTTCCCCTGACTGCGGTGGATGGCGTCCGCCAGCAAAAGATTATGGTTACAGATCTGGAACACATATCGATCCGCGTCGCAGCGTTTCAGAAAGTGCTTGTACCGACAGTCCTGATGATTGCAGTCGCAGAACTGCGGAACGCAGACACGTTCCCGGTCATAACCGCTGAGATGGGGGACATTGTCCATGTCCAGCGTTCCCTTCAGCGCGCGAAGGGCATCGGCGGCTGCCGGATCTTTCTTTTGAAAGTTCACCTGACGAAGCCGCCTTTGCAGGCGTTCGTCGCAAACATAATGGCCTTTGCCTTTGCGGATCACAGAGAGTAGTGGGCGGTCGATCTGTCCGTCTGCCAGCAAGGTGCAGGACAGTAGCGGAAGGTATTCTGTCTGCACAGCGTTCTGCAAGGCGATGCTGGAAGTGGAGATAATGACAGGCTTGTTCACCGGCCCCGTGTCAGACCGGTTGGCCGCTGCGGTAGCTGCCAGATAAGCGTAGGTCTTGCCGATGCCGGTGCCTGCGTCGCACAGGGCGATGCCGCCGTTCAGCATGGTATCCAACATTCGGTGGCTGAGTTTGATCTGCTCGGAACGCTCCACCATGCCCTGGGCAGGCAGCAGGTCTTTGAAAATATGGTCGATCATGGCGTGGGCTTTCTGCCTGTTTGTATCATTTGTATTCATCCGTGGATTTCCCCAATCATGATAAAAAGTATTTTTGTCATTCGTTTCACCGTATTTGCAGCTCGCGCCCCGGTGGATAAAGGGAACAGTACGGGCAGAAGGCGGCTACCTTCTCACGGGCGTATTCCTGGGGTCTCTACTGCTTTCAACCCCAGGGCAGCCCAGCCTCATCATGCTGGCCAGTGCTTTGTGTCTCATTATCAGCCCGAACAGAGTCAATGCCAGCCGACTTTGCCAAAGTCGGCCCGTCACAGGTTTTATCGCTCGCCGGATACATTCCCTCCGGGTCATGGCGCACACTGCGCGAATGCTCGTCTGTCCGGGCGGTTGCCCGTACTGCTGATATGCACTTTTCAAGGAACAGCGAGGGATCTCCTTTTGGGTCCCTCACTGTCCTCCCGAAAAAGGCTGCGGGTGAATACCCTTAATTTGAAAAATTCTCAAAATATTTTTTCAGATCCCGCAGAATGCGGTCCCGGCGTTTGATGACCGCCCTCTGGGTAATTCCGATCCGCGCCGCATAGTCTCTGGTGGATGCGCCGTCGAAGAACAATGCGTTGATCAACTCCCGATCCGCGTCATTCAGAGACAGCATGGCCAACAGCAACATCTCCTTTCGTTCCGCAAGGCTCTGTGCCTGCTCCCATTCCAGTGCTTCTTCCTCCGCGCTTGGGGCTGTTTCCGCGCCGACATAGTCCGAAAGCAGGTCGTCCTCCGCCATCTGCTCCAACGAGAGGATCTTCCCAGAAAACTGTTCCTCCCGCACATACCGCTCCCGGCGGTCCGCCTGGGAGTAGGCCAGATACACATCCTCCGCCACTTCCACATCCACACCATCCACGGTGATGATATTGGCGATCACTTCACCAGCTTCGTTATAAATGCGTCTATAATTGCGTTCTTCCTGCCATTTTTTCATTTTTCGTGACTCCAATCTCAGATTTTTTTGAAAGTTCTGAGATCGGGTCACGGGTATTTGGCGACATAGGTCTGCCAACGCTGGAGCATACAAGTCCTTTCCGCCATTCAACAATGCGAAAAGGGCGCAAAAAAAAGAGCCTTACGCATAGCTGAAAAGCTACTTGTAAGGCTCCTAACTCAATACTTCCCGCTTACGTCTGATTCGACGCTGGGTGGTTGGTGCGCTTGACGAAGTTATATATTGTTTTGTTTTTTCTTAATTCAGGCCCATGCCGTATCTCTACAGAGAGTGGGCACGATGATCGGCGGCTCAGTCCTGTGCCGCACGGTGATCCCCACCTGCATACCGCACCTTGGACACTTTGCGATATGGTGCCGCCCTTGACCGCAATGACGGTATATCCTGGGATATCGTAATCATAGATAATGGCGCCGCCATCATCAAAAATCGTTTCGCCCAAGACACACCCGGTTTTCCGCAGGCACTGATATTCCAGCGTGATCCCCTGTGCTTCGATGATGTCCTCGATAGGGATCATTCTGGGAACGCCATAGTAGAGATTCGGATCATAGGCGGTGATGACTTCGCGGGCGATCCCCTCCAGAGCCTGTTCCCTGTAATATGGTGTTCTCATGCCTTGGTATCACTGTCCTCTCCTGATGATCTCATGCGCCGGTTGATCCGGTCGATAAAATCCTGCCACTCCTGGTCGGTGGCGTCTGCCTCCCTGGCTGTGCGCAATGCAGCCCGGACGATCTCTCGATCCATGATGTAGTCCGGAAGGTCTGCGGATACCCGATTTTGCTTGGATTTTGCCGCAAGGTCAAGCATCCATTCCCGTTCTGACTTGTCCAACTGCAGCAGCAGGGCCATCCGTTCCAGATATTCCTGCGAAGGAGCCGCGCGGCGGTCATTCTCAATGTTGCTCATATAGACCGGCGACAAGTCCAGCTTTGCCGCCATGCCGCGGAGCGTCAGGCCGCGCGCCATACGCTTCTCCCGAAGGAAGCTGCCAAAGGTCTGTTCCACGCATTTCACCTCCTCGTGCGTTCTCTCGATTGGGAACAGTGCCAGTATAGCAAGCATCTGTTCGATTAGCAAGATAAGAAAGCAGAGGTGTTCCCCGCAAGGAACACCTCTGCTGGATCATTGCAGCCATGCGGCCATGCCGCGCATTTCGTCCAGCACCTCTGCGGGGCCGAGGATTTGGATCTTGCCGCAGAATGTGAACACCCATGCAAAAAACGGTGGACTGGGTGCTACCTCCACGATGGCCTTGAAGTGGCCGTCATCTACTGTCACCGTTGAGACTTCTTCTCCAAAGCGGTCTATCACGCTGCGCATGACCTCGTTATCGCACAGCAGTTCCACCGTACACAGATCGTCCGGGTACATTCCGAATATTTTCCGCACATACTCAGCCGGGTCGAAGTCCGGCTTACAAACAGCTGCCTGATCGGATGATTCCACAGCCACCATTCGATCCACTCGGAACTGTGCCAGCTTCCCGTGCTTTTCCGACCAGCCCACTGCGTAATAACAATCCCGGCTCCAGATAAGGGCATACGGGCTGAACTGATAGCGGTAGCCGTTATGCTTGAGTATCTTTTCTTTCTGCGGGGTGTATTCGTAATACTGAAAGGTGATCTGCCGTTTTTCCTGAATGGCGTTATGGATCTCATCCACGCTGTAATAGATGCACTCATTCTCCGGTTTGGCGGTGCCGTCCATATAAATATGCCGCTCCAACTGGTGGGCATGTGATTCACTGGTGAGCTTACCCAACTTTTCAATAAGCCGCTCGCTCTTTTTGGCCGTAATGAAGCGGGAGGATTCTACTGCGTCCACCAACAGTTTCAGCTCCGGCAGTTCAAATAACCGTTCTCCTACGAAGTATCGGTTCTGGGTGCTTTTGACACAGACGATGTCCATGCCGTTGCTTTGCAAGACTTCAATAGCGGAATATACACTCTTGCGCCCTGCCTGAATGCCATGTTCCCGCCAGAAGGCAAGAATATCCGCTACGGAAGCCGGATGCTGATCATCCGTATGCTCATACAGATACTGCTGTAAGAGCAGCAGACCGTATTGGGATTCATTTTTCATACCGATTTCCTTTTCTGTTTCCACATTTTTAGGAACAATTCGTTACAGTACTTCTTTATAGCTATCCCTTTCGGGTGATATACAAGCCCTCGCGGTGATTAAGTCATGACTTTTTTCTGCTCACATTTTCGCGGCAAATCTCCGAGGCTGGGATCGGCAATCATAATCGTACAACCGGAGCAGCGCCGCGCCGATTTTCTCAAATTATGTGACGCCGTCACAGTAAAACCGCTTGTCACGCGGTATACTATGCATAAAAGCACAGCCGCAGAGTACATCTGTGGCTGTGTTTTGTGTTCAGTTGCTCACTGTTGCGTGGACTGGATATGGAGAGACAACATATCTCCCGATCTTACATGGGTTATCTTATCTGCCATCACTCTGGCAGTTTGCCTTGCAGATATGTCGGCATCCCCACTGCGGTCGTATCCGGCCTGACCTTAAACATGGCTTTTTCAATCTATCTCCCTTATCGGTTTTCCGCGATATATTCCTCCGCCATGTGGACTGCCACCGCGC
>OLFU01003248.1_pt1 | contig 11114 bp, 9 predicted proteins | sample 1605161 | NCBI WGS metagenome assembly OLFU01 (sample SAMEA3888914, study PRJEB22519) | human gut metagenome | biome: human gut; feature: human-associated habitat; material: faeces | place: Denmark | collected 2011
CGTGGTGGTCAGCGGCAGCGCCTATGGCATCGACGGTGCGGCCCTGCGAGGGGCCTTGCAGGGCGGCGGACGGGTCGTCTCCGTCCTGGGCAACGGCATCGACGTGGTCTATCCGCCCGGTGTATTCGAACGAAAAATGTTTTACTAAACTCTAATACTTTACAATTATGATCGGAACTATCATTTGGCTGATCGGTGTCGCCTGCGCAATCTGGTGCGTCATGGACATCTTCAAGAAAAACATTTCTACCGCCGGCAAAGTCATTGCCGCGATCGTGGTACTGCTGACCAGCTGGCTGGGGCTTGCGGTTTATTATTTCTACGGCCGCGACCATCTGGAAGAGTGGTTCAAATAAACAGCGGAGAGTCTCGGAAACGGGACTCTTTTTTTGTTCCGGGCCGGGGATGCGTCTCGTGGTTGCGCTTTAAGGCGAGACCGGCCGCCGCGGATACGAAAACCGCCCCTTTCGGCAGGAAAGGGGCGGTTCTTTTTCGGCGCGATATTCGGCCTTACAGATGGATTGCTGCGCCCAGAGCCGCTTCGGCAGCTTCCATGACGCCCTCGTTCATCGTCGGGTGGGCATGGATCGTGCGGGCTATCCGGTGCCCCGTCGCGCCCAGCATCCGTGCCAGCGTCGGCTCGGCGATCATCTCCGTTACGTTCATGCCGACCATGTGGGCGCCCAGCAGCGTGTCGTCCTCGCCGAAGAGGAGTTTCACGAAGCCGTCGCGGTCGCCTGCGGCCGTGGCTTTGCCCGACGCCGTGAAGGGGAAACGCCCCGTCTTGTAGGCGATGCCCCGCTCCTGCGCCTGCTGCTCGGTCATGCCGACCGACGCCACTTCGGGCGAGGTGAAGACGCACGACGGAATGGTCGAATAGTCCACCGGAGCCGGATTGAGGCCGCATATGGCCTCCACGCAGCAGATTCCCTCCGCCGAGGCGACGTGCGCCAGCGCGGGGCCGCCCACGATGTCGCCGATGGCGTAAACGCCCGGAACGTTGGTGCGGTAGAACTGGTCTACGACTACCTTGTCCCGCTCGACGGCGACGCCCAGCTCTTCGAGACCGATATTTTCGATGTTGGATTTGATGCCCACGGCCGAAAGCACGATGTCGGCCGTCAGGGTTTCAGCGCCTTTCTTGCCCTCGATCTCCACCTCGCAGCGGCCTTCCGTATTGACGCGGACCGACTTTACGGTCGTCGATGTCAGCACCGCAGCGCGCAGTTTGCGGAATGCGCGCTCCATGGTCTTCGACACCTCTTCGTCCTCCAGCGGCATCATGCGGGGCATGTACTCCACGACGGTGACTTTGACCCCCAGCGCCGCATAGAACCAAGCGAACTCGCTGCCGATGGCGCCCGAACCCACGACGATCATCGTTTCGGGCAGTTTCGCAAGCGTCAGGGCCTGACGCGACGAGATGACGCGCTCGCCGTCGATGGGCATGAACGCCATTTCGCGCGGGCGCGCCCCCGTGGCCAGAACGATGTGGTCGGCTTCGTACTCCGTGCCGTCCACGTCGAGTTTTCCGGGGGCCGTGAGCCGTCCGAATCCCGGTATGAGGTCGATGTTGTTCTTGCCCAGCAGGAAGGCCACGCCTTTGCTCATGGTCTCGGCCACGCCGCGCGAGCGGGCCACGATTTTCTCCAGATCGGGCTTCACTTCGCCCGTGAGGTCGAGTCCGTAATGTGCGGCCGATTTGCAGTAGGTGTAAACCTGCGCGCTTTTCAGCAGCGCCTTGGTCGGGATGCAGCCCCAGTTGAGGCACACGCCCCCGGCTTCGGCCCGCTCCACGAGCGCCACTTTGCGGCCCAGCTGCGAAGCGCGTATGGCGGCGACGTAGCCGCCCGGTCCGCTTCCCACGACGATAATATCGTATTTCATAATTCGGTTGAATGTTTGTTGTCCGTTACCGTTCCCCTCTCGGTCCGGCCCGTCGGGACGGGATTTGCCGGAAGGGGCTTTGCCGCGTTATTTTACGACCCGGAGGATTTCTCCGTTGTCCTTCGCCACGGCGCGCTTCCATTTCTCGTTGTAACCGGGGAACTGGATCTTGTCGGGAATGTTCCTGCCGTTGCCGTTGTCCACGAAGTGCGCCGGTCCGCCGTCGCCGTCGAGGAAGGTCAGCACGTCGGCTTTCTCGCTCTTGACGTTGCCGTCCATATATTTCACCAGCAGGTATTTGTCCAGCTTAGACCAACGGTCGAACAACTGCTGCGCCGTCGCCGTGCTGAACGCCGTGAGGAACTTGCCGCGCGCTTTGGGCGAGAGCGACAACGCTTCGGCGTCCACCTCGCGTACGGTTTCCAGCATGCCGTTCTCCCACTTGTCCACGACTTTGCGGATGTCGGCCGAAATCATGTCGTAACGCATGTAGGCGAAGTTAGTCACCCGGTTGAAGAGCCAGAACGCCGCCGTGGGCGAATATTCGAGCATCGAGCCGTTCTGCTCGCTCAGGCATGCGGGAACCTCCTGCGCCGAGCAGTAGATCGGCGTCAGGCACGAAGTCGCCGCGTCGTCCACGCCGAACCAGAGGATGCCCATGTCGGCGGGATTCCACGGCCGGGCCTGCGCCACGAACCAGAATCCGGTCTGCTGCGTAGCCGTCGCGCGTTCGTTGACATAGCTCACGCCGTCCACCTCGAACTCCATCGGACGCCAGCGGTAAGGGCATGCACTGCCGCCCGCGCCGATGTCGGCGGTCATGTCCATCGGGGTTCCCTCGTAATGGTCGCGCATGCAGTCGAAGACCGTTTTGGGCGACACTTTTTCGCGGGGCATGACCCACAGGGGCATGCGGTTCGCGGCGTTGTGGCCCATCGCATAATCCGCGTATCGGTCCATATCGTCGGCCACCGTGCGGAAGAAGGCCCAGACGCGGGCTTCGCAGGCGCGCAGGGCGCCGAAGTCGAGCGGCGCATATGCGTCGCAGAAGCTGAAATCCGCATCGGGGCCGTCGTAATACCCCATTTCGCGGGCGAACGAAACGACGTCGGGCGCGTAAAGGCAGTTTTCGGGGTCGTTCTTCGGGAAGGTCGTGATGCGCGCCTGATTGGCGTGCGCCGAAACATATCCGTCGGGAATGCGGCGTGCGACCCATACGATGCCCTTGTTGGCGTTGCCGCCCTTGCCGTCGGCCTTGTATCCCTTGCCGATCAGCTCCATGATCCACGCTTCGTCGCGGTCGACGATCGAGAACGATTCGCCGCTCGACGCATAGCCGTAGGTGTTGGCCAGCTCGGCGATCGTGGCGATGGCCTCGCGGGCCGTCTTCGCACGCTGGAGCGTGATGTAAATCAGCGAACCGTAGTCGATCAGTCCGGTCGAGTCGGCCAGTTCCGGCCGGCCGCCGTATGTCGTCTCGCCGATGATGAGCGAATGTTCGTTCATGTTGCCCACCGTCGAGTAGGTCTCGCGCAGCTGGGGAATGTCGGTCAGATAGCGTCCCGTGTCCCATTCGTAGACGGGCATCATGGTGCCGGCCTTGTGGCTTCCGCCGGGTGTGTGGTACAGCGCGCCGTACAGCGCGTGCGAGTCGGCGGCATAGGAGACCATGGCCGAACCGTCGGTCGAGGCTCCCTTGGTGACGATGAAATTGGTGCAGGCCGCTGCCGCGCCGTAGGCGAATACGGCCGTTGCAGCAAGGCAATAGCGGAGTTTTTTCATAGATTTCTAAGGTTTTGATTCCAAATGTACGAAACAAATCCTAAACGGCAAAACGCCGCGCGGGTGAAAAGCGCGATTTTATTTGGATATAAGGGCGTTAAACCTTATCTTTGCGTCGAATGCGAACCGGTCGTATTCCGGCCCTCCCCCGGTGCCGGAGGATGACAACAGACTGACGACGATGAAGAAATACCTGCTTTTGCTGCTGCTCGGAACTTTCCTCTGCGCATGCAGTTCGGACGACGGCGAAGGAATCCCTTTCGTAACCGACGTGGTGATGCCCTCCGAGGCGCGGACGTTCGCCCCCGGCGACGAGGTGACCGTTTCGGCCAAAGGATTCGAAGCCGGCGACGACATCATGCTGCGCATCGCGTGGCCCCTGACCAACGCGGCGATCAGCGAAGGCTACGCCGACGGCGTCTGGGGCGTAGTGACCTCCCGCACCGAGTCGAGCATCACGTTCCTCGCTCCCGGCGGCTATCCTGCGGGTACGGCCGAGGTGAAGCTTTTCCGCCGCGGCAAAGCCATGCCGCTCGGCAGGATCTCCGTTTCCGACGGCACGCCACCTGCGTCGTATACGCTCTACGGGGTTTGCAATGACGATACGGGCGAGGTCGCAATCAGCGAATTCGACATGCAAACGGGCGAAATCGTCCGCACCGAACGGTTCCCCGGCAGCCACTTCATCCATCCGGTGAACCGCCCCGGTTCGAACTGCATCTTCGGACTCTCGCTCGACGGCGGAAAACGGTCGGCCGCCTTCTACGACCTGACGATGCGCTATTTCAGAAATTCCGGCGGCGACCGTGTCGTGACGACCGGCGTGCTGCCCAATTCGGAAGCCGCCTACCTGTTGTGCGAAGACAATTACTGCATCATTCTGGGCATGACCGAAACCCGCACCAGCGTCGTCGTGCCGCCTTCGTGGCGGATGCCGGAGGGTATCGGCGCCGGAATGCTGACCGGCAGTCCCTTCGTGATGAACAGCGACGGCTATGTGATGCTCTCCGTGAACAACGCCGAGGGATGCTATACGCCGATGGTGTTCGGCAGGCGTTCGGCAGGCCGAAGCGCGGCTCGGCGATCCGGTCTATGCCGACGGGATGATCCCCTTCTGGATCGTGGAATCCGCGTCCGATGCCGCCGGACCGAAACACTCCGTCTGCTGCGGCTATGCCGTGGTGAAGGACGGCGCGACGGAACTCCGGCTGTACGATCCCGTGGCGATGACCTTCGGAGAGGTGTTGGCGGCAGTGCCGGCCCCCGTACGCTCGGTAACGGCCGTGACTTTTCCCGACAGCGATATTCAGGATCGTATTTACATGCTCTGCGACTTGGGCGACGGCGGAAGCCGGGTGCAGGTCTACGACCGTGCGGCGAAGTCGCTCGACATCTTTTCCGGGACCGTTTACTGTACGGAAATCGTGCTGGTGCGCTGATCCTGCGGGAAAATAACGGCATGCAGGCCCGGAATTTTTCCGGGCTTGTTCCGTCTTGTACGAATTTTGCGTATTTTTACGCATCGAAATCAAGCTTACTATGTCTATAGCATGTCAATTATCGTTCGTGCGCAGCACGCTGCCCGAAGACGTCACGCTGGTCGCCGTGTCGAAGACCCACCCCGTGGAGGCGATACGCGAAGCCTACGACGCGGGACACCGCGTCTTCGGCGAGAGCCGTCCGCAGGAGCTGCGCGAAAAATACGAGGCGCTACCCCAAGATATCGAGTGGCACATGATCGGCCACCTGCAGACCAACAAGATCAAATATATTGCGCCGTTCGTCTCGCTGATCCATTCGGTGGACAGCGCGCGTCTGGCCGAAGCCATCCAGCGCGAGGCCGCCAAATGCGGCCGCACGATCGAGATTTTGCTGGAGATACATGTCGCCGACGAAGAGACCAAGTCGGGCTGGGAGATCGGGGAGCTTATGCGGTATGTCGGCACGGCGCCCTTCGCCCGGATGCCCGATGTCTGCGTCCGCGGCGTGATGGGCATTGCGACCAATACCGACGACGGGGAGGTTATCCGCCGGGATTTCACGGAGCTGAAACGCTGTTTCGACCTTTTGCAGCCCTATTTCGGGGCGCGGTTCAACGTGTTGTCGATGGGCATGTCGCACGACTACCCCTTCGCCGTCGAGTGCGGTTCGAACATGGTGCGCGTCGGGTCGCTGATTTTCGGGGAGAGGGACTACGCGAAGTAAACGGAGAAGCCGTCCGTTCCGGCCGCGGTAAATCCCCGGAGGTGCGCAGGAGCGGGATTATAAACGGCGGACAGCCGGAATGAAGCCTAAATTTGAAAAATGAATCGTATTATGAAGGTAGGATTTATCGGATTCGGAAATATGGCGCAGGCTCTTGCCGAAGGGTTTGCCGCGACGGGGGCGTTGAAGCCCTGCCAGATCGGCGCCTGCGCCCGCGACCGGGCCAAACTGCGGCGCAATACGGAGCCGAAAGGCTTTCTGGCTTTCGACGATGCCGCCCGTGTCGCGGAGTTCGCCGACATGGTGATCGTAGCCGTGAAACCCCATCAGGTCGAAGCGGTTTTGTCGCCCGTGAAGGAGCTGCTGGCCGGGAAAATCGTCGTTTCGGTGGCTGCCGGCATGACGTTCGGAAAGTACGAAACCATACTTGCGCCCGGAACGCACCATCTCAGTACGGTTCCCAACACGCCGGTCGCCATCGGCGAGGGAATCGTTGTCTGCGAACGTCTCCACTCGCTCTCCGATGCCGAGTGGAAAGAGACGGAGCGGCTGTTTTCGCACGTCGGGCTGGTGATGCAGGTCGATACTCCCCTGCTGGGACTTGCCGGGACGATCTGCGGCTGCGGTCCCGCGTTCGTGGCGATGTTCATCGAAGCGCTCGCCGACGCCGCCGTCAAACACGGCATCGCACGCGCCGACGCCTACCGCATGGTCAGCCAGATGGTCGTCGGCACGGGCAAATTGCAGCTGGCGACGGGACAGCATCCCGGCGCGATGAAGGATGCGGTTTGTTCGCCCGGCGGCACGACGATCGTCGGCGTCGCCGAACTCGAACGCAAAGGTTTCCGCGGCGCGGTGATCGACGCCGTGGACGCGATTCAGGATAAAAAGTAATCGGATTTTTCGTAAAAAAGCCCGGACCGGACGTCCGGGCTTTTTTGTCTGTCATGTCAGTGTGCAGGAGCGCCGCGGAGGACGTGTCGTGCGCGTTCGACCGGACTTGGATGCCGGCGCTTGTCTTGTGACTGCGGCGGGGGTATGTACGGAGCGGACGTTACTTTGCGGTACGCGGGTTTGCGACCGAGTCGCGGACGATCCTTTCAGGCGGCAGTTGCAGCTGCGTCCGGCAGCGTACCTCCTCCCGGATGCTCTCCAGCAGCAGCCTGACGGCTGTTTTCCCGATCTCTTCGACGGGCTGGCCGATGCGGGTTATGGCCGGAACCAGAAAATCCAGATAGGGATTGTCGTCGAACGACACCACGGAAATATCTTCGGGGATCCGCAAACCCGATTCGCGGATGGCTTTGACCGCGCCGAGCAGGATCGTATTGCTCAGGGCGAATATCGCCGTGGGACGGTCGGGACCTGCCACGGCGAGCTTGGTCTGCCGGTAGCCGTTCTCCAGCGAGAATGCGTCGCCGGTTATGATGGCTTCCTCCTGCAGTCCCGCTTGTCGGAGCGCGTCGAGATAACCCTGCACGCGCCGGCGGTTCGGCATCGAATGGGGAACGCCCTGTATGCAGGCGATTCTGCGGTGTCCTCTCTGCAGCAGAATCCGGGTCGCCTCCACGCCTCCGCGGTAGTTGTCGGTGCAGACGTACGGCAGCGAGGTTCGCTCGAAACTGCGGTCCACCAGCATGACGGGAACCGAGCGGTTCACCTTTTCGAGGTGGTCGGGCGTCCGGCCGCACGGAACGGCCACGATGCCGTCCACCCGGCGCGAAAGCATCGTCCGGATGCCCTCCTGCTCGTTTTCTTCGTTCTCCATGGTATCGACCACCATTACCGTATATCCGTGGCTGCGGGCTTCCCGGATGATGGCGCTGGCGATGTCGGCGAAATAGGGGTTCGACACCTGCGGAATCAGTAAGCCCAGCGTATTGGTGCGTTTCATGCGCAGTCCTTTTGCCAGAAGGCTCGGCGTGTAGTCGCACCGTCTGGCTTCGGCGAGGATCAGCTCGACGGTTTTCCGGCTGATGCGGTATTTCTCCGCCTGTCCGTTCAGCACCCGCGAAACGGTCGATATGGCGAATCCGGTCCGTTTGGATATGGTGACCAGCGTCTCTTTCATGCGGCGTTCTGTTATATTATTTTATGGATGCCGGAACCCGTATGGATGCCGGCCCCGTTTCCGGTTCTTCCGGTTCTTCCGGTCAGCTCTCCAACCTGTTTACCAACCTGTTTACCAACCTGTTCTCCGGCCTGTTTACCGGCTTGTTTTCTGGCCTGCTCTCCGACCTGCTTCCCGCCTGTTTCCCGACCTGCTTTCCAACCTGTTCTCCGGCTCTGTCTGCCTGTCCGAGTACACCGGCGCGGATTGTTGCCCGGTTTTTGTTCCGAACAAAAGTAGCCATTTTTTCGGATGCGGCAAGAAAATAATGATAGGCATATGAAAAAATACCATAAAAAAGCTTGTAATTTTCTTTTATTGTCTTTATACTTGCATATGTGATTGCACAAACGATTGCGCAATACCTGATATTGATAATCTGAAATTATAACCTATGGAAAAAATTGTGATTGTCGGCAGCGCCAATACCGACCTGATCGTCCGGGCCGACCGGATTCCGTCGCCCGGCGAGACCGTTCTCGGCGGCGAATTCCGGATCGTTTCCGGCGGCAAAGGTGCCAATCAGGCCGTCGCCGTCGCGCGGCTGGGCGGCGACGCCCTTTTCGTGGCGCGTATCGGGACCGACCTTTTCGGAGATGAACTGATGGCCCGCTACACCGCGGAAAAGATGGATACTTCGCATGTCGTCCGCGATTCTCAGGCCCCTACGGGCGTGGCGCTCATCACGGTCGATAATTCGGCCGAAAACTGCATCGTCGTGGCTCCCGGAGCGAACGCGCGGCTTTCCAGAAAGGATATCGACGACGTCCGGCCCGAACTGGCGAAGGCAGGCTATCTGCTGATCCAGCTCGAAATACCGCTCGAAACCGTGGAATACGCGATACAGACCGCCGCCGAATTGGGCGTGAGGGTGATTCTCAATCCGGCGCCTGCGGCGCAGATCGACGAAAAGTACCTGAAATACGTCTACCTCCTTACGCCCAACGAGTCGGAGTGCGCCCTGCTTACGGGACGTCCCGTACTGAACGGGACGGATGCGGCAGCCGCAGCGGAGACGCTGTTGAACAAGGGGGTGAAGAACGTGATCGTCACCTGCGGTTCGCGCGGCGCGCTCGTGAAAAATGCCGATATTTGCACGGTGGTGCCCGCATGCCGTGTTTCGGCAGTCGATACGACCGCGGCGGGCGACGTTTTCAACGGGGCGCTGACCGTGGCGCTGGCGGAAGGCTTGCCGCTCTTGGACGCTGCGCGCTTTGCAACGCACGCCGCCGCCTTCTCGGTGACCCGCATCGGGGCGCAAAGCTCGATCCCGACGCGCTGTGAGGTGGACGACGCCCGTTTTGCGAATAACGGCTGATCCGCCGACCGAATGACAACCCTTTAAAACTTCGAATATGTTTGTAGTAAACAATTATGCGACAGCCGTGATACTCTGCATTGTCACGATGCTGTGCTGGGGCTCGTGGGGCAACACCCAGAAACTGGCAGGCAGGACATGGCGTTATGAACTTTTCTACTGGGACTATGTCGTCGGCATGCTCCTTTTTTCGCTGATCCTCTGCTTTACGCTGGGCAGCATCGGCAGCGAAGGGCGTCCCTTCCTCGAAGATCTCGCGCAGGCTGCGCCCAAGGCCCTCGGCAGCGTACTGCTCGGCGGCGTCATCTTCAACGCCTCGAACATCCTGCTTTCCGCCTCCGTGTCGCTGGCCGGACTGGCCGTCGCCTTTCCGCTGGGCGTGGGTCTGGCGTTGGTGCTGGGCGTGGTCATCAATTACTTGGGAGCGCCGAAGGGCGACCCCGTCATTCTGTTCCTCGGCGTGGTGCTGATCGTCATCGCCATCGTCTGCAACGGAATCGCTTCGGGACGGGTCCGGAAGGAGCCGGGTTCCTCGGCGCAAAACCGCAAAGGCATTCTGCTGGCGGTGCTGGCCGGCGTCCTGATGTCGTTCTTCTACCGCTTCGTGGCCGCGGCGATGGACCTCGACAACTTCGAATCCCCCACCCCCGGCATGCTGACGCCCTATTCGGCGATCTTCATCTTCTCGGTGGGCGTTCTGCTGAGCAACTTCGTCTTCAACACGCTCGTCATGAAACGGCCCTTCGTCGGTACGCCGGTCGGTTACGACGCCTATTTCAAAGGCTCGGCCCGCACCCATTTGGTCGGGATGCTGGGCGGCGCGGTCTGGTGTCTGGGTACGGCGTTCAGCTACATTGCGGCGGGTAAGGCCGGGGCCGCCATTTCCTATGCGCTGGGACAGGGCGCGCCGATGGTCGCCGCCGTCTGGGGTGTTTTCGTCTGGAAGGAGTTCCGGGGCGCGGGCCGCTCGGTGGGCTGGCTGCTGGCGGTCATGTTCCTCTTCTTTATTCTCGGTCTGGCATGTATCATTCTCTCCGGAGGCAACTGAATAACCTGAAACGATGAAGAAACTTTTGATTCTGGCGGCGCTTGCCGCCCTCTGTATGCCGGCGGTCCGGGCGCAGCAGACGCCCGCCGCACCCCTGCGGGTGATTTTCGATACCGACATGGGCAACGACGTGGACGATCCGCTGGCGCTCGATATGCTTTACAAGGCGGTGGACCGGGGTGAAATCACCCTGCTCGGCATTCTCAGCAGCAAGGATACCGAGTTCTCGCCCCGCTATATAGATATGATGAATACGTGGTACGGCTATCCCGAAATTCCGGTCGGGAGGGTCCGTGATGGCGTGGTGCTCAAACGCGACGACTACGCACGCGCCGTCTGCGAGTCGGGACTTTTCCCCCGCAGCCGCAGGGACCGGGACTACGGCGATCCCGTAACCCTTTACCGCCGCTTGCTGGCCGAGAGTCCCGACAGCTCGGTCGTGGTCGTCTCCGTCGGTTTCTCGACCAATCTCGGCCGCCTGCTGGAGAGCTGGGGCGACAAATATTCGCCGCTGGACGGCATCGAACTGGTGAAGCGCAAGGTGAAGTTCTGTTCGGTGATGGGCGGAAGCTTCGGCGACAAGCCCCGCGCCGAATACAATATCGTGAACGACATCCCCAACGCCAAGCGGCTTTTCGCGCTCTGTCCCGTACCCGTGGCGGTCGTGTCGCTCGAACTGGGCAAGACGGTGAATTATCCCGGAGCCAGTATCGAAACCGATTTTGCGTGGGCCGGAAAGCACCCGATGGTCGAGGGCTACAAAG
>OLFU01003257.1_pt1 | contig 11091 bp, 8 predicted proteins | sample 1605161 | NCBI WGS metagenome assembly OLFU01 (sample SAMEA3888914, study PRJEB22519) | human gut metagenome | biome: human gut; feature: human-associated habitat; material: faeces | place: Denmark | collected 2011
GTCGTCCATAAGTCCCTTTTACTATCATCCATCCTTGTTCTATGCAGTTTAACTATTGCGTCTGACCTTGTCCAACTCATCAAACACAGCATCATTTAATACCTTGATGTAGGTTCCTTTCATACCGGATGACCGGGATTCGATCACGCCGGCGCTCTCAAACTTGCGGAGTGCATTGACAATCACTGATCTTGTGATTCCTACACGATCTGCAATCTTGGAGGCTACCAGGATTCCTTCCTCTCCCTCCAGTTCATCAAAGATATGAATGATGGCTTCCAATTCAGAAAATGAAAGCGTACTGATCGCTGACTTCACGATCTGTATCTTGCGGTTCTCCTCTGCATTTTCTTCATTGACAGACCGCATCATTTCCAGTCCGACAACGGTCGTTCCATACTCGCATAAAATGATATCGTCGATATCATATGGCTTGTCATAACGATATACAAAAAGTGTTCCCAATCGCTCACCCGCAATATCCAGCGGTGCGATGATGGCAGAATAACGATTGATATCTGCCCCCTCAAAGCCCAGAGTCTGTAAGTTGACATTCTCCTTGGTGGATAAGATGCCGAGCAGACGCTCGTTCAACATCGGATCAATAAAACCGCCTACCTCATCAACAATGAGTTCGGTGATGTCCGGTGTAGACTTGCTGTGGCTGACACCTAAGACCTTGCCCTTTTTACTGATAACCAGGATACAGGAGTCCAGGATCTCGGTCAGAACCTGACAGATATCGTTAAATACTACTTTTGAGGAATTGTTGTTATGCAATAATTTGCCGATCTTCCTCGTCTTATCTAATAATTGAACGCTCATGTTCTTCCTCCTCGCGCAACATACTACATTTCCTAATAACTAAAGAGATTTTAGCACAATAGCATAACAATTACAAGAGTATTCTGAAAATTCCATATACTTATACGAATTGTGTCACACGAGAGAATATTTTAAATTAAGCCTCGTCTTTATCCGCTGTCTCGACATGCCGACATTCCTCATTGGCACATACGAGTTTGCTGCCCTTGCGTACCATATAGGAACCGCACTCCGGACATGGCTTTGCCACCGGACGTGCCCATGACATGAAATCACAGTTTGGATTGTCCTCACATCCGTAAAATCTTCTTCCCTTTTTGGACTTTTTCATAACGATGTCTTTGCCACACTTCGGACATGCCACACCGATCTTTTCCAGATACGGCTTGGTATTGCGGCAATCCGGGAATCCCGGGCAGGCTAAGAACTTGCCATGCGGTCCGTATTTTACAACCATATTTCTGCCACATTCCTCGCAGACAACATCCGTTACTTCATCCTCGATCTTGACCTTTTGTAACTGGCTTTCCGCGATCTCAACAGCTTCCTCCAGATCCGGATAGAAGTTGCTGATGACTGACTTCCAGTTGACGGTTCCCTCTTCTACCTCATCCAAAAGTCCTTCCATATTGGCGGTAAAGTGTTCATCCACGATGGACGGGAAAGATTCTTTCATAATGCCGTTGACCACTTCACCAAGTTCTGTCACAAAGATATTCTTTGCTTCCTTTGTGATATAGCGACGCTTCAAAAGGGTCGAAATGATTGGCGAATAAGTACTTGGTCGTCCAATGCCGAGTTCCTCTAAGGTGTGTACCAGCGATGCCTCTGTAAAATGTGGTGCCGGCTGGGTAAAATGCTGCTTTTCTTCAAAGGACGAAAATCCCAATTTTGTATCTTCATGTAATCCGTGCGCACTGAGTTTCTTGTCGTCCTTCTCCTCATCGGAAGCCGTATATACTAACATAAAGCCGTCAAAAACGCGCTTGGAATCTGCTACGGTAAAACGATAATCGCCTGCTGCGATCTTTACATTGACAGTCTCATAGACAGCACTGCTCATCTGGCTTGCCACAAAACGCTTCCAGATCAACTGGTAGAGACGGAACTGGTCTCTGGATAAGGAGTCCTTGATCTCGGACGGCAGTCTTGTGATATCGGAAGGACGGATCGCCTCATGGGCATCCTGTACTTTTGTCCCGTTTGCCTTTGCCTTGGCAGCCCCTTCCTGCAAATAATCCTCTCCATAATTCTGTGAGATAAAGTCAACCGCTGCGCTCTTTGCCTCATCCGATACACGGGTGGAATCCGTACGCAGATAGGTGATCAGACCGATGGTTCCATGACCCTTTACCTCAACACCTTCATACAGCTGCTGGGCAATACGCATGGTCTTCTGGGTAGAGAAGTTTAATGCCTTGGAAGCTTCCTGCTGTAAGGTACTGGTTGTAAATGGGATGGGCGCCTTTTTGATACGCTCTCCCTTCTTTACCTCGTCTGCCACATAGCTGACACCTTCCAAATCTTTTAAGATCACATCCAGTTCTTCTTTACTGTGGATCGCAGACTTGCTTCCCTTTGCGCCTTCCTCATTTGCCAGGCCGTAGTACTTGGCATCCAGAGGCTTTTTGCTTCCTGCTACATTTAACATAGCATCCAGATTCCAGTATTCCTCCGGGATAAATGCATTGATCTCATCTTCTCTGTCACAGATCATACGAAGGGCTACAGACTGGACACGGCCTGCACTTAAACCTCTTTTTACTTTTGCCCAGAGAAGCGGACTGATACGGTATCCAACCATACGGTCTAACATACGTCTGGTCTGCTGTGCATTGACCAGATTCATATCCAGATCTCTTGGAGATTTTAAAGATGCTTTTACAGCATTTTTTGTGATTTCATTAAAACTGATACGATATACCTGTTTATTTTTAAGCTCATCCAGTTTCAGGGCTTTCATCAGATGCCAGGAGATTGCCTCTCCCTCACGGTCAGGGTCCGTTGCCAGATAGATCTTATCTGCCTTTTTTACTTCTTTGCGAAGCTTTGCAAGTACATCTCCCTTTCCTCTGATCGTAATATATTTTGGTTCATAATCGTGCTCCGGATCAAAGCCCAGCTGGCTCTTTGGCAGGTCTCTTACATGACCGCCGGATGCATCTACTTCATAATTGCTTCCCAAAAATTTTTTTATAGTCTTCACTTTTGCAGGTGACTCTACGATTACCAGATGATTCGCCATTGTAAACTCCTTATTCCTGTTCCTATATTTATGCGCCATATCCCCAATCATCAAATCCTCCTGGAAACTTTCACGGGAGTGTCCTATTAGACAGATATGCATCCGGAAACCGTGACAGTCCTTTAAAATAATCTTTTTGTATAATAAAGTCCTGCTGTCCTCACAGCATATCCACCCAGTTCTAATTCCAAAAGTGCATCCATGGACTGACTTACTGACAATCCTGTCCTCAATGCTATTTCCTCTATATGACGCGGTTCGAAATCCAAGCAACTATACACCATTTTTTCTTTCTTTGCAAGTCCCTTCTGCTTTTTTTCAGAAAGCTTTTCTTTTTCTTTTACAAAAATTCCTAGATTTTCCAGTACCGTTTCCGGCGAAAAAAGGACCTGGGCCCCTTCTGAGATCAACTGATTACAGCCTGTACTTAAAGCGTCTGTGATCCGTCCCGGAAGTGCATAGATCTCCTTTCCCTGCTCTAAACCTGCCTGGGCAGTAATAAGGGATCCACTTTTTTCTTTTGCTTCTATCACCAGAATAACATCTGACAATCCACTGATGATCCGGTTGCGAACAGGAAAGTTTCTGGGAACAGGAGGAGTTTTTAAACTGTACTCTGAGATCAGTCCTCCATGAAAAGGAATGCTCTCATACAGTTCATAGTTACTTCTGGGATAGCACTGATCTACACCACAGCCAAGGACTGCATAAGTCTTACCTCCCCCAGCTAAAGCACCCTCATGACCTGCGCCGTCAATTCCCAGTGCCATACCGCTGATGACCTGCACACCGGCAGCTGCCAGTTCCCGTCCCATATAGTCAGCAGTCTCTCTTCCATAGGCAGTACAGTTTCTGGCCCCGATCACAGCCGCTGTAGCCCTGTCCTCTGCGGGAAGTTCTCCTTTTATATAAAGCCCCATGGGATAGTCGTATACAGAATACAGTCTTTTAGGATAGTCTGCATCTAAAGGTGTAATAAAACGGATTCCCTTTTCACTTAGTCTGTAATATTCCTCTTCCAGTCTGGAAAATTCTTTTTTCCAGTTATCAAAACGATAGGCATTTTCTTCTTTTTTAAAAATTCCTTTTTTCCATAATTGTGTTCCTTCTATATAATATGCTTCTCTGAAACTGCCTGCCAGCTCTCCGATCCGACGTATCTGCAAAGCCCCTGCTTCCGGCAGATGACAAAGCCAGTACAAAGATACTTTTTCTAATGCTTCTGCCCCCATATCCGTTCCTCCAATGCACGATAGCCAAAGGCTTCTGATAAATGTTCTCTCTGTATCCATTCTTCTCCTGCCAGATCTGCAATGGTCCTGGCTGTTTTTAATACCCTGTGGTATCCTCTGGCACTTATCCCCCTTGCCTCATATACTTTTCTTGCAAACCGGCGCTCTGCTTCTTTTAACTGACAAAAACGCTGGATCTCCTTCTGTCCCATGCGGCTGTTGCTGTGGATATCCGTTCCCTGGAAGCGATGATTTTGTATCTTCACTGCCTTTTCCACCCGGCTGCGGATCGTAGCGGAGTCTTCATTTGCCATGGTCTGGTCTTCCAATTCCAAAAATGAAACCGGCGCTGCTTCCACACAGATATCAAAGCGTTCTAAGATCGGTCTTGAAAGCCGGTTTAAATAATTTTGTATCTGCATCGGTGTACAGCTGCACCTGCTTCTGTCTGGAAAGAACCCGCAGGGACAGGGATTCATGGCTCCAAGGATCAGAAAGTCTGCCGGAAATTCGTAGCTTCCTGCTACACGGCTTACTGTAATACGGTGCTCTTCCAAAGGTTCTCTTAAAGCCTCTATGGCCCCTTTGCTGAAATGAGGCAGTTCATCTAAAAACAGCACACCTCCGGAAGCAAGGGATAATTCCCCTGGTTTAGGCACTTTTCCGCCGCCTGTAAGGCCCTGGGGTGAAATCGTATGATGTGGACTGCGGAAAGGTCTTTGGGAAAGCAATGGCTGTCCCTTGGGAAGTAATCCGCAAAGACTGTAAATCTTTGATATTTCTATATTTTCTTCCCAGGAAAGAGCTGGCAGGATCGTAGGAATACGCTTTGCCACCATGGATTTTCCTGTTCCTGCGCTTCCGCACATCAAAAGCCCATGTCTTCCGGCTGCTGCTACTTCTGCAGCCCGGCGCAAAACACTCTGACCACATATTTCTTTAAAATCAAATAGATACTCTGGTTTAAAAGTCCGTCTGTTTATATTCCCAGATATTCCCAGATCCATATCTTCCCAGTTATCCTGTGATAAAACTTCCTGTAAATGACGAAGGGACTGTATCCCTATGATCTGTATCCCTTCTACCAGAGTTCCCTCTGATACATTCGCCACCGGTAAAAGGCACCGCCTAAATCCCATCTTTTTTGCAGCCGATACCAGGACCAGCACACCCCTTACAGGTTTGACACTGCCGTCTAATCCCAGCTCCCCGATCAGCAGGGCATCTTTTAGTTTTTCTGCTGATAACAGTTCAAACGCCCCTAAAACAGCGGCTGCAATAGGAAGATCAAAGACTGTTCCCTCCTTTCGTCTTCCGGCCGGTGACAGATTTACCGTTATTTTCTTTGCCGGAAGCTGAAAATCTGAATTTTTCAGCGCCGTTCTCACCCGTTCCTGAGCCTCTCTTACTTCCAGTGCCAGCTGCCCGGAAATAGAAAACCCAGGCAGTCCATTGGATACATCTGCTTCTACAGATACCAGAAATCCTTCCATTCCCCGGATCCCGGCACTGCTTATCTGCGTAAACATGCGCAACGCTCCCTTCTTTTGTTTTTTCGACAAATGGATACACTTTCCCCTGTCCTTTCCTGTTTATTTTGGGATTAAAATAGAATTAGTAAAAGTAAAAATAATAGATACTTTAGAATAATAAAGATACCAGCCGTATATATCACCTGAGGGTGACATCACCAGTGTATCCAACAAAAGAAGAAATTGCAAGCCTATTTTTACGAACTGCAACAAATCTGCAACAAATTTATCACTGAAACTCCGTCATAAGATCCCTGAACCGTAAAGGCAGGTGATTTCTCTGGCAGTTTGGATTTTTTCTCTCTTCAATAGCGATCGCTGTAAAAAAAGTCTTCCAAAGTTTGGCCCAGTTTTCCTCTGTTCCTTCCCTTTGCAGGCGTTCCATCTCATCAGATGAAAGTTCAGCCAAAAGCCATTTTCTCCCTCTTTCATGTATTACTGCCTTTTTTCTTCCTATATCACAGATCAGCCAGTTTTCTTCTCCCAGCCGGTCTGCAAAATAAGGTGCGATCAGTTCTAACACATCATTTTTCGGCTGTATCTTTCCGGCAAGAAAGCCTCCCTCCATCTGCGAAAACCGCAAAAATTCAATAAACTGATGTTTTTCATTATACACACTGCGACACAGCTTAAATATCTCATGGACTGCAGGGATCTGCAGCTGGTCTGCGGCCGATGCCCCCCGCAAAAACAGCACTTTCAGATACCGGTACATTTTATCCGCCCGCAAAACATCCTCGCTGAGACTGGCCACATATAACTGCTCCTGAATATGGGAATTCAATCGCTGACGTACTGTCTCCAATACCTTTTTCCCTTTTTCTTCTGATGGACTGCATTCCCTGTATACAGCAAAAAGCTCTACATTTTGCCCACTGTTTTTTATCTCCAGCCGCAGTTCATCCTGTGGTATCTTACTGACTCCCGCATCATAGATACCACTTAAGATCCCTGTATAACCAGGTTCGCACAAAAAGATCGTCATGTTCGTTTCTCCTGTATTTTCTCATAACTGTCCAAAGGCAGCACTTCCCGCTGCTTCCTTTACCAGCTGATCCTTTAAAAGAGAGTTTTTCTCTTCTTCCAGATGCATATCATCAAACAGGGAAAGCTGCCTGTAGCTGTTCCTGTTTTCAATGTCCCATATCTTCCGTCTTTCATCTCCTATAAGGGCACTGGTTATATGATCTTCATCCAGGCTGCAGGAGACTTCCATTTTCCCGGAACAGGTGATAAAATAACGGGCTCTTTTTAAAACCACACCGATCCGTTTTAAGCCATCAAAATCCAGTTTTCCCTGTTTTCTGGCAGCAATGATCCGTCTGGCTGATTTTACGCCCACTCCCGGCACGCGAAGAAGCTGTTCATAAGAAGCTTTGTTTACTTCTACCGGGAACTCTTTCAGATTTTGCAGCGCCCAGTCGCATTTTGGATCCAGTAACAGGTTAAAATTCGGTTTCTTCTCGGAAAGAAGTTCCTCTGCCTTAAATCCGTAAAAACGCAAAAGCCAGTCAGCCTGATAAAGCCTGTGCTCCCTCAAAAGGGGCGGTCCCCCCGGAAGAGACGGCAGATGGCTGTCTTCATTAACCGGAACATAGGCAGAATAAAAAACACGCTTTAGTCCAAAATTGTGATAAAGGGCCTGTGTCACGGAAAGCATCTGAAAATCATTTTCCGGTGTAGCGCCTACGATCATCTGTGTACTCTGTCCTGCAGGCACAAAGGCTTTTGTCCCATAATGGCGCTCTTTTAATGCCAGTGCCGGACTGTCTGCTTTGCCAAAAGGCATAAGAAGATCTTTCCCTGTTAATTCAGGCTGTATCAGAGATGCTCCTCCTGCAAAACCAGCCCTGTCAGAAGGGAACATTTTCCTGTATCCCCTGTCATACCCTAACAGACGTCCGGACAAAGCAATCCCCTGCTGTACCTGACGCATAGGTGCAAGTATCTTTTCCCTTGTTTTTCCAGGTGCCAGTTCTCTTAATCCTGCAGCTGTAGGCAGTTCCAGATTGATACTCATACGGTCTGCCAGAAATCCGGTTTTCTCTACCAGTTCCCTGGAAGCTCCGGGAATGGATTTTACGTGGATATATCCATTAAAACAGTAAATATTGCGCAGCTTATAAAGGGTCTCATAGATCAGCTCCATGGTATGATCTGCAGTAGAAAGGATACCGGAACTTAAAAACAGTCCTTCAATATAATTTCTTCTGTAAAATTCCATCGTCAGCTGGCAGACTTCATCTGGAGTAAATGCAGTACGCACTGTATCATTGGTACAGCGGTTTACACAGTATTTACAGTCATAAATACACTGATTGGTAAAAAGGATCTTCAGCAGGGAAATACAGCGTCCGTCTGCTGCGAAACTGTGACAGATACCTGCCTCAGAAGAATTTCCCAGATGACCTTTCTTTCCACGGCGCTGTACACCACTGGATGTACATGCCACGTCATATTTTGCCGCATCTGTCAGTATTTTCAGTTTTTCCTGTATTGTAAGATTTTCCTGTATGATCAACTTCTCATCACCGCCCGAACATTTGTTTGTTTTCTTATTTTATCACATGGGTCAGAGAAATGCAATGGAAAAACCGAACATTTGTTCCTGCTTTTAGGTAAAAATATAGCAGCACAGAAAAGTTTCTCTGTACTGCCATATAAAGTGCTACGATCTATGAATGCTTAAAACTAATCTCTGTAGCCGTTTGGATTCATACTCTGCCATCTCCAGGAATCTGCACACATTTCTTCAATTCCCTTTTCTGCTACCCAGCCAAGTTCTTCCTTTGCCTTTGTACAGTCAGAATAGCAGGTAGCGATATCTCCGTCTCTGCGAGGCTGGATCTCATATTTTAAGGTCTTTCCGCAAGCCTTTTCATAGGCATGGAGTACATCTAAAACGCTGTATCCAACACCGGTTCCCAGGTTGTAGATGCTGACACCTTCTTTTGCTTCCAGCTTCTTCATGGCTTTTACATGACCCTTTGCCAGGTCTACTACATGGATATAATCTCTTACACCGGTTCCGTCCGGAGTATCATAATCATTTCCGAATACATTCAAATGATCCAGTTTTCCAATGGCAACCTGTGCGATATAAGGTACCAGGTTGTTTGGAATACCCTTAGGATCTTCACCGATCAGTCCGCTTTCATGAGCGCCAATTGGGTTAAAGTAACGCAGCAGCATTACATTCCATTCAGGATCTGCTGTATGCAGGTCAGTAAGGATCTGCTCTAACATTCCCTTGGTGCGTCCGTAAGGATTGGTGATCTCTCCCTTCGGGCACTTTTCTGTGATCGGGATCTGTGCCGGATCACCGTAAACAGTTGCAGAAGAACTGAATACAATATTTTTAACTCCGTGTTTTCTCATTTCATCACAGAGGATCAAAGTTCCGGTAATATTGTTGTTATAATATTCAAGAGGTTTATGTACAGATTCCCCAACTGCCTTTAAGCCTGCAAAATGGATCACTGCCTCGATCTCTTCTTTATCAAAAATTTCTTTTACTTTTGGCTGGTCTAAAAGATCAACTTCATAGAATTTCAGTTTCTTTCCTGTGATCTGTTCTACTCTGTCCACTGCCTTTTTGCTGGAGTTATAAAGATTATCTGCTACTACTACATCATATCCTGCATTTAACAACTCCACACAGGTATGACTGCCTATATATCCGGCACCTCCGGTTACTAAAATAGCCATCGTATTATCCTCCTCGTTTCTTATCTCTTTCTTCCCAGGAACAAATTTTGTCCTTTTGTAATAGTATAGCCTGAAACCTCAATAATAACAATGCATATTTTTTCTCTTTTTTATGTGTTTTTATTGGATTTTTTCAAATTCTTCCCTCAATTTCCCAATTGCCTTTTTTTCGATCCGGCTTACATAGGACCTGGAAATGCCTAAAACTCCTGCTACTTCCCGCTGGGTGTGCTCTTTTCCCTTAAACAGTCCATAGCGCATGGAGATGACCTGTTTTTCATTTTCCGTAAGTTTCTGGTCAAAGGCCTGATACAGTTCTTTTATATCCTGATCCAGGATCAGCTGATCAATGGTCTTTGGATTTTCCATTTCGATCACATCCACCAGGCTGACTGTTTCCCCATCTTTATCTGTGCCGATCGGTTCAAATAAAGATACTTCTTTTGCCCGCTTTTTTCCTGCCCGAAGGAGCATGAGAATCTCATTTTCCACACATCTGGCCGCATAAGTAGCCAGTCTGGAACCTTTATCTACATCAAATGTATTTACTGCCTTGATCAGTCCGATGGTTCCCGCAGAAAGGAGATCTTCTGTATCATAGTCCTGACATTGATATTTTTTTACCACATGAGCCACCAGGCGCATGTTATGTTCGATCAGCATATTTCTGGCGGTCTGGTCGCCTTCTTTGCAGCGTTTCAGGTACAGCTTTTCTTCTCCGTGGGATAGTGGTTTCGGAAAAGTCTTCAAAAAAAGCCACCCCGCATGTTCTTACTAACATATTATGCGAAGGCGGCTTGCCCGGTGCTATTTTTCTATTCATCCTCATCTGGTCCAAATAGGCTTTGACACATGGGCATTCATACCGGCTGCAAGACTGTTCTGCACATCATCGGAGAAAGCATTGGCAATCATTGCAATGATCGGTATGGTACGTCCCAGCAGATTTTACTCCTGCGGATCGCTTTTGTAGCTTCATAACCGTTCATATGAGGCATCTGGATATCCATAAGGATCGCATCATATTCACCTGGTCTTACATTTTCAATGAACACCAGTCCAAAGCGGTTGCTTCCAAGCCACAGGTTGTCCATAAGATCCGGTTTTTGGAACATGATCTCACTGTCAATGTAAAAATTGTCATGAACAGCCTGGATCCCATACGTATCTCATCTATCTCATTCTTCAGCTGCGTTATTTTCTTCTCCTAATGTAAACAAAGGCTCGTATTTGCGGCTGTCTATGCTGTGGTTATAAGCCATGGCCTCGTAGTCTAAAACCTGTTTTCTATGAGGATTTTCCTCATTCTCTGTTTCTGCCCAGGACTGATAATTTCCCTCATTATCATAAAATCCCAGGAAATGAAGGACCGGATAAGTCTCAGACAATTCTAACAGAAAACGGTTATAGGGTGTCATATCAAGACCTGCCAGTTTTAATACATAAGAAGACAGATACACTGCCCCCAGCTTTCCCATATCTTCAGACGGCTGTTCATAATTGGTCCAGATAATAAATGGAGTCTCATACCACATCAACCTGTCTTTTA
>OLFU01003258.1_pt1 | contig 11077 bp, 9 predicted proteins | sample 1605161 | NCBI WGS metagenome assembly OLFU01 (sample SAMEA3888914, study PRJEB22519) | human gut metagenome | biome: human gut; feature: human-associated habitat; material: faeces | place: Denmark | collected 2011
AGCGCGCCTTTTGCGTTGGGCCTCGTTGAGGTTCGAAGTCGTGGCTTGCGACCTTTAGGAGCGGGCGGCTCCGTCGACGGGGAGCACGGCGCCCGTGACATAGGATGACATGTCGCTCGCTAGGAAAACGAAGGCGTTGGCGACGTCCTCGGGCTCGCCCATGCGGCCGAGTGGGATGGTGGCGATGATGGGCTTGATGACCTCTTCGGGCAGGTTGGCGACCATGTCGGTCTTGGTTACGCCTGGGGCGACGGCGTTGACGCGAATGCCCATGGGGGCGAGCTCGCGAGAGAGCGACTGGACCATGCCGTTGACGGCAAACTTGGACGTGGGGTAGCCGACGCCAGAGGGCTGACCGTACTTGGCGACCATCGAGCTCGTGGTGGTGATGGTGCCGCCGTGGCCGGCCTCGGTCATAATCTTGGCGGCCGCCTGGTGGCCGTTAAAGACGGCGACGACGTTGAGGTCCATGACCTTTGCGAACTCCTCGGCCGTGTAGTCCAAGAGAGGCGAGCGCTGGGAGATACCGGCATTGTTGACGACTGTGTCCAAGCCGCCCATGTCGGCGGCAGCCTGGGTAAAGGCCTCGGTCATGGCTTCGAGCGAGGTGAGGTCGCAGGAGCGGCCCCAGACCTTGGCGTCGGGATAGGCGGCTGCCAGCTTCTCAACGGCCGCATCGGCGGTCTCCTGACGCGAGCCAAAGACGGTGACGGCGGCGCCCTCCTCGATAAAACGGCAGGCGATGGCATAGCCGATACCGCGTGTGCCTCCGGTGATGATTGCTTTCTTGCCCTCGAGCAACATGGTACTTCCTCTCATCGCGGGCGGACATTCGCAGCACAGCGTAGCGGTAGCCGGAATCGGCCGCGTTTGCATATCGGTGAACGGTAGCTCGCGTTACCGATGAGCGGCTCGCGCAGATGTGCTCTGCCGTTGTGCTAGGGCAGGAGACAAAAGGGCTCCCGTCCCATATCGGACGGGAGCCCCTAAAGCGCGTATCGCTAGGCGAGCGTTGGGTTAGTTGGCCATGACGCCTTCGGTCCAAGCCTCAACGTCCTCGATGCGCAGGACGTTGGCGACCTCGGCCACGCAGTACACGCTGGCAAGCTCGGCGGCGGCAGCCTGGACGTCCTTCTCGAGCGCGCGGTGCGTCAGGAAGATGACCGAGCAGGCATCGCTGACGCCCGACTTGCCGTCCTCGACCTGGTTGATGAGCGAGATCGAGATGTTGTGCTTGGCAAAGATGTCGACCGTCTCGGACAGGGCGCCCACGCGGTCGGCGACCTTCAGGCGTACATAGTACTTGGTCGTGAGCTCGTCCATGGGCTTAAAGGCGAGGTTGTGGCCATAGGGCTCAATCTCGGGCAGCGGAGCCACGCCGCGGCTGATCTGCTCGGAGAGCGACAGGATGTCGCCCACGACGGCGCTTGCGGTGGGGAAGGAGCCTGCACCGGCACCGTAGAACATGGTCTCGCCCACGGCGTCGCCTACCACGTAGACAGCGTTCATGGCGCCGTTGACCTTGGCAAGCATGTGGTCGGCGGGGATCAGCGTGGGGTGCACACGAACGTCGACGCCGGCGTCGGTGTTGCGGGCGATGCCCAGCAGCTTGATGGTGTAGCCGAGCTCGCGGGCCTGGGTGATGTCCTCGGCACCGATGGTGCGGATGCCCTGCTGATATACGTCGTCGGTGGTCACGCGGGTGCCAAAGCCGATGGAGGCGAGGATCGCCGTCTTGCTGGCGGCATCGAAGCCGTCGACGTCGGCGGACGGGTCGGCCTCGGCATAGCCCTTAGCCTGTGCGTCGGCGAGCACGTCGGCGTAATCGGCGCCCTCGGCGTCCATGCGCGACAGGATATAGTTGGTGGTGCCGTTGAGAATGCCGGCGATGGTCAGGATCTTGTTGCCCACCAGGTCGTGCTCGAGCGTGCTCACAATGGGGATGCCGCCGCCGCAGCTGGCCTCGCACTTAATCTGCACGCCGCACGCGCGCGCCTTCTCGGCGAGCGTCTCGACGTGACGGCCCAGCAGGGCCTTGTTGGCAGAGACGACGTGCTTGCCGTGCTCAAAGGCAGTGGTGAAGATCTCGGTTGCGGGATGCTCACCACCGATCAGCTCGACGACGATGTCGACGGCGGGGTCGGTGACGACATCGTGCCAGTCGCCCGTAAAGGCCTCACGCTCAATGCCGGCTGCCTCAGCCTGCTCCCAGGCAAGCGCGCAGGCGCGGGTCAGCTTAAGGTCGATGCCGTAGGCTGCCAGGTACTCATCGTGGTGGCTCTTGATCAGACGGGCCACGCCGCCGCCGACGGTTCCCAGACCAATCAGACCGACGTTCACGGTGCGCAGGGGTTCGCTCATAGATAGCTCCTTCGTGCATCTTATGGATGGATTAACCGCTTAAAGGTTGAGTGCATTCTAGCGTGAACCGAGGGCGCGTGCTCGCCAGGCAACAGGAGTCGCACAAAACGGCACCCCCGAAACGCTGCGGAAACATTGGAAACATGCTCGCTACAAACGGAACTCCGTAACAAACTGTCAACGTTTGCGCCATAAGGTTTGCCCCGTACCGCAAGACGGCCGCACCGCGGCCAGCGAAAAAAAGGGGGACACCATGTTCAACATCAACAGCACGCTCAGCCGTAGGAACTTTCTCGCCGGCGCCGCGGCGCTCGGCACCGCCGCTGCACTCGCTGGCTGCTCGTCGGGTGGCTCGGATGGCGGCTCCGCCGATGACGGCAAGACCTTCAAGATCGGTGTCATCGGACCTCTGACCGGCGCCGCGGCAACCTATGGCGTTTCGGCCGAGAAGGGTGCCAAGCTCGCCGCCAAAGATTTCTCGACCAAGGACCTCAAACTCTCGCTTAAGTCCGAGGATGACGTCGCTGACGGTGAGAAGGCTATCAACGCCTTCAATACCCTGTGCGACTGGGGCATGCAGGCTCTCGTCGGCCCGGTCACCACCGGTGCTGCCGTCGCCGTCTCGGGCGAGATCGCCGACGATATGCTCATGGTCACGCCTTCGGCCTCGTCGCTCGACGTCACCAAGGATAAGACCACGGTCTTTCAGGTTTGCTTCACCGATCCCACCATGGGCGCCAGCGCTGCGAAGTTCTTGGCCGAGAAGTACGCGGATGCCAAGATCGCCCTGTTCTACAACTCCGGCGATACATGCAGCTCGGGCGCTGCCGACGCCTTTGCCGAGCAGGCCAAGGCGTCCAAGCTCGACATCGTCGATACCGAGACCTTTAAGGACGATTCTGCCACGAGCTTTACCAACCAGCTGACCAAGGCCATGCGCAAGATCAAGGTCGAGGGCCTGACGGGCGAGCTGACGTGGAACGACGAGGGCCAGGTCGAGAAGCCCGCTACGGCCTATGTGATTCAGGACGGCAAGTACATCGCCGCCTAAGTGCATATAACGAGACTGGTGGGGCCGTTTTATTCAGGGCAAGGATGCCTGTAACAGAACGGAAACATTACTGTCACACAATAAAGTGGCTAAACTGCATAAACAGACAGGAATACGCAGAACTATGGAAAAATGGACAAAGCAAAAGAAAAGTTGAAATAATCGCCACTTTTCTCAACTAAAGCGTCTACTATTTTGCGAACGCCGAACACGGCGAAGGATGGCCTGTCGGGTTACCGAAACCCGACGAGATTTGAGAGGAGAGCCGCATGTCGAGCCTCACCGGTAAGTCATTGAACCCTGTTATGAATCGCAGGAGCGTTATCGCGAGCGCAGCAGGTCTGGGGGCGATGTCCATTCTAGCTGGCTGCTCCTCCAACGGCGGCGACAGCGGTTCCGCTTCGAGCGACGCTTCGTTCAAGATTGGCACCATCGGCCCGCTGACCGGCGCCAACGCGTCCTACGGCAAGTCCGTTACCCAGGGTGTCGAGCTTGGCTGCAAGGACTTCTCCACCAAGGAGCTGCCGCTTGCCAGCAAGGCCGAGGACGACCAGGCCGACGGTGAGAAGGCCGTCAACGCCTTCAACACCCTGCTCGACTGGGGCATGCAGGCCCTCGTCGGCCCGACCACCACGGGTGCGTCGGTTGCCGTTGCCGCCGAGTGCGGTAACGACCCCAAGACGTTCATGATCACCCCGTCCGCGTCCTCCGAGGACGTCACCGACGGCAAGGATTGCGTCTTCCAGGTTTGCTTCACCGACCCCAACCAGGGTGTCAACGCTGCCAAGTTCCTGGCGCAGAAGTATGCGGACGAGAAGTTCGTGCTGTTCTATAACTCCGGCGACGCCTATTCTTCGGGCATCGCAGATTCCTTTAAGGCCCAGGCCGCTGAGTCCAAGCTCGAGATTGTTGACGAGGAGACCTTTAAGGACGACTCCGCCACGAGCTTTACCAACCAGCTGACCAAGGCCAAGCAGGCCGGCGCCACCATGATCTTTGCGCCGATCTACTACACACCGGCGTCCGTCCTGCTCAAGAACGCCAAGGACATGGGCTACGACGTCAAGATGATGGGCTGCGACGGCATGGACGGCATCCTGGGCGTTGAGGGCTTCGACACCTCTCTTGCCGAGGGTCTGCTGCTCATGACCCCGTTCTCCGCCGACGACGAGAAGAACGCCGACTTCGTCAACGCTTACAAGGATAAGTACGGCGATACCCCCGACCAGTTTGCCGCCGACGCCTACGACGGCGTGCACGCGGTGGCCGAGGCCGTCAAGGAGGCCGGTCTTGGTGTCGACGCCGACCCGACCGAGGTCGCCGAGAAGCTGTCCAAGGCTATGCTCAAGATTACCGTTGACGGTCTGACCGGCAAGCTCACCTGGAACGATAAGGGCCAGGTCCAGAAGGAGCCCACGGCGTACGTCATCACCGACGGCAAGTACGTACAGGCCTAATTGGCCGCCTTACATAGAGCGGTTTTGATCCCAAGCAGGGGAGGTTTTGGCCTTCCCTGCTTGCTTGGTATCTAGGGACGATGTAACGTCCCTGTTTCATACATCAACTGGAAACCTATTCGAAAGGGGGATGTGGAACATGACGGTCTTTATCCAATACCTGGTCAACGGCCTGTCCATGGGCAGCGTCTACGCCATCATCGCGTTGGGCTACACCATGGTCTACGGTATCGCCAAGATGCTGAACTTCGCTCACGGCGACGTCATCATGGTCGGTGCCTATGTCTCGTTCTGCGCCACGTCGTATCTCGGCCTCCCGGGTTGGGCATCTGTAGTTCTCTCTTGTGTGGTCTGTACCGTTCTCGGTGTTCTCATCGAGGGCCTGGCCTATAAGCCGCTGCGCCAAGCAGGCCCGCTGGCCGTTCTGATCACGGCTATCGGCGTGTCTTACTTCCTGCAGAACGCCGCGCAGCTTCTGTGGGGCGCCACGCCCAAGAACTTCACTTCGCTCGTCACCTTCCAGGTGCCGGAGTTCTTGGCCAAGTTCAACGTAAGCGCCGTCTCGCTCGTCACCATCGTCGCCTGCCTGGTTATCATGGCCGGCCTGATGTTCTTTACAGGTAAGACCAAGATGGGTAAGGCCATGCGCGCCGTGTCCGAGGACAAGGCCGCCGCTCAGCTCATGGGCATCAATGTCAACCGCACCATCTCGATGACGTTTGCCATCGGCTCTGCCCTTGCCGCCATCGCCGGCGTGCTGCTGTGCTCCTACTCGCCGGTGCTGCAGCCTACGACAGGCGCCATGCCTGGCATCAAGGCCTTCGACGCCGCCGTCTTCGGTGGCATCGGCTCCATCCCCGGCGCCTTTGTCGGCGGCATTCTCATTGGCATCATCGAGGCGATGGCGCAGGCCTACATTTCCACGAGCCTTGCCAACTCCATCGTCTTTGGTGTTTTGATCATCGTCCTGCTCGTCAAGCCTGCCGGCCTCTTGGGCAAGTACGTCCCCGAGAAGGTGTAGGTGAGCGGTATGAAGTTTCTTAAAGACAAGCAGACGCGTCACGACTTTGTTACGTACGCCATGTGCCTTGTGGCGTTCGCCATCGTGTTCTTTATGCAGTCTAACCACATGATTCCGCGCATGATCGCCGGTCAGCTGGTTCCCATTACGGCCTACATCGTCATGGCCATTTCCCTCAACCTCGTCGTCGGCATCGCAGGCGACCTGTCGCTGGGCCATGCGGGCTTTATGAGTGTCGGTGCCTATACGGGAATCGTCACCGCCGTCGCCCTCGAGAGCGCCGTTCCCTCCGATCCGGTGCGCCTTGTCATCAGCATCGTGGTCGGCGCTATAGCCGCTGCCGTCTTGGGCTTCTTGATCGGTATCCCGGTCCTGCGCCTGAGCGGCGACTATCTGGCCATCGTGACCCTGGCTTTTGGCGAGATCATCAAAGAGATCGTCACCTGCCTTATCGTGGGTGTCGACTCGCGCGGCCTGCACGTGATCTTTAACATCACGGGCAACTCCACGATCGACGATCTGCATTTGCTCGAGGACGGCACCGCCATCATCAAGGGCGCCCAGGGTGCCTCGGGCGTGTCGACGTACTCGACCTTCCTCGCCGGTGCCATCCTGGTCATGGTCGCACTCGTGATCGTGCTCAACCTGGTTCGCAGCCGTACCGGTCGTGCCATTATGGCCGTGCGCGACAACAAGATCGCTGCCGAGTCCGTAGGCATCTCCGTCACCGAGTACCGCATGATCGCCTTCGTGGTTTCCGCTGCCCTCGCCGGTGCTGCCGGAGCTCTCTTCGGCGGTAACTTCTCGCAGCTCTCCGCCACCAAGTTCGACTTCAATACCTCCATTCTCATTCTGGTGTTCGTGGTCCTGGGCGGCCTGGGCAATATGCGCGGCTCCGTTATCGCCGCGGCGCTGCTCACGGTGCTCCCCGAGCTGCTCCGTCAGTTCTCGGACTACCGCATGCTCATCTACGCCATCGTGTTGATTCTGGTCATGATCTTTACCAACAACCCGCAGCTCAAGGCGTTCTTCGGTCGCGTCAAGGACCGCTTTGCTTCCAAGAAGGAGGTGGCAGCCGATGCCCAGTAAGTTTGAGTTCAAGAAGGGCAAGATGGTCCCGTATCCTTCTGGAGCCATCGTTCCCGACCGCGACCTGGGCGAGCGCCCTGCACTCGAGTGCATCCACCTGGGCATTGAGTTCGGTGGCCTTAAGGCAGTCGACGACTTTAGCCTGACTATCGGCAAGACCGAGATCGCCGGTCTGATCGGCCCCAACGGTGCCGGTAAGACCACGGTCTTCAACCTGCTCACCAAGGTGTATCAGCCCACGCACGGCACCATCCTGCTCGACGGCGAGGACACCTCGGGCAAGTCGGTCTACCAGGTCAACCGCATGGGTATTGCCCGTACCTTCCAGAACATTCGCCTGTTCAACACCATGACGGTGGAGGACAACGTCAAGGTCGGTCTGCACAACCAGGAGCGCTATTCCGGTTTTGAGGGCGTGCTGCGCCTGCCGACGTATTGGAAGCACGAGAAGGCTGCTCACGAGCGCGCCATGGAGCTGCTGTCCATCTTTGATATGGAGCATCTGGCAAACGAGCAGGCTGGCTCGCTGCCTTACGGCGCCCAGCGTCGTCTGGAGATCGTCCGCGCGCTTGCCACCAACCCCAAACTGCTGCTGCTCGACGAGCCTGCCGCCGGCATGAACCCGTCCGAGACCGCGGAACTCATGGAGAACATCGTTAAGATTCGCGACACCTTCGGCATTGCCATCATGCTTATCGAGCACGACATGTCGCTCGTCATGAATATTTGCGAGGGCATCTGTGTGCTCAACTTTGGTAAGGTCATCGCCAAGGGCACGGCCGAGGAAATCCAGAACAACGACGCCGTTATCGAGGCGTATCTGGGCAAGCAGGATAAGGGGGAGAACTAAATGGCAGAGCCGATGCTTTCCGTCTACAACATCAACGTCTGGTACGGCGCTATCCACGCCATCAAGGACATCTCCTTTAACGTCAACGAGGGCGAGATCGTGGCTCTGATCGGTGCCAACGGCGCCGGTAAGTCCACGACGCTTAAGACCGTCTCGGGCCTGCTGCGTTCCAAGACCGGCTCCATCAAGTTTATGGGCGAGGACATTACCCATACGCCTGCCGACAAGCTGGTTGGTAAGGGCCTGGCTCAGGTCCCCGAGGGCCGTCGCGCCTTTTTGCAGATGACGGTCGAGGAGAACCTGGAGATGGGCGCTTATACACAGCCCAAGTCCACGGTGGCTCCGGGCCTGGAGCGCGTCTATGAGCAGTTCCCGCGCCTGAAGGAGCGCCGTCGCCAGGTCGCCGGCACCCTTTCGGGCGGCGAGCAGCAGATGCTCGTTATGGGCCGCGCCCTTATGAGCAACCCCAAGCTGCTCATGCTCGACGAGCCTTCCATGGGCCTGGCGCCGATTCTGATCGAACAGATCTTCCAGATTGTTGAGGACCTGCACAAGGCCGGCACCACGGTGCTTCTGGTCGAGCAAAATGCGCAGATGGCTCTTTCCATCGCCACACGCGGCTACGTGCTCGAGACCGGCAAGATCACCATGACCGGCACGGGCCAAGAGCTCCTACACGACGATAACGTCCGCAAAGCTTACCTCGGAGGCTAGCCAATCCAACAAAAGGGGCGCTGACTATCCCGGTCAGCGCCCCTTTTTTAAGTTGCGGTGAAATAGGGACTAAATGAAGGCTCCAGAGGCCAAAACAGTCCCTATTCCACCGCAACTTCATTGGGGCGTGCGACGATGACCGTCCCAAATTAGCACCCCTGCCCCAACCACCAAGGCCCCGTTCCAGAATGTGCCGGAACGGGGCCTTGGTGGTTGGGGTCTATTGGGTTTTGTTCGCTAGTCTACCTTTTGTCCGCATGTTGGGCAGAACTGGGCTTCGGGTACGAGCGGGGTTCCGCAGTGACGGCAAAAGCGGACAGGCTCGGCCGGAGCTGCTTGCATAGCCGGTGCTGTGGGCGCTACGGCGTTCTGCTGGGCGCGCTTCTGACGACGACGCTGCTTGCGCTGAGGCTTGGGCGCTGCGGCTACTGCGCCGTTCGTGGCCTTCGTGCGCTTCTTGCGGACGCAAAGAACAACAATCACTCCACCGATAACTAGGACGATCGCCACGCCACCGCCAATAACAAACGGCAGATGAGTCTGGACAAAGTAGAGAACATCCTCAGGCAGCGAATGGGGAATATTGGACTTATAGATGTTCACATGAAGCATGTAATCGCTCTGATAAGTCGCCAGTATTTCTCGGTCGCCATTCATGAATGAAAGACAATTGTCCGAGGAACCGAATTTGACTTTTGATCCAGATTTGGCATCTACTAAGAAATTTCCCAACTTGTCATTGTCGACGCAATATCCCAGCAAGATGTTTCCGTCATGCGAGATGCCGTCGAGGATTCCATAGCCGAAAGGGTAGGCGGTTGTGCTGATGATGTCATCGCTTCGTAAATCGAGAATGCTAAGGTTTGCATCCTGTTCATTTAAGTAGTAATCACCATCATCTTCTTCGAAAAGATCGTTCGAACCATTCTTTGTGTAGACGGAATAGAACTCCGTCGATGTTGATGAATACAGTCCGCCAGGGGCGAGGTCGTCATCATTGAGTAGAATGCGCATATTCCCGTCGCGGTCTGCTTTGATTAACGCGATATCGCTCTGAAGATAAATGTCGTCCGAGCTAGAACTGAGGGTAATGCAGTTGACATCCGAAGACCTATCATCTTTTTTTACGTTGACGGTCTTTAATTCTGTTGACCCTGTATCACAGTTGAAAACCCTAAGTGCAACGACGCCGTCCTTAGTATTGTCCTGTAAGGCATATAGACGGCTCATATCTTTTGAGAAGTAGTACGAAGAGTCGTCTTTATTTGACTGATAAGACTGAATTAGTTCATCGGAGTTGAGGTCATAGAACATGACCTGTTTAGGTGCATAATCAGAGTCATAACATTCCACAGCTGCTCTTTTGCAGTTTTCGGAGATGATTACTTCGGTATGAGCATATTTGGTTGGATTGATGGGATGAACTGTCCGTGTTTTGGTGTTCGGTGAGAATACGACTAAATTGCCATTATCTACCCAGTAAAGTTCATCGTTTTCTGAAAGACATGCAGAATCATAGTACTCATCCGGAATGTTAACGGGGCTTGTGCTGCCATCTTCTAAATTAATAAGAGCAACGCTCCTATCATTGAAATAGCCATCACAATCAAATAGATAACCGAATTGCGTATGACCGCTGGTGCGGAAGTCCGAAAGACTGATATCGTTGCTGGTCTTAAAGCTATACGACTTCTCAAGCTCAGGCGTCGGTACGCTGCCGCCGGCTAATGCTGCTGGAGGGGCTGCGAGCGGAGACAAGGCCGCGATCAGGCCGATGGCGACTGCTGCGATCCTTCCGCTCTTTTGGATGCTCTTAAACATGGCAATCCTTTCCTCTAAATGCGAATGCGATACTGCCATGGTTAATCGGGATTCCGAAATCTTGTTGCGCAACATTCGGCATCGGCAACATTTTTCGGCCAGCCGCGCCGTCCCCAAGAGATCATTCTGAGTTGCGGTGAAATAGGGACTGAATACGGGCTCCAGAGGCCAAAACAGTCCCTATTCCACCGCAACTTCATGGGGATGTGTGACAATGCCCGTCGGAAAACATCTGCTGTCTTTGGGGGCCTATCTATGCTGTACGAGTTTTGTGCCGAGAACTTTGAGCGAGTGCCGGCGGCCATCGAGGCCGGTGCGGGGCGCATTGAGCTGTGTGACAACCTCGCCGTCGGTGGCACCACGCCTTCCGCCGGCGTTATTAGCGCTACAGTCAACTATGCTCACGAGCATGACGCGCGAGTGATGTGCATGATTCGCCCGCGTGGTGGCGACTTTCATTACAACCAGGACGAGCTGCGCATGATGGAGATGGATTTGGGCCTTGCTGTGAGCGCCGGCGTTGACGGCCTGGTCTTTGGCTGCTGCAAGCCCTGTGCCGGCGGCTGGGCGCTCGACGATCTTACGCTGGGCGCCCTCGTTATGGCTACGGGCTGCGCGACCGAGGAGTGCAAGCGCGAGTCCCTTGACATCACCTTCCACATGGCATTTGACCAGCTCTCGCCCGAGGCTCAGCTCGATGCGATTGATACGCT
>OLFU01003259.1_pt1 | contig 11073 bp, 9 predicted proteins | sample 1605161 | NCBI WGS metagenome assembly OLFU01 (sample SAMEA3888914, study PRJEB22519) | human gut metagenome | biome: human gut; feature: human-associated habitat; material: faeces | place: Denmark | collected 2011
ACGTCCATGTCGAAGCCGGCCCGCTGGTCCACCACCCGGAAGGGGACGGGGCTGGGGGTGCCGTACTTGTTATCCAGAATTTCCTTGGTGTTGAAATAGTACACGCGCTGGTCATTCCCCGTATCTCCGCCAAAGGTAAAACGGCGGCCTATGCGATGAAATACATCCTTAATGCTCTGGGAAAGATTGCCGGTAAACAGCGACGGTTCCGTGGAACGATCATATACATATTCTCCCGGTTCCGCACACAAGTCCACCACTTTCCCCTGTTCCACAATGATCATAGCCTGTCCTTCATTGACCACTACGATAGACCCATTGGAGATAATGTTGTCTTCTCCATCCGTATTGGAGCTGCGTCGGCCTGTGCGCTTTTTCCCTTTCATAACCAGCACATCGGCATTCATTTCCTCTCCGTAAATATAGTCACGCCACTGGTCTGCCAGAACACCACCGGCAGCCCCTACCGCTGCTTTAATCAGTCCCATAGTCATACCTCCTTCAGGTAATCATAACTGTCATCTTTTCTCATTATAACAGGTAAGAGATGAGCTGACGCTCATAGCCCGCAAAAGTGATTGAACTCCCCCTCTGATGGCTGAATACCCTTTATCAAGCTTTAATACAGACCTGGATACCTTTGGAAATTCGTAAGAATTTTCTATAAGCGGTGGGTGAGTCCGCTTTAAAGCTTGAGGTAGGTAAGCAAGACAATCATACTTCAGACGGAGCACACAAGCATGCTTTCCCTTATTCAAATAACGTGGAATCAAAAGGAATGACCTGAACACGATACTCTCTGCTTCCTCGTCTGCTCAAATCTCATGTCTTACACCTGTCTTTTCGCATCGACAACGAACCTATAGTTCGCAGTCTTTTGGTTTTGTCTGAAAAGGGACCTGAACGGTTCCCAGTCTGAAGTCTGATTGTCTGACCGTCGAAGGCTTCGCCACCTTCCGGTCTGCTGATCAGGCACGCAAAAAGGAGCCCTGACAAATTATTGTCAGAACTCCTTTTTCAGCCTTGCTTATTCTTCGATAATCAGGAGCAGGTCTCCGGATTCAATCGGAGTACCCGGTGCGGTGGCAATTTCCTTAATGGTGCCACTTACCGGTGCCGTGAGGGTGGTTTCCATCTTCATCGCTTCGGTTACAATGATTGGATCGCCCTTTTCTACCTTATCTCCCTTAGCTACCAAGATCTTGACTACCTTGCCGGAGAGGGTGGCCCCTACTTCGCCTGGTACGTCTGGATTAGCCTTCTTGATTTCAATAGCGGAATCTTCTACATGCTTATCATGAACGCGGATGTCACGCGGCATACCATTGAGTTCGAACTGAACGATACGGTCGCCGTTTTCATCTGGACGGGTAATGTTGTCCATACGGATAAGAAGCATCTTACCTTCTTCCAGGTTGACATGTACTTCTTCACCCGGGTTCATACCGAAGAAGAATGTCGGAGTGTCCAGAACGGACAGATCGCCGAACTGCTTGTATCTTCTTACGTAGTCGCTGAATACCTTCGGATAGATGCAGTAGGAAGAAACGTTATCATCGCTGATTGGAATTTCCTTGTCATCCATTTCCTGAACGACCTTATGGAAATCTACATCAGCCGGCTTGCTTTCCAGATGCGGTTCTCTGCCACGGAGAATAATCTTCTGCAGATCTTCCGGGAATCCGCCATATGGAATACCGAGCTTGCCGTCAAAGAAGTTAACTACAGAGAGCGGGAAGTCGATGGTATCACCATGATCATAAATATCTTCTTCTGTCAGGTTGTTCTGTACCATGAAGAGGGCCATATCGCCGACCACCTTGGAGGACGGAGTTACCTTGATGATATCGCCGAACATCATGTTGACCTTATGGTACATTTCGCATACTTCCAGCCATCTGTCGCCAAGGCCTACTGCGGTAGCCTGCTGACGGAGGTTGGAATACTGTCCACCTGGCATTTCGTGTTCGTACACGGTGGTGTTTGGATAGGTCATCTTCGCATCCACACCGGCATAGTATGGACGGACTGCCTGCCAGTAGCGGTCAATCTTTTCCAGTTCCTTCACGTCGAAGTTCATCTGGCGCGGGTTATTCTGGAGTGCATAGTACATAGCGGTGATAGACGGCTGGCTAGTGCCGCTGGACAGCGCAGATGTCGCCAGGTCGATAATGTCTACGCCGGCATTAACAGCGTTGGCATAGGTGTAGAGCATGGTACCGCTGCCGGAATGGCTGTGCAGGTGAATCGGGAGGTCTACTGCATCCTTCAATGTGGATACCAGTGCAGTAGCGGCTTCCGGCTTGAGCAGACCAGCCATATCCTTGATGGCAATGATGTTAGCCCCTGCCCTTTCCATATCCTTAGCCAGGTTTGCATAGTACTGGAGTGAATACTTCTGACGGTTTGGATCCATGATATCGCCAGTGTAGCAGATGGTTGCTTCCGCAATCTTGCCGAGCTTTCTTACTTCATCAATGGTAACTTCCATGTGGCTCAGCTGATTCAGGCAGTCGAACACACGGAATACATCGATGCCATTTTCTGCTGCACGGTCAATAAACTGACGGACTACATTTTCCGGATAGTTGGTATATCCTACCGTATTAGCCCCACGGGTCAGCATCTGGAACAGAATGTTCGGAGCTGCCTCTCTCATCTGACGCAGTCTTTCCCACGGGCTTTCATCGAGGAAACGATAAGCTACGTCGAATGTTGCGCCGCCCCAGTTTTCAAATGCATACAGGTTCGGTACATGGCATGCAGTGTAGTGAATAGCCTGCATAATATCATGGGTTCTTACACGGGTAGCCAGCAGGGACTGATGGGCATCACGATAAGTGGTATCCATAACCTGTACTTCGTTCTGTTCCTGAATCCAGCGGGAGAATCCTTCCGGTCCCAGCTGCTGCAGGAGCTGTCTTGTGCCAGCCGGTGCTTCCAGATGGTCAGCATCCAGACGAGGTGCCGGTTCAAAATCCGGCTTAGCCTGATGGCCAGCATTTGCATAGCCGTTAACGGTGATTTCGCCGATGTAATCCAGAATACGGGTTCCGCGGTCGCCTACAATATTCGGGTCAACCAGCAGTTCCGGATGACGGTCGATATAGTTTACATCGCAGAGGCCTTTCTGGAAGTCCTCGGTGCGGAGCATGTTCTGGAGGAAATAAATATTTGTTTTAACCCCGGAAATACGGAATTCATCAAGGCAGCGGAGCATCTTGCTGAATGTGCTTCTTGGGGTCAGTGCATGAACGGTAACCTTTACCAGCAGGGAGTCATAGTATGGAGTAATGACAGCACCGGTGTAAGCCGTACCCGCATCGAGACGAACGCCAGGACCACCGCCGGAACGGTAGGCAATAAGCTTGCCGGTATCCGGCATGAAGTTATTAGCCGGATCTTCGGTGGTAATACGGCACTGGAGAGCAAGGCCCTTGTACCAGATATCTTCCTGCTTACCAATACCTACTTCCGGATCATCAAGGCGGTAGCCTTCTGCAACCATGATCTGGGTTCTTACAATATCTATGTCCGTAATCATTTCGGTTACGGTATGTTCTACCTGGATACGCGGATTAACTTCGATGAAGTAGAAATCCTTTTCGTTCTGGTCTACCAGGAATTCGACAGTACCTGCGTTGACGTAGTTAACGTTCTTCATGAGCTTAACTGCAGCATCACAGATGCGCTGGCGCAGTTCCTTTGGCAGGGACCATGCCGGAGCCATTTCAATAACCTTCTGATGACGGCGCTGAATGGAGCAGTCACGTTCGAAAAGGTGTACCACATGGCCATGTTCATCCCCCATAATCTGCACTTCAATGTGCTTCGGGTTCATGATGCACTTTTCAAGGTAAACATCTTCATCGCCAAAGGCCATCTTCGCTTCCGACTTAGCACGTTCAAAAGCGGATTCCAGATCTTCCATGCGATCTACATTACGCATACCGCGTCCGCCGCCGCCGTTGACCGCCTTAATCATAATCGGCAGGCCCACCTTTTCAGCAAATGCCTTAACTTCTTCATAGGTGGTAACCGGGCCATCACTGCCTGGAATCATCGGAATATCGGCCTTCTTAGCCTGAATGCGGGCATTGACCTTATCACCGAACATAATCAGATGTTCTACATGTGGTCCGATGAAAATAATGCCTTCTTCTTCGCAACGCTTAGCCAGTTCTGCATTTTCAGCCAGGAAACCATAGCCTGGATGAATAGCATCTACATTATGCTCCTTAGCTACGCGGATAATATCTTCAATATCGAGGTAGGCTTCTACCGCACCTTTACCGGCGCCAATCAGATACGCTTCGTCCGCACGGTTTCTGTGAAGGGACAGAATATCCTGTTCAGAATAAACAGCCACGGTACGAATGCCCAGTTCCTTACAGGCTCGGAATACGCGGATAGCGATTTCTCCTCGGTTTGCAACGAGTATCTTGTTAATCTTTTTCATATTTCCTCCTCTGTTGAGAATCCGCAGATGTGCGGATAATTTCGAAAACAGAAAAGGGATCTCCTGCCTTGCAAATCCCTCTGCTATTAACAATGGTTCTTTTATATTTTACTTTTACTATACTTTAAATTCAATACCTTTTTTAAAGAATAGCTATACTTTATTTACATGGTTCGAGTTTAATATTACATTATTGCTTGAAATAGAGTACTATTTTAAACAAAGTTCATTGACCGCAGGAATGGCTTTGTCATTCTCGGGACAGCAGACCGGAAGCTTGATAGCTTCCTATCAGATAAAAAGCAATCAGAACATCAGCCCCCTTTCCCAATCTCAAACCTATTACGTCTTACCTATGTAATCTTCTATCGTTTTTCAGAAAGGAGCTGCGTTTCGCAAGCTTCCCTCAGCTTTTGCATTCTGTACTGTTTTTTATAAAAGCATAACAAAACGAGACTCTCCATTTTTCTGGAAAGTCTCGTGCTCTTTATTATCCTTGTGCAGATGAACGGAGCTAATCTGCGCCCCTGACATCCTACTCCCAACCTGTCTTTTCTTTTACTTGTCCAGCTGAGCGGTGCAGTGTGGGCAGCGTGTGGCGTCATCGGCAACAGCTTCTCTGCAGTAGGGGCAGAGTCTTGGTGCTTTAGCCGGAGCTTCTTCTTTTTTCGGAAAAAAGCGGTTAATCTGGCGCATCACGATAAATACGGAAAATGCGATAATCAGAAAATCGATGACCGCATTTAAAAATGAGCCGTAGGCAATAACCGGTACATTGGCCGCCTGTGCTTCAGCCAGGGTTTTTACCGGTACATCAGAGAGATTAATAAACAGGTTGGAAAAATCCACCCCGCCCATGAGGACTCCCAGTGGCGGCATAATGATGTTATCTACCAGTGATGAGGTGATTTTGGAGAAAGCGGCGCCTACCACTACACCGACAGCCATGTCCACCACATTGCCACGCATGGCAAATTCTTTAAAATCCTTTAACAGTCCCATATACTCTTCCTCCGGCTCTTCGCCTTATCCTAACCTGAAATTTATGTCCCGATTATATCACGAAGCATCCAGATGAGCGAAGATGAACTTAGCCCATCGGGAAGCAGACCACCTCTTCGGCCCCCACGACGCAATCCTCTACCTTCTCTTTTTCATATAAAAACACTGTGAAAGAACCCAGTGAGTCCTTTCACAGCGTTTTTATATGCTATGTGATTACATATCGGCCCTTATCAGTCTTCTACGACTTCAAATTCCTCTTTCGGTGCTCCGCAGAGCGGGCAGATAAATTCAGCCGGCAGGTCTTCAAACCGGGTCCCCGGTGCAATACCATTGTCCGGATCTCCTTTGGCTTCATCATAAATCCAGCCGCAAACTTTACATCTGTATTTTTTCATACTTACACCTCCGCTTTCCATAGTCCATGAAGGTTGCAGTATTCATACGCTGCTACCGGTTCATCTCCGTCCGCCAGAGCAAATACCGCCACTGGTTTCATTCCCGGTTTAAGGTTCTTAACCTGCAGTCCCTGCGCCGTTTCCAGAGCAATAAACGGAATATAATGCTCTTCTGTCATGGGGTGCAGAACACTGCCCACGGTAACAGTAACGGTATTCCCTTCCCGTGCAATTACAGGAACGTGCTTTTCTCTGGCTGCATCTACCGTATTAGCGATAAGTTCCTCTTTAGGTGTATCCGACGGAGCTTTCCCGGAGGTACTTATGCAGGCCTGAATCACTGCATGATGATTACAACGAAAGAAACGCAATTAGCAATCCTCCTTTCTAACAAAACCGCCCGGCTGACAGACGGTCAGAAGTCAGATAGATTCGAGGTAACAAATTATCTCGAACACTCACTAAATGAACTGGCAATTATCAGAATGTTACTGGTTTTCCATAGTATGCGCAGTCGAGAATCCGGCCCATGAGCTCATCATCTACTTCGCGCGGATTTTCCGGTGTGCAGGCATCGAGGACGGCATTGTGGGCAATGCTGTCTCTGTGTTCTTTGTACAATTCTTCAGTTACTCCATAGTCCTTAATGGAGTGCGGAATATTCATAGCTTCATTGAGTTCACCGATCGCCTTTTCATAGGAAATAACCAGCTGTGCATCGGTTCTTCCCGGAAGTCCGGCTACTCGTGCCAGATCCGCATAACGGGACAGAACGGCCTTCTTGTTGAACTGAATTACATATGGCATGAGAATGGCATTTGCACATCCATGCGGAATGTGGAAAATTGCACCAATCTTATGTGCCAGGGAATGAGTGATCCCCAGAAGAGCATTGGAAAATGCCATACCTGCCAGGCACTGGGAAATGTGCATCTGATCGCGGGCTGCACTGTCACCTTCAAAAGAAGCTACCAGAGAATCGAAAATATCGGAAACCGCCTGCTTAGCCAACGGATCGGTAAAGCCGTTATGGAACTTGGAAACATACGCTTCGGTGGCGTGGGTCAGTGCATCCATGCCGGTATGTGCTACCAGCTTTGGCGGCATAGTCTGCGGAATATCCAGATCCAGAATAGCCATATCCGGAGTAATATTGAAGTCAGCCAGAGGATATTTAATCCCCTTGGAGTAATCGGTAATTACAGAGAAGGCAGTAACTTCCGTTGCGGTGCCGCTGGTGGAAGAAATAGCGACAAATCTTGCCTTTGTGCGGAGAGCCGGAATAGAGAATGGTTCCAGCACATCTTCAAGCTTAAGTTCCGGATGTTCGTAGAAAATCCACATAGCTTTAGTTGCATCGATAGGGGAACCACCGCCGATAGAAACGATAAGGTCCGGATTGAATTCGCGCATCATGGCTGCGCCTTCATATACACTTTCAACGGACGGATCCGGCTGAATACCTTCCAGAATCTTGACTTCCATACCGTTGTCCTTCAATACCTGTTCAACATTCTGCAGGAAACCGCCGCGACGCATAGAATGACCACCGGTAGTTACAAATGCACGCTTACATCCTTTGAACTGAGCCAGATTCTTAATCGCACCATGACCCACGTAGATGTCTCTTGGTAATGTGAAACGAAATTCCATGATATTTACCTCCAGTAAATAACAAAAGATAATTCTTTAGATACCTGATACAAAGGAAGAGCAACTTATTTCCGGTTTACGATGAAAAAGTAGTCCTCATTTCATATCCTTATTATATCATGTGTACTCCACAATGTATATCTATTATACTCGAAATACTTTTAATATTTTAGTAATATTTCGAATATTGTGAATCAAGTGAATCCAACCTTATAAGATATAAAATTATTCTCATTATGCCCCTCAGTACCTCCCATCACAGCCCCTATTCCCTGTGACCACTTTACGGTAAACTTGTTATATAATTTATTACATTTTGTAAGGAGGTACATACCATGAAAAAAATGCCTGTTATATTTTCCGGCCATGGCAGTCCGATGATTGCCCTGGCTCATAACGATCTTACCGCTGCATTCAACCATATCGGCCAAGAAGTCATTCCCGATTGGGAAAGCCAAAGGCCATCTTAAGTATATGTGCCCACTGGTATGCAGATGGCACATATATACAGAGTGCAGAAAAACCCCGCCAGATTTACGACATGTACGGGTTCCCGGATGAGCTGTATGAAGTGCAGTATCCGGTAAGCGGAAACCGTGACCTTACCATGGACGTGCTGAATCTGCTGGGCGATAAAGTTTCCATAAATAACACCTGGGGTATTGACCACGGCACATGGACCGTATTGGTACACATGTTCCCGAAAGCGGATATTCCGGTGGTGCAGCTTTCTGTAAACCGCCGTCTCGCCGAAGAAGAATGCTATAATCTGGGCAAAGAGCTGGCTCCTCTCCGTGAAAAAGGCTACCTGATTTTTGCCAGCGGCAATGTTGTCCACAACCTCCGGGCCGTAGAGTTTGATAACCCAATAGGAACTCCCGCCGCCGATACGTTTGATGAATTCATCAAGGAGGCTGTACTGGCCCGCAATGATGAGGCAGTCATTCATTATGACACACATAAAGATGCAGATTATGCAGTCCCCACCAAAGACCACTTCCTCCCTCTGCTGTACGCCCTTGGCGCCTCTGAAGAAGAAACGCCTATGGTATACAATAACATCCGTAACCTTGGCTCCCTGTCCACGACCGGTTATATTTTCGGAATGGAAGAATGATAAGCCGAAGGCTCATGGACCAAAAGAGTTGCAAGACAACTCTCGGGACGGCAGAACTCCGCTCCGGGACGGCAAGTATCCCGCGGGGATTCTCGGGGCGGTACAATCCCTCTATAATGGCAAGGGTGGATTCTGCGAATAGCTAAAGGACAGATTGGAGAGATGAGAATTGAAATTTGAGCGGGAATTCGGAAAGTTTTTATAAAAAAGAATAGGTAACATCCTTACACTTTCCTTCATACAAACATACCGCATTCTACTTTCCACCAACATCCAGCAAAGACCGGGCTTTCAATATTACGGTTCCCGGTCTGATGTCTGATTGTCTGGCCGCCCAGGGCGTTGCGGCCTTCCAGGATATACTCGTTGGCTAATTGTACCCAATCTCAGAGGGATAGTATAAATTTCTATAAAAGCATGACAAAACGGCTTCCCATAAAATATGGGAAAGCCGTTTTGTCATATCCTTTGGTTTCGTCAGATAGGAGTCTGCAAGGGTTCCGGTCTGCGGTCTGAAGAAAACCTTTCTGATTTCCGTGTCTGACCACCTGCATCCTGCAGCAGTCTATGAGCTCTGCTCATCTATTGTCTGAAAGGAAATCTCTCAGATTTCTTTCTTCCAGAGTCCGTGGAGGTTGCAGTATTCATATGCAGCTACTGGTTCTTCGCCATCCGTGAGGGCAAAGGTTGCGGTTGGTACTTCACCAGGTGCCAGGTTCTTTACATGGAAGCCTTCGCTGGTTTCCATGGCAATCCACATAATATAGTGTGTTTCTGTCATAGGATGGATTACTTCACCTACAGTGACAACCACTTCATTGCCACTTCTTTCTACTAACGGAACATGCTTTTCTCTGGCTGCATCCACCGTGTTGGCAGTTAACACTTCATCTGCACCTTCTCCTGCCGGACGGCCGAGAGTGCTTATAAATACGCTGATACGGTCATTTTTGTTAGAACGATAGAATTCCATATGTTTCACTCCTTCTGATAATGTAAAAGAAGGGAAGTCCCCTTGCTTTTCATTATATCAAATGGCCATAACAATTAAAATAGACAAAGTAAGTCCACAAATAAAGCTACATCTTTATACTACTTATATCCGAAATCTGTCTTGACGTTTTCTTATGTCATTGTCTATAATTAACAAGTATATGCGAGCGTGGCGAAACTGGTATACGCACCAGATTTAGGATCTGACGCCTCGTGCATGAGGGTTCGAGTCCCTCCGCTCGCACCAGATCGATCAGGAGAAGAAGGATAGCCTTCTTCTCCTTTTTATTTTTTCCTCTGTACGCTACCTTTGCCAACTTAACGCTTTACTGTCTGCCTATCGTCTCAGATTCCGCATACTCAACTCTCATATCCGCCTTTTCTGCATGCAAAAAGGAGTCAGGGAAATCCCTGGCTCCTTCTTTATTCTATATAACCACAGCGTAAATCATAAAGGTATACGCTTTCCGATATTTGTTGCCAGTCTGCTTTCGCCGGTTTATTCAGCTACTACAGATACGTGAATGGTGCCTTTAACCTTCGGGTGTACCCACAGGTCTACATCATATTCACCCACAGCCTTGATTGGCTGATCCAGCATAATCTTCTTCTTATCGAAGTCGAACTTGTACTGCTGTTTAAGGGCTTCAGAAATATCACGAGCGGTAACGCTACCGAATACTCTTCCGTCTTCCCCTGTCTGCACTTTGATAACCAGTTTAACCTTCTTAAGCTGAGAAGCCATGATTACCGCTTCATCGGCTGCTACCTGGGACTTGAATTCTTTGGATTCCTGACGCTGATGTGCTGTATTGAGATTAGCCTTGGTTCCTTCCACAGCCAGTCCCTGACGAATCAGTACATTGCGGCCATAGCCGGAAGATACTTCGATAACGTCACCGCGCTTACCCAGTTTCTTTACATCCTGTAAAAGTACTACTTTCATAATTATGCCTCCTTAATTTGTTTGCGGACTTCCTCCACTATCTTCTGAGTAGCCGCTTCTATGGTCATGTTACCGCTGATCTGTGCTCCGGATACCGTGAGATGTCCACCGCCGCCGAGAGCTTCCATAACCACCTGTACATTAACCGTTCCATCGCTTCGTGCCGAAATACTGGTAACCCCTTCCTCAACATGATAGAAGAGAAAACTTGCATGGATTCCTTCCACTGTAACCAGATAGTCAGCTACCTGTCCGGCAATAATCTGCGCCTGCTCAGTACCTGCCGGGCATTCGGCAAAGACCATGTACCCATCCACCGTTTTGAGATGTGCCATAATCTCTGACTTAATTCTAACAGTTTCTACATTAACTGCAAACAGGGCGCGTACAAGTTTTGCATCCGCACCACTTCGTCTGAGGAAGCTGGCCGCATCAAATGTACGTACACTGGTCTGCACAGAGAAATTCTTTGTATCAACAACTAGCCCTGCATAGAGGCAGGAAG
>OLFU01003261.1_pt1 | contig 11067 bp, 4 predicted proteins | sample 1605161 | NCBI WGS metagenome assembly OLFU01 (sample SAMEA3888914, study PRJEB22519) | human gut metagenome | biome: human gut; feature: human-associated habitat; material: faeces | place: Denmark | collected 2011
CGTAAACTTTAGCTCATTGCTCACGTATACTTGGAAACCTCAAAAACTGTATTTTCCAAGTTATCGCGGCAGTCGCCAAGGTCTTGTGCAAGCACAGACTTTGGCTCGTTGCTCACGTAAAAAAGAGACGGAACAATGCTTTTCAACATCATTCTGTCTCTCTTCGTATATTTTAGATTCTAACGGTCATATGCCTGCTTATACAATGCGATTTATTTTCCGTAGTAGCATTTCAGGTACAGATCTTTGATCTCCTGGATGAGTGGGTATCTTGGGTTAGCTCCTGTACACTGATCGTTGAATGCCTGCTCTGACATTTCATCAAGTGTGTCAAGGAAGTACTTCTCATCAATGCCGTAATCTTTGATTGTCTTCTTGATTCCGATCTTCTCTTTGAGTTCTTCAAGTTTAGCGATGAAGTTCTCAAATACTTCTTTGTCATCTTTACCTGTGCATCCTGCGAAACGTCCGAGTTCTGCGTATCTTGCAAGTGCATGTGGATACTGATACTGTGAGAATGTTCCCATCTTTGTCGGAACCTCTGCTGCATTGTATCTCATAACCTCTGTAAGGATTACTGCGTTAGCAACACCGTGTGGCAGGTGGTGGAAAGCACCAAGCTTATGAGCCATGGAGTGGTTAACACCAAGGAATGCATTTGCGAATGCCATACCAGCCATACAGGAAGCGTTTGCCATTTCTTCACGAGCCTTCGGATCGTTTGCTCCGTTCTCGTATGCAGATGGAAGGTTCTCGAATACAAGCTTAACAGCCTTCATAGCAAGACCATCTGTGTAATCTGTTGCCATGATAGATACATATGCCTCGATTGCATGTGTCATAACGTCGATACCTGAAGCACTTGTCAGTCCCTTTGGCTGTGTCATCATGTTGTCTACGTCTACGATTGCCATATTTGGAAGCAGAGCGTAGTCAGCGATTGGCCATTTAACACCTGTGTCAGCGTCTGTGATGATTGCGAATGGTGTTACCTCAGAACCTGTTCCTGAAGATGTTGGGATAGCTACGAAGTAAGCTTTCTCTCCCATCTTAGGGAATGTAAATACTCTCTTACGGATGTCCATGAAGTCCATAGCCATATCTTCGAAGTTTGCTTCCGGATGCTCATACATGATCCACATGATCTTACCTGCGTCCATTGCAGATCCACCACCAAGAGCGATGATTGTATCTGGCTCGAACTGTCTCATCTGGTCAACACCCTTGCGTGCACACTGAAGTGTCGGGTCTGGTGCTACTTCGAAGAAGCATGTATGCTGGATTCCCATTTCATCTAATTTATCTTCGATCGGTTTTACATATCCGTTCTTATAAAGGAAGGAGTCTGTTACGATAAATGCTTTCTTCTTATGCATTACTGTTCCAAGCTCATCCAGTGCAACCGGCATAGAACCTTTCTTGAAGTAAACTTTCTCAGGTGTTCTGAACCACAGCATATTTTCTCTCCTCTCTGCAACTGTCTTGATGTTAAGCAGATGTTTTACTCCTACGTTCTCTGATACAGAGTTTCCACCCCATGATCCACATCCAAGTGTAAGGGACGGAGCCATCTTAAAGTTATAAAGGTCTCCGATTCCACCGTGAGAAGAAGGTGTGTTGATCAGTACACGACAAGTCTTCATTGCTGCTGCATGTTTTGCAATCTTCTCGGTCTCTGCCGGATGTACGTAGAGGGAAGATGTATGTCCATATCCACCGTCTGCTACAAGCTGAGCTGCTTTCTCAAGCGCCTCATCAAATGTTTTGGCTTTGTACATACCAAGTACCGGTGATAATTTCTCATGTGCAAATTCTTCTGAAATATCTACAGATTCAACTTCTCCGATCAGGATCTTTGTATTCTTCGGTACATCAACGCCTGCCATCTGAGCGATTTCATAAGCTGATTTTCCTGGGATCTTGCTGTTCAGTGCACCGTTGATGATGATTGTCTTACGAACTTTGTCAAGCTCCTCACCTGGTTTCAGGAAGTAGCATCCTCTGTACTGGAATTCTTTCTTTGCTTCTTCATATACGCTTTCAAGTACTGTTACAGACTGCTCAGAAGCACAGATCATACCATTATCAAATGTCTTAGAGTGGATGATTGAGTTAACTGCCATTCTTACATCTGCTGTATCGTCGATGATAACCGGTGTGTTACCAGCTCCAACTCCGAGTGCCGGCTTTCCTGAAGAGTAAGCTGCTTTAACCATTCCAGGACCACCTGTTGCAAGGATGATATCTGCATCTCTCATTACTGTGTTTGTAAGTTCCAGTGATGGAGCATCGATCCAACCGATGATTCCTTCCGGAGCTCCTGCTTTCACTGCTGCATCAAGAACAACTTTAGCTGCTGCGATTGTAGATGCCTTAGCAGCCGGGTGTGGGCTGATGATGATTGCATTTCTTGTCTTTAAGCAGATCAGTGTTTTGAAAATTGCTGTTGATGTCGGGTTTGTTGTAGGGATAACTGCTGCAACAAGTCCGATTGGCTCTGCGATCTTTTTGATTCCAAATGCCTTATCTTCTTCTACAACACCACATGTCTTTGTATCTTTGTATGCGTTGTAAATATACTCTGCTGCGTAATGGTTTTTGATAACCTTATCCTCGAGAATACCTCTCTGAGTTTCTTCTACTGCAAGTCTTGCAAGCGGGATACGCTGCTTGTTTGCTGCCATAGCTGCTTCATAGAAGATTTTGTCAACCTGCTCCTGTGTAAATGTAGCGAAGATTTTCTGTGCTTCGCGCATTTCTTTCATTTTTGCTTCAAGAGCTTCAACGTTATCAACGAATCCGGTGTTTACTGTCTTTGTCTCTACAGTTTTTGCCGCTTCTTTCTTTGCCATCTGAGTATTCCTCCTGTACTTGAATAAATCATTTTTATAGTCACTGTTTTCGTAACCTGCAAGTTTTATCCGATCGGGTTGTTTTTATGTTTCCCGATTACAGTTATTAGTATACCAGTTCGTTAATTAATTGTCAATGTGCCTGTTGTTAAAGTTTTAACGTTATTTTTTTAACATCATTTGTGCACTTTTTACAAAACTGAATTTTAACTTGACAAAAAGACTGCCGGACAGTGGAAATTTCTCTTCCATCCTGCCCGACAGTCTGTCGTAAAATCTAACGTTATATCTCGTTATCTTTTATTATTTTTTACTGTTTTCTCTTTTGTTTCCTTTTTTCTTACGCTGAACCGCTACTCCACCGATTGCTCCTGCACTCGCTGTAAGCATCAGTGCCGGGAACAGAAGACTTGTCATGTCACCTGTCTTGGAAGCTCTATTCTTTGCTGTCGTTTCCTTCTTGTCACTTCCACTCTGACTGTTGTTCTGATCTTTGGATTCACCGGCTGAATTATCCTTGTTGTCGTCTCCTTTAGTGCTGTCATCTTTGCTATCATCGCCTTTGGTGCCATCATCTTTGCTATCATCGCCTTTGGTGCCATCATCTTTGTTGTCATCTTTCTTGTCATCCTTGACAACAACCAGACCGTCAATCGCACTCTTCAGTGTTGCTGCTGCTTCATCAACCTCTTCCTGCGTTGCGTTTTCGTTCTCTATTACAACTTTTGCATCATTCAGTGCTAAAGCCATCACTGTATAACTCTCTGCTGTATATGCTGATTCTTCTTTCGTCTCTGCATCTTCGATCAGACTCTTCAGGATTGACTTATCTGCTTTAAATCTCAGATTCAGCATGGCTGAGAGTAGATTGTCTTCTGTTTCTGTGATTTCTTTCTGCATTGCATTATCTTTATCTGCAATCAGATCTTGTGCTGCTTTGAGTGCATCTTTAAATTCTACCTGACCAACTTCTACATATTTATCAAGATCAATTGCTTCCGCAACATCAACAAGTTTTTCAAGAGAAGTAATATCTCCTTTGATCATTCCAAGCTTATGTACTTCCGTGAGTAGTTTCTGCCATACTGCATCAACCTCTTCCTGTGTTGCATTTTTATCCGCTGCGACTGTTTCTGCTTTCTCCAGTGCTTCGCTGAAAGACTTTTGTACATCTACAATTGCATTATTGAACTCCTCAGACTCTTTCTGCTGTTTTGCATACTCGATTGTCTTATTCAGGAAGTTCTTATTTACCTGGACTTTTTCTTCTGCTGTTACAGTTGTACTCACTGTGTATTTCAGATTGCTTCCTACATTAAGATTACTGATATAAGAGCTCTCAGACCCACCGTTACGGATTCCGAATCCACCGCTTGTCGGCAGTTCTTTATTTACATCGCACACATCAATCAGTTCATCATTCAGGTAAGTGTAAATCTTGTCTCCTACCGTTGCAATAAGGAATGTATTTTCCCCATCATTCAGAACAATCGGAACCTCTGCACCATAAACAGCAATGTTATTACCAATCTGTGTATGCTTCTTTAATGTCTTGCTGTCCGAACGGAACTGCCAGAAGTACTGATGACTTCCATCCTGTACATTGAATGCGATATTGGCAGCAATATTTTCAATTGTAAATGTTCCGCTGACTACATTTCCCTTCTTGTCTTCGTCTGTATTGACAACTTTCTGTCCTTTTGCTGCATAAATCTTCCCATCTTTCAGATTAACGCCACTTAGCGGACTACTCTGTCCATCAAAACTCCAGATCGTGTCATAAGTAAGGTTTTCTGTTCCTGTCTCTTTTGTTGCATCCTCAAATTCTGTTGTAGTTGATACATTGATCTTAAATTCACCGGCTCCTGTAATTGTCAGATTGCCAGATTCATCAATTGTTGCGCCTTCTCCTTCTACACTGAAGGTTACACCAGCCAGACTTACTTCCTCTTCTGATCCGTCATCGTAAACATTCACAAGAACAACCTGTGCAGTATCTCCAACTTCCAGTTTTTCTTTATCTGTCTTGACTTTTACTTCTGTACCTTTCAGTACTTTGACTACATTAAAGTCCAATGTACCGATTTCTGTCTTAGTTCCGTTGTACTCTGCTGTTACAGTTACGGTCGCTGTTCCGGCTTTCACTGGTGTAACAACACCCTTCTCATCTACAGTAGCTACTGTTTCGTCAGAACTTGTATAGGTTAATTTCAGTCCTTTTGCTTCTGTATACTTTTCACCAAACTGATCCTTTACGGTGGTCTTAATCTGTGCTGTCTTTCCAAGAATTAATTCTGTTGTATCTGCGGATACTTTACCAGTCAGAGTCACTTCTGCATCTTCTTTCTCATCACTGAGAGACAAATCATAAGTTCCTGATCCAAGTTCTACCGTCAGGTAAGTCCCGTCGTTAGTTCCTTTTACTTTCTCTCCATTTACACACATTGTTGTATATCTTGCACTTGGAACCGGAAGAGAAACCTTTGCTTTTGTATTTACTGGAATCGTAACGCTGGCTGTCATCTTCAGGTTTTCAATATCGTCAGCTGTTCCATTTGCATAGGATGCCTGAATCTCTCCCTTCACACTCGGTGTTGTCACTTCTGCAGATGCAACTTCACCTGGCTGGAACTTGATCGTAAATTCATCAAATCCTGCATCTATCGGCATAATACCAAAAGTTCCCTGTACAATAGAGCAGCCTGGTGCAGCACCCCACGGATGAGACATTGTCATGTTTCCTTTCCACTTGTGTCCCCATGCCTCCGGTGTGATCGTACAGTTCAAATCATCCAGAAGAGAGGCAAATGTCTTTACATCCGTTCCGACTTTTTGATTCGTCATCAGCTTTTCTGCATAATCTCCATGATTTCCATTATACAAGCCCTTCAGAATAAAGTACGTCACATAAACGCTTCCTTTAAATTCATCCTTGCACTTTTCATATACGAAATCACACATCTGATCTGCCATTTCCTGGCTGTCAAACACACCATAAGTCAATGCATAAGCAGTTGCATGGGTGGAAGAATGCTTTGTTGCTGCATAATCCTTTGCAAGAGAATCGTAGAAGCATCCGTTTTCCTTATCATATGCATATTTCAGAAGACTTTCTTTGAGCTTCTCTGATTTCTCAGTGTAGTATTTTGCATCATCTGTCTTTCCAAGTGCTGTACTAATATCCGCCATCTTAAGATAGATTCCAACATACTCTGCATTGAATACCACATCATAATAACTTCCCTGGTATCCATCTCTTTCGGATGTTGGCCAGTCAATCAAAGATGTATTACCTGCCTGACTTCCATTTGCCCGTATCAATCCTGTTGCAGAATCTTCATATTCCACTTCTTCTGTCAGTTTTTTCTTAAGTCCTGTGTAGTACTCCGAAATAGAATCTTTGTTTCCTGTATACATATAATCGAGATAAGACATCTCTACAGAAAAAATTCTGTAATCATTTGGCCAGGTCTGATTATCGATCAGCCATTCGTTAGAATGTCTTGCCAATGAATAATTTTCAGACACTGCATAACTTGTGCTTGAATTAACCAATAAATCGCCTTCATAAGGAGCACGCTCACGGGCTTGTGAATCAGTAAACACATCCTGATTTGTTGCTTCAATCGAATACTTTGAAAGTTCCCACAGACGATTTAACAATGTTGCTGCATCTGAACCGTCTGTTGCCTTGAAGCTTGAATCCTCTTGATCAAATTCTTGTTTGATCGCCCATCCCATGATGCTGTCTGGATTGTCCACAATTGCCTGCTTTGTTACATCATCCAGACCAATCAGCTCGACATAACGGAAATTACGCATTGTAGCGGTCTCAAATTCGTTTGTGCCTTCTTTTAATGTCCATGTATCTTCATAAACAGGTTTTGCAGATAACTGGTATTTTACGTTATCACCATTCATCTCTTCTCCCATATGAACTGTAACAGACTGCTTTGCGTCACTCTCGATGTTGACTTTCATACCACCGATAATCTCTTTTCCAAGATCTACAACTACATTTCCTGATTTATTGATATATACCTTCTTGGTTGCTTCCTTCGTAGTCTCACGAAGCACATTCTCTGATGTATATGGATAAAGAACTCTTCCACTCGTTCCTGTTGCTGAATCAGCCACCTGATTCTTAATCACTGCTGACGCCCATTTACTATCATCATAGTCTGCATTCTGCCATCCTGCCGGATATTTCTCAGCATTAATATTATCATGTAAAAGTGTTACATATCCTGTTCCGATACCGCTGCCGTCATCGCCAAACGCATTTGTTCCATCAAGTGTCTTCCATCCTGAATTTTCAACACCACTATTAGTCAGAACCTGTTTTGTTCCATCCTTATAAAATACCGTCATCTGCACCAAAATACTTCGACTGTCATCTCTTGAATTTCCAACAGCACTGATTACATTAGCATCTCCGTTTGTAAGAAGTTCTGTCACATCATAAGAATTATAATAAACTTGAGTATATCCACTTCCGGTGCTGTATTTACCTACATTAGACATCTCTCTTGCTGATCCGGCCCCAAGGCAGGTTCCGTTCATGAATATATCATAAATCGTGCCTCTGTCCTTTGCTGTTCCACGGCTTGCCGTACTTACAATTGCCTTATCAATGTTATCAGTATTTTCAATTGTAAGCTTTGGACTACGGAAAAAAGAATATCTTGAGATTTCTGTTAAGAGATTCTCATCTTCTTTATCTGACTCTTCCGGAGTTGTCTCTCCTGTATATGGCTTTGTTGTATCACCGGACCATACACTGTACACTGACTTTCCTACATTTAATTTGCCATCTACAACAGACAGACCTGAGAAAAGCTTATCATCTGACTCAAAATCTGAAGAATACAAAACTGTCTTTGCTTCATCTGTTGATGTAATTACCAAATCATCTATTGTTCCAGCTTCTGTTCTTCCGGTACGATATCCGATTCTTCCATCTGTACGACCACCATCTACTTCAGCAGACCCAACTTCTACATACTGTGCATCTTCACTCTGCAAATCTGTAAGAATAGAAAATGTCATCCTTATTCCTTTGAAATCAATCCTTACGCCAAATTCACTTCCATCTTCTGGTAATGTTATTTCTGATTCAGCTAAATTGATTACCTGAAATGCATTTGTATTAATTGTGCCATTATCAATCTGATGAATCTTAATCTGATTATCATTTGAACGGAATTGAACCATATAACCATTCTTTCCAGCGTCATCTATTCTGACAAGCATTGCAAATGCTCCACCTTCTTTGATGGACATCTTCTGTTCCAATGTAAAGTCTGTCCATAGACTTGGATCTTTCTCTTCTTCTCCTGACTCCGGAGTTGCATTCGGTGTTGCCCAAATTCCATTCAGACTCTGCCATTCTCCTGATACATTTGTCATAAATGGACAAGCTTCTGATAACGGGCTCTCATTTCCATCTTTATCTTTTGTCTGCACCTGCCAGTAATAAAGTTCATTATCCTGCAGCTTATCTGACAGACCCTCTGCATGTGCATAACTGTTCTCGTCCGATTCCACCCAGCCTGTATCAAGCACCTCACCTTTCAGTTCTGATGTTTCTGAAATAATAATACGATAAGCTGTCTGTACTTCTTTTTGATCTTTGTCATTGACTACCCATGAGAAAGCCGGGTCTTTCGTATCAATACCATATGCTTCATTAAGCATCTCTGTCTTGAGATTTGTCGGTGCATCCGGTGCATTTCCTTGTCCTGCATACACAGTTGACACAAATGCATATGGTACAGTACCTGTACCGGCAAGTACTGTTGCAAGTAATAATGCGATTGCCTGTTTCTTTTTCATAGTGTTCGCTCCTTATCATCCCTGTGTTGTGTAAATGTGATTTCTTTATGAATATCTTGCCACCATTATCACTTAAACTTTCTTTTCCGGCAATCGTAATATATTTTGAAATTGGGTAATTTATTTTTGAGTTTCACCTCATCAAAAATTTCCCCCATACATCCAAAGATTTTTTCGGTAATCTCTTGACTTGCACAGTTGTAAAGATATTAGGAAAGCACTTTCCTAATATACAAAAAACTCCTATGTAAGACATACATCTCACATAGGAGTCAAAAATCAGCTATATTATCAAATTAAACAAGCTCGATCAGAACTTCCATAGCTGCGTCACCTTTACGCTGACCAATCTTTACGATTCTTGTGTAACCACCGTTACGATCAGCATATTTTGGAGCGATCTCATCAAAGAGTTTTGCAACCATGTCAACATCTTTCATGTTTCTCTTCTCGCCTTCTTTAACCGGGAAGAGAACTTTCAGCATCTGACGTCTAGCGTGCAGTCTGCTTGGCTTATCTTTCTTGATTGTCTTTTCAACTTCGTCATAAACAGTAACTTTCTTACCGTCAACAACTTCTTTCACACGTTTTCCATCAGCGTCTTTACGTGCTACTTTAGCCATTACTGTAACTTCTTCGAAGTTATCTTTTTCTTTTACAGCAAGAGCGATCAGGCTTTCTGCCTGCTTACGGATCTCTTTTGCCTTAGCTTCTGTTGTAACGATCTTTCCGTTGTTAAGAAGTGCTGTTACCTGGTTTCTAAGTAAAGCTTTTCTCTGGCTTGCTGTTCTGCCAAGTTTTCTATACTTTGCCATTTTAAATTTCCTCCATTAATTAACATTTGGTTATGCATCTTCGGGCTTACTAATCAAATGCTCCTGTCGTGCTCTTCGGGCTTACCGCCAGGATATTTAATCTTCAGCGGGCTAATATTCACAATCTGTGAATTCAGCCTGTGCAGGACCTAAGCGTCCTGATACTTTATCATAGTACGGATAAAGAATATTATTCTTCTCCGTGGTTCAGTTCCAGATTGAGTTCTTTCAGTTTTGCAAGAACTTCTTCGAGAGACTTACGACCAAGGTTACGAACCTTCATCATGTCTTCCGGAGTCTTGTTTGTGAGCTCTTCAACTGTGTTGATTCCGGCTCTCTTCAGACAATTGTAAGAACGAACAGAAAGTTCAAGTTCATCAATGCTCATCTCAAGAACTTTTTCTTTCTCGTCATCCTCTTTCTCAATCATAACTTCTGCCTGCTGAGCTACCTCTGACAGGTCGATGAAGAGTTTCAGATGCTCACTTAACACTTTTGCTGCAAGGCTGACAGCCTCATCAGGAGCCATTGTACCTTTTGTCCAGACATCAAGTGTCAGTTTGTCATAATCTGTAACCTGACCTACACGTGTATCCTGAACTGTCAGGTTAACACGATCGATCGGTGTATAGATAGAATCGATCGGAAGAACACCGATTGGCATATCTTCTGTTTTATTCTTATCTGAGCTTACATATCCTCTTCCTTTTGTGATTGTAAGTTCCATATAAAGCTTGCTGTCTTTGCCACCGCTTAATGTAGCAATTACCTGCTCCGGGTTTACAATCTCAATATCAGAGTCACACTGGATATCAGCACCTGTTACAACACCTTCTCCTTCAAACTCGATATAAGCTGTCTTCACTTCATCAGACTCAGATGTATTCTTGATAGCCAGTGACTTCAGGTTCATGATGATTTCGGTAACATCTTCTTTCACTCCTGGGATGGAGCTGAACTCATGCAGAACGCCATCAATCTTTACCTGGCTGATAGCAGATCCTGGTAATGATGAAAGCATAATTCTGCGAAGAGAATTACCTAATGTTGTTCCATAACCTCTTTCCAAAGGCTCTACAACAAATCTTCCATACTTCTTATCTTCTGAAATCTCTGTTATTTCTATATTGGGTTTATTAAAATCAAACACTAAGTCCACCTCCTGTGGGGTTACTGGTTATTATTTAGAATATAACTCGACGATTAACATCTCGTCAACTGGAACATCGATTGCTTCACGTGCAGGAAGCTCTTTAACTGTTCCTTTCAGGTTCTCCTGATCTACTTCTAACCAGTCTGGAACCATACGTCCACCTGTGACCTCTACGATCTCTTTGTATCTTGGAGAGCTCTTTTTAGCCTCTTTGATCTCTACTGTATCACCAGCTTTGATCAGGTAAGATGGAATATTTACCTGCTTACCATTTACAAGTACATGCTTATGATCAACAATCTGTCTAGCTTCACGTCTTGTTCTAGCAAATCCCATACGGAATACTACGTTGTCAAGTCTGGACTCAAGAAGGATCATCAGGTTATCCCCTGTCATTCCGTTCATACGCTGA
>OLFU01003265.1_pt1 | contig 11064 bp, 9 predicted proteins | sample 1605161 | NCBI WGS metagenome assembly OLFU01 (sample SAMEA3888914, study PRJEB22519) | human gut metagenome | biome: human gut; feature: human-associated habitat; material: faeces | place: Denmark | collected 2011
CCCAAGGGGCAGGCAAGTCTTAAGCGCTTGTTTTGTATTCTTCCGAACTTTATTTTATTATAGCATATACCGTTGTATTTTTTCAAAGACAGGACACACTCTTCCGTTTCAGGACAGTTCAACGGGGACAAAATCAAAGGCCTCGACGTCGAATAATCCCGTATCGAGTAATTTAAGTTTTGGAATGACCGGCAGGCTCATGAAGCACAGTGTCATGATGACATCGACATCGGTACTGACACCTAAGAGGCTGCGAGCCTTGTCATAAAGGTCATCGAGGGCGGCGTCGACTTCGGCCGCCGGCTTATCGCTCATCAGACCGGCAATGGGCAGCGGAATGGCGGCCAATACCTTTCCGTCAAGGACGGCGGCCATACCGCCCTTCTGTTTTTCCAAGACTTCGACAGCAGCCGCCATATCCTTATTGCTGGCGCCGGCAACGATGATATTATGAGAGTCGTGGGCAATGGAAACGGCAACGGCTCCCTTCTGAAGCCCGTAGCCGCGGAGCAGACCGAGTCCGACGTTGCCCGTACCGTGGTGGCGCTCGACGACGGCGACTTTGATGATATCAACCTTTTCATCAAAGACGAAGTCGCCCTTTTCATCGCGCCGGATCTGAGCTTCGCCCTTTCCGGTAACGACGCCGCCGGGCATGATATCGATGGTCCGCACATGGTCGCTCTTTAAATGCATGACCAGTTTTTCTTCCGAGAAATCAGCAATCGTCACCGAACTGCCGACCGAGCTGTAATCGGCTCTCGTAAAGGGCGGAAGATACCGCCCGTTTTCAGCGACCTTCTGCCCTTCGATAAAGGTCGCCCGGACCTTGAAGTCCTGTAAATCTTCAAAGAGGACGATGTCAGCTCGCTTGCCCGGTGCCAAGGCGCCGCGGTCATCGAAGTGATAGCATTCAGCAGCATTTAAGGTGCCCATGGTGATGGCTGCTTCCGGCGAGAGACCGGCGGCAACGCATAAACGCAGGTGTTCGTTAAGGTGGCCTTTTTCAAAAATCGTCTTAGGATGAAGGTCATCGGAGCACAAGAGGAACCGCCGCAAGCTTTCCGGCGTCACGGCCTTGACCAATTTCGGCAGATCGTGGCAGGCCGAGCCGTTGCGCAAGAGAACGTACATCCCGGCCTGGACCCGTTCTTCGGCATCACTTTTGCTGAAGCATTCATGGTCCGTCAAAATACGGGCCGAAATGTAGGCCTGGAGGTCCTTGCCATGGACACCGGGGCTGTGACCGTCAATGGGTTTTCCCGTACCATAGGCCGTAATGAGCTTATCGAGGACGGCATCGTGTCCTTCAAGGATACCCGGGCAGTTCATGAATTCACCGACACCGAGGATGCGGTCATCTGCCAGAGGCGCTTCCATGTCTTTCGCTTCAAGGGTGGCACCGCTGTGGTCAAAAGGCGTCGCCGGCACACAGGACGGCACCATGAAATGGATGTCTAGGGCCGTTTCTTCTGCCGCCTTCATCATATAATCCAAACCTTTCAGGCCACAGACGTTGACGATTTCATGGGGATCGGCCACGATGGTCGTCGTTCCGAAAGGTACGACCAGGCGGCCGAATTCTTCAGGACTGACATAACAGGACTCGATATGGATATGGCTTTCAATGAGGCCCGGTGCCGCATAGGCGCCTTTCGCATCGATGACGGTCTTCCCTTCATAAGGGCCGCCGACGCCGGCAATGACGCCGTCAGAAACGACGATATCTCCCTTTCGAGTGGTCTGTGTATATACATCTACAATATGGCAATCTTTAATGACAAGGTCTCCCGGTTCAAGGCCCCGGGCAACGGCAATGCGCCGTTTTAACTGGTTCCGCGTCACTGTCATAATGTACCCCCTTATTTCGTTAATATCATATATTTTATTGTTCTGACTCATTGTACCATATTCTCCCTTTTTTTGACAAAAGTATTGCCCAAATATGCTAAAGCCCCTATAATGATAATATTCCATAATATCTACTTGTCATTATTCATTATATTCATTTATGGCAGTATTAAAAAAGGAGTGTGAACAAGTTATGGAAAACCAACCGTCTTTTCTCGACCGTATTTTTCATCTCCGTGAAAACGGCACGACGGTACGCACCGAAATCCTAGCCGGGGTTACGACGTTTATGACTATGGCTTACATTCTGGCCGTCAACCCGACAATCATGAGCGCCGCCGGTATGGACAAGGGCGCCGTCCTGACGGCAACGGCCCTAGCTTCCCTCATCGGGACCTTGTGCATGGCCGCTTTTGCCAACTATCCCTTCGCTTTGGCACCCGGCATGGGGCTCAACGCCTTCTTTGCCTTTACGGTCGTACTGCAGATGGGCTACACCTGGGAAATGGCCTTGGCAGCCGTATTCGTGGAAGGGATCATTTTCATCGTCTTGTCCCTGACCAATATCCGCGAAGCCATTTTCAACGCCATTCCTATGACCCTGAAAAAGGCTGTTTCCGCCGGTATCGGCCTCTTCATTGCCCTTATCGGCCTCTTGAATGCCCAGATTATCGTCGCCAATCCGGCTACGAAAATCGCCCTCTTCTCCTTTAAGCAGTCTGCCGCTACGGGCACCTTCAATACCGTGGGCATCACGGTCCTCCTGGCCATGATCGGTATCATGTTCACCGGGGTCTTGATGGTCAAAAAAGTCCGCGGCAACATCCTTTGGGGCATCCTCTTCACGTGGATCCTGGCCATCATCTGCGAACTTACCGGCCTCTACGTCCCCAATCCGGAATTACAAATGTTCAGTGTCATCCCAGATCTCTCCGGCGGTGCCGCTGCCTTTACCCCGGCCAGCCTGAGCCCGATTTTCGGACAACTCGACTTCAGCCGCGTCTTCAGCCTGGATTTCTTAGTCGTCATGTTCGCCTTCCTCTTCGTTGACATCTTCGACACCTTAGGAACCCTCATCGGCGTATCGTCCAAGGCTAACATGCTCGACGAAAACGGCCGTCTGCCCCGCATCAAAGGCGCCCTCTTAGCCGACGCCGTCGCAACGACCTTTGGTGCCGTCCTCGGTACCAGCACGACGACGACCTTCGTCGAAAGTGCTACCGGCGTCAGTGAAGGCGGCCGCACCGGTTTAACGGCCGTCTGCGTGGCCATTCTCTTCGCCTTGTCCCTCTTCTTATCACCGTTCTTCATGGCCATTCCGGCCTTCGCTACGGCACCGGCCTTGGTCATCGTCGGCTTCCTCATGCTGACCGCCGTCGTCGGTATCGACTTTGACGACTTCAGCGAATCCATTCCGGCATACATCACGATCATTGCCATGCCTTTCTGCTACAGCATTTCAGAAGGTATCTCCTTCGGCATTATCTCGTATGTCTTCATCAACGTCTTGACCAACAAACGGGAAAAAATTTCCCTCCTCATGTACGTCCTAGCCGTCATCTTCGTCTTAAAATATATCTTCTTATAAGATGATAGCAAAAAGGCTGTACCCCGTGAGAAACAAAATCACGGCGTACAGCCTCTTTTTTTGCCCAAATTTAGGGCAGCTAACCCCCGCCTCAAGCCACGCACCCGTTGGGGTGCGACGCGATGACGCGCCTGCGGAATCCCGTAGTCTTCGTTTCAATCCACGCACCCGTCGGGGTGCGACTCGACGATATCATGTATCGTTCGAATTTCATGGGGTTTCAATCCACGCACCCGTTTGGGTGCGACTATTGCCATATTGCCAATTTTTTCCATATATTTTGTTTCAATCCACGCACCCGTTTGGGTGCGACGTCAGAAGTCCATGCTATCCGAGGGCGAAACATTGTTTCAATCCACGCACCCGTTTGGGTGCGACAATGATCTGCTATGACTATCCTCCGCCGTCATTAGTTTCAATCCACGCACCCGTTTGGGTGCGACCTGGTGGTGCGAAATGTCAGGCGAAACCTATAGAGTTTCAATCCACGCACCCGTTTGGGTGCGACGGGCAACGGCCGCTATTGTCTAAGAGATTTCCACGTTTCAATCCACGCACCCGTTTGGGTGCGACCCCGCCCGGCTGATTCTTTCTATTCCTTGCCGTCGTTTCAATCCACGCACCCGTTTGGGTGCGACGGGGTAGCCTGTATATGTAGACCACTGACCACTAGTTTCAATCCACGCACCCGTTTGGGTGCGACGGGCAACCTTTATCTTTTTATTTCCGATAATATCGTTTCAATCCACGCACCCGTTTGGGTGCGACTTAGTATCCGTGCACTGTATGGATATCCCAAAAATGTTTCAATCCACGCACCCGTTTGGGTGCGACAGCGAAAATTTTATTTTTTCGCTTCTTTCTTTTATATCGATGTATCTAAGTTCCCACTGCCGAGCCTTATTCGGCAGTGATTAGGGACAAGGTTTATATTTTTCTATTTCATCCCCTCCTTTCACGGGGAATTATCATGATCACTTCCCCTTCGCATTTATCATCGTCTTTATCTGCTCGGGCTTTGTTAAGACTATTATAGCACACGTGATTTTTCTTTCTGTAAGAAAAATCAGTTTTTCCTCATCTTTCACGCTGTACTAAAGAACTCCCTGTCAGGAATGTCTCTGTCCTCTCCGAACTTTCTCTTAGTCCTCCTTACATTCTCTCCTCGAATGGCTTATAATAGAAACATTCCAGCATCATGAGGAGCTTTACCATTATGAAAATCACGCAGATACTCTATACAAATTCATTCTCAGGCTTGTCCTGCCGCGGCGAAGAGCGTTTCCTGCCTTACGGCGAAGCCATCTGTCTTGCCGGCCGCCCCGTCCCGACAGCCCGATTATGGAAAAAGTTAAAAGCCAATCCGGTCGTAACCTTTCCCGATCAAACGGGCCTGATGACCGGCCAATGTCAGTTGACCCGGGAAAGCTTCACGCCGCGCAAGGCGGAATATACCTTACACCGCACGGACAATATCGAGACAAAGAAGATTGCCACGGTAATTATCGAGCAATTTTCTCGGCCCACGGCCATCAAGGGCCACAAGGTCCGCGGCCGCATTGCCGTCACCGATACGACAGCGCCATCGGATACGGCTGAAGCTTTGAAACTGGCCGGCGTCCTCGATACGGCCGGACAGATTGCCTTGGGACTGGGATTGATTCGCCTCGTCTATAACGATACCCCGCCCGTTTTCGACGACGAGGCTACAAGCCTGCGAGACGAATTGACTCAGACCAAGGCCGCATTTCAAGCTTTGCAGGAAAATTATGACGGCTATGTAAAGACCTTGGAACAGTCCCTCCAAGAATGGGAAGCCCGCTGTCCCCAAGAGGATTTAGAGCAAGGCGCCTTTCCCCTTCCCGACGACTACACGGCACGCCTTGAAAAAGCGACCGATACGTTTACGGTCTGCGTCGCCGGCGGCAATGACTTGTGGCACGAAAAAATCAGGACTCGCTTTCCCGACTGGACGATTTTGGAGAATAAGAATTTCGACGGCCAAAAATTACAGGGCGCCGACATTCTGATCATCAACACCAATCACACCGGCCACGCCCTAGTCCGCAAAGCCTGCCAGCAAGCCGCTTCTCAAGGCACGATGGTCTGCTATACCAGCCGATACAATCTCAATGCCGTCGCTGCCGACATTCTCTACGCCTTGGGAGAATAGTCTGCCACTATCAAATTTCCATAACACGCATCATTCCAGAACAAAAAAAAGTCCTTCCGGAGCCAAGGTGTCAAACCTTGCCTGTGAAGGACTTTTTGCTGTCATATTTTGATTACACTAAGTGTTTCGGCGCCGACGAGATAGCCCCTTCGAGGCTTTCTTTTTCGGCGAAGTAGATGCGCCGCGCCATTTCATCGACCTTATGGGTCAGCCACATATAGGCCGTCGTCCCCTCACGGTAATCGGCTTCGGCATACATGTCGATGCGGCCGTCTTCCCGCAGCTGATTGACTTGTTGGAAGGCCGTATCATTTCCCTTAGGATAGATGGCAAAGGTCGCCCCGCCGAATTTATTGATGACCGAAAAAGCCGGCACATCACTGGGCCCGTCGGCAATGTAAATCATATTCGGAAAGGCCACGCGGCGATAGGCGTCGGACATCTTGGCGTTGACATCGATATCGGGCCGTTGAGGAACGCCCTTATTGATTTCGAACAAAGCACGAGTCTTCGTCGTGTTGTCGATGGTGTAGCCGATTTCACTGATGATTTTCTGTTGATTTTCATCAACGTCCTCAATGAATTCACAGCCCCAAATGGCTTCGACGTAAGGCATGACAGCCGACCCCTTGATAATGGCCAACATCCCCGTGCTGACGATATAGTGTTCGACCTTGATATTGTATTCCTGATAGCGAGGATTATTTTCTACGACGGCTTTGAGATTCTTGAAAATATCGGGAACGCCGGGATAATACTTCTGTTTTTGACCAAAGCCCCGGAGTTTTTCATTGTTCAGTCCCTTAAAAGTCCCTTTACGTGTTTCCTTAATGAACTGATTCAAATAAATCGTATCGCCATTGACCCGGATACCTTCTTTGGCATACTGAGCAGGCAAGTCATTGACTTCCTTCCAAAACTCGGTCTTATCGATATGGTATTCTTCAAAAATCGGATCCTGCATATTCCCGTCAATAAGGGTCTTATCAAAATCCCAAATGACGGCGATGATGTTCTGCATAGGCTTCACCTCGCTGCTTCACTCGAAGAAAAAAAGAGCTCTATTTCGCTTAAAAGGAAAAGGTATCTTTCAGTCCCAACCATTGCTGGTCTTTATCACTCATCGTAAGAGGCGTGCCATCGGCCAGGGTATAGCCGGCAGCACGGCAGCTTCCGTCATAATTTCCTTTCAGGCCGGGCCAAAGAATGCCGATTTCCGGATCGTTCCAAGCCATGCCGCCTTCATCATTGGGATGCCAGAAGTCATTGACTTTATAGCAAAATTCAGCGACGTCACTGAGGACCAAAAATCCGTGAGCAAAGCCCTCAGGAATCAGGAACTGCTTCTTATTCTCAGCGCTCAGTTCTACACCGTACCACTTCCCATAGGTCTTTGATTGGCGGCGAAGGTCGACGGCGACATCAAAGACACTGCCCCGAACGGCGCGAACTAATTTGCACTGGGGGAAGTGTTTTTGAAAGTGAAGGCCTCGCAAGACGCCTTTAGTCGACATAGACTGATTGTCTTGGACGAAATTAATATGAAAACCGGCTTCTTCCATATCCCGCTGATTATAGGTCTCCATAAAAAAACCGCGGTCATCGCCGTGAACGGCCGGTGTGATGATGCAGAGGCCTTCGATATTTCCGACATTCTTTTCTACTGTAATCTGCCCCATTGATTTATATCTCCTTTATCTTCTTGTAAGGCCCGTGTCAGACCGTTACTGTAAATAGCGCTTCAAGGCATCCTTCCAATCGGGAAGGGGCGTAAAGCCGGCTTCGACGAGTTTCTGTCTGTCCAGGCGCGAATTGAAAGGACGCTTTGCCTTCGATAAGCCGTATTCCGCTGTCGTAACGGGAATTACCTTGGTCGTATAGCCGGCTTGGCGGTAGATTTCGCAGGTAAAGTCGTACCAAGAAATGTAGCCTCCTTCATTCGTTGCATGGTAATAGCCGTATTTATCGGTTTCAATCATGTCGACGAGGAGTCTCGCCAAGTCAAAGGTATAGGTCGGCGTCCCGATTTGGTCGTTGACGACGCGGACCGTATCGTGGGTCTTGCCGACACTGAGCATGGTCTTAACAAAATTTTTGCCGTTCTTACCAAAGACCCAGGCGATGCGAACGATAAAATACTTATCCAAGGTCTGAGATACGGCCAGCTCTCCTTCAAGCTTCGTCTGTCCATAAACGTTGAGAGGCTGATAATCGCGGCAGTCCGGCTGCCACGGCTCCGTTCCCTGACCGTTAAAGACGTAGTCCGTGCTGAGATAGAGCATCTTGCAGTCCAAAGCTTTGCAGACATCGGCAATATGCTGGGTGCCGCCGGCATTGACGGCGCGAACCTTATCGACGAGTCCGTCGTCTTCAGCCATATCGACAGCCGTCCAAGCGGCGCAGTGAATCACGGCGTCAGGCCGGATTTCACGTAGAGCCTGTGATACGGCTTCTTTATCGGTAATATCCAAGGGTCGGTACGGCGCCTTGGTGACAGCCGAGTCATCAGCAATGCCGCTGTATGTCGGGGCCAAATCGCTGCCGATACCAACATGACCGCGATTGGCCAATTCATTCATTACGTCATGTCCCAGTTGTCCATTGACACCGGTCACGAAAATTTTCATAGTATGTCCCTCTTTCCCTTCATCGGGTTTAACCGCGATGGCCGTACATCTCTTGATAATAGGTCTGATATTCACCGGAGACGATAGGCTGCCACCAATCTTTGTTTTCCAGGTACCAAGCGATGGTCTTTTTGATGCCGTCGGCAAACTTCGTTTCCGGCAGCCAGCCCAGTTCCTCGTGAATCTTTGTCGGGTCGATGGCGTAGCGGCGGTCGTGACCCTTGCGGTCGACCACATGCTGAATCAGACTTTCGTCCTTCCCCAGTTCCCGGCAGATCAAGGTAACGATGTCGATGTTCTTCATTTCATTGTGACCGCCGACGTTATAGACTTCGCCGACACGGCCCTTGCGAAGGATGAGATCGATAGCCCGGCAGTGATCTTCAACGTAGAGCCAATCGCGGACGTTGAGGCCGTCGCCGTAGACCGGAAGAGCTTTGTCGTTCAAAGCATTGATGATCATAAGGGGAATCAATTTTTCCGGAAAATGATAGGGTCCGTAGTTATTGGAGCAGCGGCTCACCGTCACCGGAAGTCCATAGGTCCGATGATAAGCCAGAACCAACAAATCGGCCGAAGCCTTCGACGAGCTGTACGGACTCGACGTGTGAATGGGTGTCGTTTCCGTAAAGAACAGGTCCGGACGATCTAAAGGCAAATCACCGTAGACTTCGTCCGTCGATACCTGGTGATAGCGTTCGATGCCGTACTTACGGCAAGCGTCCATGAGAACCGCCGTCCCCATGATATTTGTTTCTAAGAAAATCGAAGGATTTTCAATAGAGCGGTCGACATGGGATTCTGCCGCAAAGTTGACGACCATATTCGGTTTTTCTTCTTCAAAGAGCTGATAGACAGCTTTTCGGTCGCAGATATCGGCCTTTACGAAGCGGAAATTCGGCTGATCCATGACCGGCTCCAGCGTAGACAGATTGCCGGCATAGGTCAATTTATCGAGGCAAATAATCCGATCTTCAGGATGTGTTTTTAACATATAAAAGACAAAATTAGAGCCAATAAATCCAGCACCGCCGGTGACGATGATATTCATGAAAAAGTTCCTCCCATTTCTCGATGTAACCTTCCGATAAGGCCTTCCTATATGTGTTATTCGTCCCGCAGGAACCGTCCTTCAGCGACTTTCTTCAAATACTGTCCATAAGGGCTCTTGCCGTATTTTTCAGCGCTCTCTTCGAGGACTTCCTTGGTGATCCATCCGTGACCGTAAGCAATATCTTCCAAGGCAGCGATTTGGATCCCCGCTCGGTTTTCCACGGCCTTTACGAAAGAAGAGGCTTCACTCAGGCTGTCGACGGTTCCCGTATCGAGCCAGGCGTAGCCACGTCCGAGGGTTACGACATCGAGTTTTCCTTTTTCCAAATAAATCTTATTCAAATCGGTGATTTCCAGTTCGCCGCGAGCCGAGGGCTTCACTTGCTTAGCATATTCGCAGACGTGGCAATCGTAGAAATAAAGGCCCGTTACGGCGTAGTTCGACTTCGGCTGCTGCGGCTTTTCTTCGATAGAAATAGCCTTTCCCTCACCGTCGAATTCAATGACGCCGAAGCGTTCCGGATCGTCAACGTAGTAACCAAACACGGTGGCCCCTTCCTGCATCTTAGCGGCTTGCTGCAGATGCCGGGTCAGGCCGGCACCGTAGAAAATATTGTCGCCGAGAATCATGGCGCACGGTTCCCCATCGATAAATTCTTCCCCAAGGATAAAAGCCTGAGCCAAGCCGTCAGGCGAAGGCTGAACCTTATAGCTCAAATGGATCCCGTAATGAGAGCCGTCGCCGAGGAGGCGCTCAAAGTTCGGCAAATCCGTCGGCGTAGAAATAATCAAAATATCCCGAATTCCGGCCAACATCAAGGTCGACAAGGGATAATAAATCATGGGCTTGTCGTAGACCGGCAATAACTGCTTCGATGTCACTGTCGTCAGCGGATACAGGCGAGTTCCACTTCCACCAGCCAATACAATACCTTTCAAAAGATCACTCCTCACTTATGCTCATTAAGTATACCATATTTTCAGGGCCTTTGCCCAATATGTACCCACTCAGGATTCGATATATAACAGAAAAGATCAAACAGCTGCGGGCATTCTCACCTTGCTGCCATAATTTCCGAAACGTGTCTGCATAAAAGATGCGGCAAGCAGTTTCAAAGAACTACTTGCCGCATCACGCTTTTAATCCGCGCACCCAAAAAGGGTGCGATATCGTTTGTGGTAAGCTAACCACAACATATATCTTTCAATCCACACACACTTTTAATCGATACAAATCAAAAGTGTGTGACACTTACACACTTATTATACCATTCACGCCCCCGCCCTTTCAATCACCATAGGCCATTAACATAAAAAACTCATTACGGAATCACCGTCAACCGGGAAATCCCCTCCGATTAATACATCCGGCGTCTATCGCACCCATGAGGAGTACGGCACAAGTACCGTATAGCGTATCATCCGTTGAACCGTTTCAATCCATGCACCCGAAGGGAGGGCAACAGCAATAAAGCTGTTTTCCCAATAAACAGCCGTAAAAATAGGGTCATATCTCCACAATCAGGATACATCGCACGACAATGATTCCCCATTTATCTTTTCACCGTTGCTAACAACCACAAACAGGGGAAAATAAGGGAACTTCCCTTTCTCACTTCATATGATGAGAGTGCTCTCGATATCGTAAGCCGGCTTTGCCCCGACGTGTTTGACTTTCAGTTCTTTTGTCTTGCCTAAGTAATAAAACCGCAGGCTGTCTGTAGCTTCGTCAATGATGTTCTCCAACTTCAGTTCTAAGGTTTTACACTGGG
>OLFU01003267.1_pt1 | contig 11055 bp, 8 predicted proteins | sample 1605161 | NCBI WGS metagenome assembly OLFU01 (sample SAMEA3888914, study PRJEB22519) | human gut metagenome | biome: human gut; feature: human-associated habitat; material: faeces | place: Denmark | collected 2011
GTGCGGACCCCTCCATCGTGGGCGTGGTGGAAGTGGTGCGCGAGGCCTATCCCGACCATACGGCGCAGGACCCCGAGAACAATCATTTCGATCCCCGGGCCACGCCGGAAAAACCCATCTGGGAGATGGTGGACGTGCGCCTGCACAAAGCCCTGCCTGCCCTGAGCCGCAAGGAACTCTCCGCGCATGCGGCCCTGGCCGGTATGGAGCTCATGCGCCGGGGCAGCCGTCTTTCCGTCCAGCCGGTGAGCGCGGAAGCCTTTGAATATATTATGCATTTGGCGAATGAGAAAAAATAGACAATCTCAAAGCCTGCATGGGGCGCAGAAAAAGTGTTGCCGGGAGATTCTGGACAGGATATAAAAAAATTTTTTGTTTTGATTTCTTACCGGTAAGATAAGTGTGCATGGAAGAGACTGTAGTAATGTGCAAAATGAAGAGCATATTGCATATCCATTCTTTCTCTTTTGTGTGGCTGTTCTTTGAAAAAAGGTGATTGTATCATCTGTGTTGCCGTATTTTTTGTACATTTTTCATCAATAAAAGAAGAGAAGGAGTCTTTGGTATATTTTATAAAATATTTTTAAAAATATAAGAAAAAGAGGATCCTCTTTTTTCTTTGCAACAGCAGGTTGGGGAGCAGTTTTACCTTTTCAAAAAAAGAAATTCTTGCTAAAAAAATTCATTCGGCCCGGATCAACCTATTCTTCGGAGCAGGTCTTGCTGCGTGCTCTTTTTTCGTGTTCCGGGTAGATTGGGTGCAGGCCCGGTCGGGAGCCCGGGTTGATGAGCATATTTCATGAGTAACAGGAGGCCCTTATGGCAAGCCAGGCGCTTATCAAAGAATTTGAAGATCTCCTCGGCAAGGAAAACGTGTTCAGCTCCGAAGCTGACCGCCAGAGTTATTCCTATGATTCCGCGGTGCTGCCCCCCGTGGTGCCCGCTTTCGCGCTGCGTCCCACCACCACCGAGCAGCTCGGCATCTGTGTGAAGAAACTCTATGACTACGGTATTCCTATGACCGTGCGCGGTGCCGGTACCAACCTGTCCGGCGGCACCATCCCGGACAGCAAGGAAAGCGTGGTCATCCTGACCAACGGCCTGAACCGTATCCTCGAGATCAACTCCGACGACCTGTACGCTGTGGTCGAACCCGGCGTCGTCACGGCCACTTTCGCTGCCGAGGTTGCCAAAAAGAACCTGTTCTATCCCCCGGATCCGGGTTCCCAGGCCGTGTCCACCCTGGCCGGTAACATCGCCGAGAACGCCGGCGGTCTGCGCGGCCTGAAGTACGGCGTCACCAAGGACTACCTGATGGGCCTGGAGTTCTTTGACGCCACCGGCGAACTGGTCAAGAGCGGTTCCCGCACCGTCAAATGCGTCACCGGTTATAACCTGGCCGGTATGATGCTGCAGTCCGAAGGCACCCTGGGCATCATCTCCCAGGCCGTGCTCAAGCTGGTGCCCCCGCCGCAGGCCTCCAAGGCCCTGATGGCCGTGTTCGATGACATGCAGAAGGCCGCCGAAGCCGTGGCCGGCATCATCGCCGCCCACGTGGTGCCCTGTACGCTGGAATTCCTCGACAACAACACCATCGTGCGCGTGGACGACTACACCAAGGCCGGCCTGCCCCGCGACGCCGCCGCCATCCTGCTCATCGAAGTGGACGGCCATCCCGCCCAGGTGGCTGACGAAGCCGTGGTCGTGGAACGCGTGCTGCAGCAGACCGGTGCCGTGGCCGTGCATGTGGCCAAGGACGCCGCCGAAAAGTTCAAGCTGTGGGAAGCCCGCCGCCAGGCCCTGCCCGTGCTGGCCCGCTGCAAGCCCACCACCGTGCTGGAAGACGCCACCGTGCCGCGCTCCCAGATCCCTGCCATGATGAAGGCCGTCAACGACATCGCCAAGAAGTACAATGTCGAAGTGGGCACCTTCGGTCATGCCGGTGACGGCAACCTGCATCCCACCTTCCTGTGCGACAAGCGCGACAAGGAAGAATTCGCCCGCGTGGAAGCCGCCGTCGACGAAATGTTCGACGTGGCCATCAGCCTGCACGGCACCCTGTCCGGCGAACACGGCATCGGCACCGCCAAGTCCAAGTGGATGGAAAAGGAAACCTCCCGCGGCACCATCCTCTTCTCGCAGCGCCTGCGCCGCGCTCTGGATCCCAAGGGTCTGCTCAATCCCACCAAGCTGGTGGGCATTTAGGGAGACACGCCATGAGCGACCTGAAGAAACTGGCAAAGCGTCTTATGACGCTTGACGACCGCATCATCGCCTGCATGAAGTGCGGCATGTGCCAGGCTGTCTGCCCCATGTTCGGCGCCACCATGATGGAAGCCGACGTGGCCCGCGGCAAGCTGGCCCTGGTGGACAACCTGGCCCACGAAATGATCGCTGACCCCGAGGCCGTGGCCGACAAGCTGGGCCGCTGCCTGCTGTGCGGCTCCTGCGAGGCCAACTGCCCCTCCGGCGTGAAGATCATGGACATCTTCATGGAGGCTCGCGAGATCGTGAACACCTATCTTGGCCTGCACCCGGTCAAGAAGATGGTGTTCCGTGCCCTGCTGCCGTATCCCGGCCTGTTCAACTTTGCCATGCGGGTGGGCGCGCCCATGCAGCGCGTCATCTTCCGCAGCAACAAGGACACCCAGAACACGGCCTGTGCCCCCATGCTCAACTTCATGCTGGGCGACCGCCACATCCGTTCCCTGGCCCTCAAGCCCCTGCACGCCATCTACGGCAACCTGGACGAGCCCCGCGTCATGGGCGGTCTGAAGGTGGCCTTCTTCCCCGGCTGCATGGGCGACAAGCTGTACGTGGATGTGTCCGAAGCCTGCATCAAGGTGCTGCACCACCATAACGTGGCCATCTACATGCCCAGCAGCTTCGCCTGCTGCGGCATCCCGGCCCTGTCCTCCGGCGACGCCGAAGGCATGGTGAAGCAGATGGCCAAGAGCCTGGCCGCCTTTGGTGAAAGCAGCTTCGACTACGTGCTGACCGCCTGTTCCTCCTGTACCTCCACCATCAAGGAACTGTGGCCCCGCTACGCCGCCCGCCTGGGCAGCGTGGAACAGCACCAGGCCGAAGCCCTGGCCGCCATCACCATGGACATCAACGAATTCCTGGTGAAGGTGCTCAAGGTCGAAGCCGTGGAAAGCCTGCCCGGCGCCAAGACCGTGACCTACCACGACTCCTGCCACCTCAAGAAGGCCCTGGGCCTTTCCGAGGAGCCGCGCACCATCATCAAGACCAACCCCAACTACAAGCTGGTGGAGATGAAGGAAGCCGATCGTTGCTGCGGTTGCGGCGGTTCCTTCAACCTCTTCCACTACGACCTGTCGCGTGTCATCGGCCAGCGCAAGCGTGACAACGTGGTGGCCACGGGCGCCCATGTGGTGGCCGCCGGCTGCCCCGCCTGCATGATGCAGCTGGAAGACGTGCTCTCGCACAACAATGACCCCGTGCAGGTCAAGCATACTATCCAGATCTATGCCGAGACCCTCAAATAGGGTACGGCATTCATTATAAGGAGACATCAATGGCCCCTGAAGAAATACAGGATCTTGTTCAGGACTTCACCGCCAAAGCCACGGCCGTCAACGCCGTGGTGCAGGAGCTGCCCAACATGGCCGCCGCGCTGCAGTACGTGGTGGACGTGTGCGAAAACAAAGCCCCGTGCGAACTGATGGCGGACGAGGACGTGGAAAAGGGCCCCAACGGCCCCAATGGTGTGCCCACCCGCGTGCAGCGCATCGTGGCCGCCCCTGTCCTGAACGATGAAGACTTCGCCACCCTGGAAGCCGCCTGCAAGGAAAAGGGCTTCCTCTGCATCCGTGAAGGTCTGCGCAACCATCTGGCCGGTATCGACGTGGGTCTGACCTCCGCCGAGATGGGCGTGTCTTCCAGTGCCACCTGTCTGGTGAACACCGACAACGAAGATGCCCGTCTGGCCGGTATGATCAGCGAGATCCACGTGCTGCTGCTGGCCAAGTCCAAGCTGGTGCGCACCCTGCCCGAGATCGCCGGTCGTATGCGTGAGCTGCTCATGGCCAACCCCAAGGGCGGCAACTACACGACCCTGATCAGCGGCCCCAGCCGTACCGCCGATATCGAGCGCGTGGCCGCCGTGGGCGTTCATGGCCCGCTGGAATTGCATATCATTCTTCTGGAGGACTAAGCCATGAGCCACACTGCACCCAAAACCCTTTCGGATTACCGCAAGGATATTGATTCCGCCCTTGAGGACAGCTTCCTGCGCCGTACCCTCGACACCTTTGCCGTGGCCTACCGCGCCAACCGTGAAGCTGTGTTCAAGGAAGTGGACGAACGCGGCCTGATCAAACAGATCGCCGACGCCAAGGACGACGCCTGCAAGCACATGGAAGAACTGTACGAACAGTTCCGCCGTGTGGCCGAAGAGCGCGGCGTGCACGTGCACCGCGCCGCCACTGCCGAAGATGCCAACCGCATCATCGCCAGCATCGCCCGCGAGAACAACGTCAAGCGCGTCATCAAGTCCAAGTCCATGACCGCTGAAGAAATCCAGCTGAACCCCTACCTGGAAAAGGAAGGGTTCATCGTGGACGAGACCGACCTGGGCGAATGGATCATCCAGCTGCGCCACGAAGGTCCCTCCCACATGGTCATGCCCGCCATCCACCTGTCCCGCTATCAGGTGGCTGACGACTTCACCAAGGAGACCGGCGTCAAGCAGGATGCCGAAGACATCCAGCGTCTGGTGAAGGTGGCCCGCGTGCAGCTGCGCCGCAAGTTCATCAACGGCGACATGGGCATCTCCGGCTGCAACTTCGCCGTGGCCGAAATGGGCGCCGTCAGCACCGTGACCAACGAAGGCAACGCCCGCATGGTCACCACCCTGCCTCGCGTCCATGTGGCCATCGCCGGCCTGGACAAGCTGATCCCCAACCTGGAAGTGGCCCTGACCGCCCTGCAGGTGCTGCCCCGTAACGCTACGGCCCAGCGCCTGACCGCGTACGCCACCTTCATGGCCGGTGCCGGCGAATGCGGCGCCTGTGAGGACAACAAGAAGATCATGCATGTGGTCTTCCTGGACAACGGCCGTACCGAGATCGCCCGTGACCCGCTGTTCTCCCAGATCTTCCGCTGCGTGCGCTGCGGCGCCTGCGCCAACGTCTGCCCCGTGTTCCGTCTGGTGGGCGGCCACAAGATGGGCTACATCTACATCGGCGCCATCGGCCTGATCCTGACCTACTTCTTCCACGGCAAGGACAAGGCCAAGGTGCTGTGCCAGAACTGCGTGGGCTGCGAATCCTGCAAGAACGTCTGCGCCGGCGGCATCGACCTGCCCCGCCTGATCCGCGAGATCCGCTCCCGCCTGACCGACGAGCAGGGCGGCGGTGTGGAAGGCACCCTGATGGCTGCTGTGATGAAGAACCGCAAGATGTTCCACAGCCTGCTGAAGTTCGCCTCCTACGCCCAGAAGCCCTTCACCGGCGGCACCCAGTTCCAGCGTCACCTGCCTGCCATGTTCCTTGGCAAGCACGGCTTCAAGGCCCTGCCCGCCATCGCCAACGAAGCCTTCCGTGACCGCTGGGCCAAGATCGCCCCGCGCGTGGCCACCCCGCGCTACCGTGTGGCCATCTTCGGCGGCTGCGCCCAGGACTTCATCTACCCCGAACAGCTGGAAGCCTGCGTCAAGGTGCTGGGTGCCCGCGGCGTGGCCGTGGAATATCCCATGGCCCAGACCTGCTGCGGCCTGCCCCTGGAAATGATGGGCCAGCGCAAGACCTCCGTGGACGTGGCCAAGCAGAACCTGGACGCCTTCGACGCCAGCAAGTACGACGCCATCATCACCCTGTGCGCCAGCTGCGCTTCCCACCTGAAGCATGTGTATCCCCACATCCTGGAAGGCAAGGCCGACGCCGCCCGCGTGCAGCTCTTCTCCGACAAGGTGACGGACTACAGCTCCTTCGTGCATGACGTCCTCGGCCTGACCGAGAAGGACTTCAACAACAGCGGTGAAAAGGTGACCTACCACGCTTCCTGCCACATCTGCCGTGGCCTGGGCGTGACCAAGGCCCCGCGCGACCTCATCGCCGACGCGGCCACCTATGTGCCGTGCGCCGAAGAAGACGTGTGCTGCGGCTTCGGTGGTACCTACTCCATGAAGTTCCCCGAGATCTCCGGTACGCTGCTGGCCAAGAAGCTGAAGCACATCGAAGAGACCGGTGCTTCCCGCGTGGTCATGGACTGCCCCGGCTGCGTCATGCAGCTGCGTGGTGGTGTGGAAAAGCAGGGCATGAAGGTCAAGGTTTCGCACATCGCGGAACTGGTGGCCGAAAACCTGAAAAAGTAACTAACGAGCGGCGGCGTGCCTTGCGGCGCGCCGCCGCCTTGCCATGCGGGCCTGACCTGTCCGGGCCCGGCGTGGGATCCGGCCTCGTGCCGGGCCGGGTGCAGCCCAGGGCGCCCCGGCAGCATGGACAGGAGGGATTTTGAACGGACACCGGGTCTCCCGGGCGGTTTTGAGGAAGGCCGCCGTCTGTTCGAAAACGCCGTATGCCGACGGCCTTTTCCTGGCGAACCTGAGGGAGCGCCGGTGGGCCCGCGGCCATGCGGCAAGGTCACGACCGTAATGCGGCATGTCGTCATGCCGCCGGTTTGGGGAAGGTCACGGCTGCGTGTGGTGCGAAAATATGCGGCCGGGACATGTTCAACATGGACACTTGCAGAGGAGGTCTCATGTCCATCGGTCTTCTGGCATTTCTTGCCTTCATCCCGATCCTGATTGCCCTGATCCTCATGGCCGGCATGCGCTGGCCCTCCACCCGCGCCATGCCCATCGCCTGGCTCGCCGGTGTGGTGCTGGCCTTTGCCTTCTGGGGTCAGGAGCCCCTGCGTCTGTTGGCCCTTTCCATCGAAGGCACCATCACGGCTGTGGGCGTGCTGATCATCGTGTTCGGCGCGCTGCTGATCTACTACACCATGCAGTACAGCGGCGCCATGGAAACCATCCAGGCCGGCATGAAGAAGATCAGCCCCGACAAACGTCTGCAGACCATCATCATCGGCTTCATGTTCGCTGCCTTCATCGAAGGTGCCGCCGGTTTCGGTACGCCTGCCGCTCTGGCCGCTCCCCTGCTGCTGGGCCTGGGCTTCCCGCCCCTGTGCGCTGCCGTTATCTGTCTGGCCTTCAACAGCGTGCCCGTGACCTTCGGTGCCGTGGGCACCCCCGTGCTGCAGGGCTTCAAATCCATCGAGACCTTTGCCATGCAGGCCATGAACTTCTCTGACCCTGCCATGGCCTACAAGACCATCGGTGAATACGTCACCCTCATGCACCTGCCCATGGCCATCATCCTGCCCATCTTCATGCTGGGCTTCATGACCCGCTTCTTCGGCAAGAACAAGTCCTGGATGGAAGGCTTCCGCGCGTGGAAGTACTGCATCATGGCTTCTGTCTGCTTCCTGGTGCCGTACCTGATCCTGGCCTGGCTGGTGGGCCCCGAACTGCCCTCCATGCTCGGCGGTCTGCTGGGCCTCGGCGCCCTGGTGTGGCTGACCAAGAAGGGCTTCTGCGTGCCCACCGACGGCGTGTGGGACTTTGCCCGCAACGATGAATGGGATCCTGAATGGACCGGTTCCGTGGAAGCCAGCTCCGCCACCGAATACAAGGAACACATGAGCCAGACCATGGCCTGGCTGCCCTATGTGCTGTGCGGCCTGCTGCTGGTGCTGACCCGCGTGCCCGCCTTCCACCTGAAGCCCATCGTCACCGACCCCATCTTCAGCGTGGGTCTGACCAACATCCTGGGTTACCAGGGCGTGACCTCCAAGATCGCCCTGCTCAACCTGCCCGGCACCATCCCCTTCATCCTGGTGTCCATCATCACCATCGGCCTGCACAAGATGAGCGGTGAAAAGGTCCGTCAGGCCTGGGGTACCGCTCTGGAAAAGATGTCCGCTCCCACCATCGCCCTGGTGGCTGCCGTGGCCCTGGTGTCCATCCTCAAGGGGTCCGGCGTCAACACCGCCGGTCCTGACGGCGCCGCCCTGCCTTCCATGCCCATGGCCATGGCCATGTTCGCCTCTGACGTGGCCGGCGGCATCTGGCCCATGCTGGCCGCTGTGGTGGGTGGTTTGGGTGCCTTCATCACCGGTTCCGCCACCGTGTCCGACATGCTGTTCGGCAACTTCCAGTGGGATATGGGCGGTCTGCTGAACTATCCCGCTCTCGGCAAGTACATCATCGTGGCTGCCCAGGGCGTGGGCGGCGCTGCCGGCAACATGATCTGCATCCACAACATCGTGGCCGTGTGCGCCGTGCTGGGCATGATCGGCAAGGAAGGTATCATCCTGCGCCGGACCATCTGGCCCTTCCTGCTGTACTGCCTGGTGGCCGGTACGGTCTGCTTCGTCCTGATCGGCCGCGTCCTGTAGTGACGGCTGTGACTCCGTAAATGAAAAGGCCCGCTCCGGCGGGCCTTTTTTATGTCCTCCTGCGGACGGCGCGCAGCAATAAAAAAACCACCCGAAGGGGTGGTTTCGTCATATACGGGACGGGAGGGGAAAGGCTAATTGCCGAGGATGGCGGCCGGTGCGTGCCAGTACCAGCGGGCTACCAGGGTCATGTCGTCCGGCAGCCATTCCCCACTGTGTTCGAACTGGAAGAGCAGCATCTCTTCGGCTTCATCCAGCGGGATGGCAGGGTGGGCCAGCTTGCGCAGGTGGACCAGGACGGCCAGGCACTCGAAAAGCGCGAACAGGGCCGCGGCGGCGATGGTGCGCAGCAATTCGGGGTGGAAGGGATTGCTGCTGACGCGGGCGGCATCATACAGGTCGCAGTGCCGGCACAGGGCATCCAGAGTATCGGCGACCAGCAGATCCCGTTTGTCCTGAGGGGATCGTTGCCGCAAGGCTGCGGCGAACTGGCTGATGGAGGTACGTTTTTCGCGAATGGTCACCGGGAACTCCTGTTTTCTGATGATTATAGAATAACACATATATAAAAGCAACGTTCTTCAGCACAAATACGGGGCAAAAGAACGCACTTTTCATTATGGCAGACTGTAATCAGCGCGTGACGACAGTGTTGCGGCGATGCGGATATCCCGCAGGGACAGCGTTTCTTTAGCGTCGGGGGTCGAGATAGCGGGGATCGATATGCAGGCGGTAGCTCCGTGCTGCCGGATTGCGGCGGGGCGGCAGAGAGATGTTGCCCTCGATGGACAGGGGCTTGTCCGAAAGGCCGAAGGGCTGGAGGCCCTGGAGACCATGGGGCATAGCGGCCAGCCTGTCGCCCAGGACATAGAGGACGGGCATGCTGCGCTGGGCACGGCCTGCCAGAAGCATGCTGCCGCCATGGCTGCTGCCCAGGATGCTGCCGAGCAGGGAGGGCAGGCGCACGTCGGCGCGGCGCAGCAGTTCCAGGAAGTCATTGCCCGTCTGGCCCACGAAGGAGACCAGGGACATGCCGTCACGGCTCACCAGCAGGCTCACCGGTACGGTGCCGCCGTGGATGCCCAGATAGGTGGAGCGGGCGCCCGCGGGCATGGCTGTCCAGCCTTCCGGGAGAGGCTGGCCGCCGACGGTAGCGGGGGCCGCTTGCCGGGTCGTATCGACTGCGGCGTTGCCGGCTGCGGTGAACAGGGGACTTTTGTCCAGCGCGGGCCATGCACAGGCCAAGGCGGCCAGAGCCAGCAGGGCGCAGGCCAGCAGGGATTGGAGATGGCGCATGCCGTTATATCCTTGATACAGGGATGATTTCCCTTCCTAGGAAGAATGGCGGGACCTTGTCAAGCCGGTCCCGGTTCACTCGCCGGTGCCGAGGGAGAAGAAGTTTTCCGGGCCTTCCTGGGTCCCGAGCCATTCCAGGAAAAACGCGGCCAGTCTGCGGGTCAGCGTGTTGAACAGCTGCTGACGCAAGGGATCCAGTTCGTCATGGCACATCTCGGGCAGTTCATTGGCCAGGCTGGGCGGACAGGGCGCCATGAGCAGCGACATGTCCGCGCCGTCCAGGAACAGATGGGCGGGCTTCCTGTCCATGCGTTCATACAGGGCCTCGGCGTGCAAAGAGGAGATGCTCAGGTCGTCATGCTCAAGGCCCACCAGCAGCAGGTGGGGTTGCAGGCCGGCCAGCCCCTGATGGCTGAACAGCATGCCGAAGGTGGGGCCCACGGCGGCGATGGCCTTGACGCGGGGATCGGTCAGGCTGCGCGGGTCCAGCGGAAAGTGGCCGCACATGCTGTCCATGCGGGCGCGGGGCTGGTCATAACAATAGGCATCGTCCTGGGGGGCCTTGCGGCAGTAATCCATCCAGCCGGAACAGTCGGGCAGGGCGCCGCCCAGCAGCAGGGCGGCCGTGGCACCGCTGCCGTAGCCCAGGACGCCGATGCGTTTGGGGTCGATACTGGGGCCGATGTCCTTGTCGGCCAGCAGCAGGTCCATGGTGGCCGAAAGCTCCAGGGCCCTGTCCTTGAGCTGTCCCCAGAGGAACAGATGGTCCATGTTCTCCATGCAGTCGCGGGGATGGGTAGGAGCGGCCACCACGAAGCCGCGCGCCGCCAGGGCCGCGGCCGTGTCGTGGAAGGAAAAGCGCGTCCCCGACGAGGGGTGGGAAAGCAGGATCAAAGGGAAGCGTCCGGGCACGGGCTTGCCGTTGCGGGCGCCGCGGATGGTCCAGGGCGCATAGGACAGGGAGCGCGGCGCGCGCACGGACGGATACCAGACATTGACGTCCACGCGGATGCCGCTTTCCTGCTGCCAGAAGCCCAGGGTGCGGAAACCGGGATTGTAGCCGTTATCGGCCAGGGCCGGGACGGTGATGAACAGGCAGAGCAGGGCCATGATGACGGCGGAACGGACAGGCATGGGACCTCGCGAGACGGGGAAAGAGGTGGAGGCAGCCGCAAGCGGGGACAGGGCTGCTGTAGGTGTTGTGCCACAGGCATGCCTGGGATACAAGGGAAAGGCTTTCAGTCCAAATCCCTACCGAGGTGTACATGGAATTTTTGACATATCTGGTGGACTTCATCCTGCATATCGACGCCCATCTCTTCGAGCTGGTGGAACAGT
>OLFU01003268.1_pt1 | contig 11054 bp, 9 predicted proteins | sample 1605161 | NCBI WGS metagenome assembly OLFU01 (sample SAMEA3888914, study PRJEB22519) | human gut metagenome | biome: human gut; feature: human-associated habitat; material: faeces | place: Denmark | collected 2011
AATCCAAGAGGATATATAGCTCTTTTAGAGTTTACACAGAATTAATTACAGTCTCTGTTACAATGAATGAAGATATTATAGCGATAGGTAACTTTTTGATGTTATCTCCAAGTTTTCCCCCGCTTCACACCGTACATGAAACTTTCGCTTCATACGGCGTTCCATCATATCCAAATAGATTTATAAGTTATTTCCCAGTTATTGTCTGGTATCCGTAATTCGTCCGTATTCTGTTCAGTTTTTTCTTCTGCTGACTATTAAGAACATAACCTTTTAACAGTGATTTTGCTTCGTCTGCTGATTCTGTTAGGATTGCCTTTGCAATGGGAATTTCCACAAATGCCAGATTAGAATATCTATCAAGGTTATCTCCTTTGTCTGATTTGTGAATACATATCAGAGTGGACGGAGTTCCTCGACGATTCATTACATAGCAGTTGCCTTGTTGTGCGATATATGCCGAAATACGATTGTCGTTAAACTCTACGCTATCGGCAGGGTTTTCATTTTCCAACAACGCTCGGATTTCTTCTTTTGTTACAACTACAACGTCCTCATGCACCTTGTTTCTCCCTTGCTTTGTAAAATTACAAATATCTTGCGAGAAATTCATAGGATTTTTGTGTTGTACTCCTTGAATCGGCAATAGCGGATTATCCGCAATCATCACTATTTTTGTTTTTGGTCTGATTCCTTTTGTCCTGCTCTGAAATTCTGAACTTGTACTTTCAAATGGAACTGATTTTGCAATGTTCCTTAAACGGATTCGTATGGTCGGTAAGAGAGCGTAACTTACTTCTGTCAGGTTGTTATATACGTTAGTTGCTATGCAGTAGTAATTCTGCATACCGATAACTGTCAGATTATATCTGCTGATATTGAAGCCAGTCGTATGTCTGGCTATATCTTTTACCTTTAACTTTAGATTTGTTTTCGCTTTCTTTAATGCTTTTTGGTTCATATCTGTTTTGGCAACATAACCGTGTTTCGTTCTTCCTTTTGGAATGACTTTGATTTTGAACCCCAGAAAATCTGATGAATTTTTCTTCAGATTTACTACCTTTGATTTCTCTGGACTGATTTCTAATTTCAGCCTTTTATTAAGAAAATCTACGGTACTGTGGTAAAATCTTTGTGCTTCTCCATAGGTTGAACACATGATTTTAAAATCATCAGCGTAACGTACAATAAAACCGCTTTTCAGTTTGGTATATTTCTTTGCGTATTGAAGCCACCCATTTTTACTGCGGTTCTTCGGCTGGAATGTTTCCCACTGACTGCTTACCCACCAGTCTAATTCATTAAGGACTATGAGGGAGAGCAGTGGACTTAACAGACCGCCTTGTGGCGTTCCTTTTTCTGGGACACCCTCGCCGTCAATTTCAGCTTTCAGCATTTTGCTGATAATGCAAATCAATCTTTTATCCCGAATACCAAGTGTCCAGATTTGTTTTAATAGTTTTCCATGATTGACATTATCGAAAAATCCTTTAATGTCTACGTCAACACAGTAATAATATTTTGATAAATTTATCAGTGTCGTTACTCTGCTGACTGCATGGTGGGCACTTCGATTCGCACGGAATCCATAGGAATGATTATGGAACTTTGGTTCGCATATCGGCTCTAGGACTTGCAGGATACATTGTTGTACCAGCCTGTCCCAGATACACGGAATCCCCAATGGACGCATTTTATCGCTCCCAGCTTTTGGAATGAAAACACGTCTGACTGATTTGGGGCGGTAGTTGCTAAGGCTTTCCCGAACGGTAGCAACAATCTCAGCATTGCTGAGTTGTTTTATATCGGCTATCGTCATTCCATCCGTTCCAGCCGTTTTACTGCCACTGTTTGATTTCAGATTACGGTAAGCTAAACAAATATTTTGTTCCGAACCAATAATTTCAAGTAACTTATAAAAGTTATTACCGTTCTTGCTCTGTGCGTATAACTCGTCATAAATATGTTGCATATCATAATACTCGTTATAGCGGAGCTTGTTTTTCTTTAGCATGGTCTGTACCCTCCTTGTTTGCAGGAGCAAGTACATCTCTTAGTCTTACTCGAACCCATACCATTTTTCTTAGTAATTCTATTCTTCATATGACTAGTGGCTATCCCTACACCGCTTGTTATCACGGTTTCATAGGTACTGTGCCACCACTCTCACTGACATTAACACACCTTATATCATTGCTAATCTCACAATAACTTTCTGATGTGAACACTTCACAGACAGTAAAATCTCCATGTTGTCAGCTTTCAACGTTCCAAACACACTATCTGTACATATATCCTTAGGTTTCCTCTATAAGCCTGCTACCTTGATAACGCCTTTAACGTTATATGGATTTTCATAAATGCGGAGTCTTACTCACCCACAGTAGCGACACTGTTTGTGTCACTGGACATTTCTATCCAGCCCCGATATAGACCTGTACATTCAAGGATTCGTCAGTAGACCTCTCATCTACATTCTAACCATAGATATTTTATAGACTTCCGGCATATAAGACACAACGCCCACCTCTGGGAATCTTTCGTCAGCATTATCTGTTACGGTGTCTGTCTGCCGACTTCACCGAGCTTCTGACAGAGCCTTGTTTACTCAAGTTTCTGCCAGTCGGAGTATTAAAGTAGCCTTTCAGGGCGTTACCCCGTCATTCGACTATTCGTGTGTTTAGTTCTCCAACACACATTAAATATTGATTTAATGAAGTGCTGTGCCTACTCTTTTCAAGTAGGAACGTTTCGCACCCGATTTTGGATCTGACACAAAGAGGATATGTAGTTGTTACGAGCGTTAATAAAAATGGAGATGTCAAAACGACAACAGACACTAAACCATTTGTAAAAATTACAAATGGTTTAGGCGAATTTGTGAATACGGCTAAAAAAGGAATTCAGGAAATATTACGAAAGGGGAATCTATGTGATTAAAAAATTTTGGGAATATGGAAAATTTAAAGAATATTTTGCATGGGCCTTTGAAAATATATTTGCTTTAATTGGTACAGTATTGTTGGTTATTGCAACATATTATTTAAAAATATATGAGGATTTGCAAAATTATATTAGTATATTAGATTCTACATTTGGAGTAATAATTGGAGCGTTAATCGGAACATTGGCATTAATTTTTTCTGGAATTGTTTTTTGGGGAAGTTTATTCGATAAAAAATTTAGAAAAAAGATTATTGAATATACGGAAGATGAAAAGACTGTTGATAAGTTGTATATAAGCTATCTTTTTTTGGCATGTAATATTTTAGGCAATATCGTATTTACAGTTTTACTTATTTTAGTATTGAATAGTTCGCGAGAGAAAGTGGGACAGATATTTTTTGTAATTATAGAAATAGTGTATGTATATTGGCTTTTATTTATTTTAGGATATTTTGTTGCAATCATGAAAAACGGAATAAAGCTTATTTGGCTAAGAGATGGGGCAGAAGAAAATGAGAAGGATAAAAAATCTCTATATGAATCAGCAAACGAATTACGTATAGACGTCTTGTTTGAACTATTATGTAGAAATATGACGGCAGAAGAAACGCATGACACTTTGATGAATATTCTAAATAATAGGATTAAATTACTTGATAAACCAGAAGAAGAAAAAAGAAAGCTGGCGAAGTATTTAGAAAACTATTACAAATTAGAAAAAAATGAAAAAAAGTAAACATGAAAACCGATTGATTCGAATTAAGAATCAATCGGCTTTTTCATGCTCATTTTTATACATAGCCAGTCCCGTACAAAGGATTGGCTATTAAATTTTTCGAGGAAGGAGGAAACCATATGACCAAGTGTAAAGTAATCGCCCTTGCAAATCAGAAGGGAGGGACAGCCAAGACCACAACAACATTAAATCTGGGAATTGGTCTTGCACATCAGGGGCGAAAAGTATTATTGGTCGATGTTGATTCACAGGGAGACTTAACAACGGCATTGGGTTGGACGAATGCAGACAGTCTTCCGATTACATTAGAAACACAAATGAAGAAGATATTACAAGACGAACCATTTGTGTATAATGAAGGCATTTTACACAATGAAGAAGGAGTAGATATTATTCCGACCAACATTGAGTTATCGGGTATGGAAATCTCACTGGTAAATGCCATGAGCAGAGAGCAGACTTTAAAGCTGTATCTTGAAGATTTGAAAAAGGATTATGATTATATCCTGATTGATTGTATGCCTAGTTTGGGAATGCTGACCATCAATGCATTAGTTGCTGCGGACAGTGTAATTGTTCCAGTACAGGCTCATTATCTTCCGCTAAAGGGCATGACACAGTTGATGAAAACAATTGGTAAGGTACAAAAACAGTTAAATCCTAATCAATATGAATCTGGTCAGTGTTGGAACAATCAATGCATCTTTGGTAATTCCCAGAGAAGTTTTTAAGAGCAGTATTCTGGCAAATGCTTCTGCAATCATTGGACTTCATAATCATCCCAGTGGTAATGTGAAACCATCAAAAGAGGATATGATTGTTACGAGAAAGCTGCAGAAGTGCGGACAGCTATTGGGGATAGAATTGCTGGATCATATCATTGTCGGTGGAACTAATGGAAAGATGCTCAGCTTCCGAGAAGAAAAGATGTTGAATGTGACAGGAAGGATGGACTGGGAGAGATAGAAGAAAAAAGAATTAGAAGTTTTTATTTATTGTAATATTTCATGTAGCGGCATTAGTAAAATAGTGTCGCTACAAAAAGCTGACTTATACATTGATATTATATGCATAACTCAAAATAAAATTGTTAAAAATAGAAAAAGAAACAATATATAACGAAAAAATCTCTAAATAAGAGAATTTGCATTGACTGAGAGAAGAGTAAAACATATAATAAAGGTGGAGGTGTATAAGAATGTTAGTAAAAGTAAGTGTTGAAAATTTTAAATCTTTTGATAAAGCAGCAGAGCTGACAATGATTTCCTCAAATAAAATACGAACAAATGCAAATCACAGGTTAAAGATAAAAAGTACCCAGTTATTAAAATATGCAGTAGTTTATGGAGCAAATGCATCTGGAAAGACCAATCTGGCATTGTTCTTTAAATTTTTTAAAGATAGTGTCTGCAATGGTATTCCGATAGAAGCTACACAGATGTTTTGTAAGAATCGGCAGGAGAATAAGGAACGAGAAAGTAGTTTTGAAATTCAGATTACTGTAGGTGACAAATTTTATGCCTATGGTTTTTCTGCAGTTTTAAGCAGACGAAAAGTAACCGGAGAATGGTTATATGAATTATATCAGAATGGTTCAGCAAAATGTCTCTTTGAACGAGAAGGAAGTAAACGTCCGGTGTTAAATGATGGTATTACGCTGACAAACACAGAAAAAAATAAATTTGAAACCTATGCAGATGATTTTGAAGGAAATGAAACATCTTTGTTCCTGACAGAAATGAATCGTGGAAAAAAATATAGCACACGATCTAAATTATTGTTCTTCCGGGATGTATATGATTGGATTCAGAATCATATTTCGATTATCACACCGGATACGCCATTGATTGATTTGGAATATTATTATGATGATAATTCGCTGAAGCTGATTAACAAATTGATCAAAACATTTGATACGGGTATCAGCCAGGTAAAAATTGAAGAAATTACATTGGATGAGTTATCAAATGCATTGCCGAAATCAGTATTTGATAAGATGATGCAGCATGTAAAAAATAGAATGGAAGAGCAGGAAGAACCATCATTCAGAATGACGATGAGGTCGAAGGAAACTTTCTTTAATATCGAAGTTGAAGGACATTCTGAACCGAAGGTCACAACAATCCGGTTGCATCATAATAAGTCATTTTATGAGTTCGGTTTTGATGAAGAGTCTGATGGAACAAGAAGATTATTCGATTTGATGGATATGCTGTTGAATAAACGAGAAGATGTTCTTTATGTTGTGGATGAATTGGAGAGAAGCTTACATCCGAAGCTGACAGAACGATTTTTGCAATTGTTTATGCAGCTACATGATGAGCAGCGTATGCAGCTATTGTTCACTACACATGAATCATCCATTATGGATCAGGCTATTTTTAGAAGGGATGAAATCTGGTTTGTAGAAAGAAATGCAGAAAATGCAAGCTCTATTTATTCCCTAGATCGTTTTAAAGAGAGATATGATAAGGTGTTGAGCAAGGCATATCTGGAAGGTAGATATGGTGCTATACCTGTATTTTCAACATTCGATTTTGCGCGGGCAACGAGTCAGACGGATGTGCTGGCACAGACACCTGACGACTGCCGCGACAATGCAGAAAGAATTTCTGCATCGAGAGAGGAGGAGTAGCCTTGGCTCCAGTAAGAAGTTATACGAATTGGAATAGCAGAACTACGGATGAAGAAGAACAAATTGAGCCTTATCGTAAGTACTTTTTCATATGTGAGGGTGCAAATACTGAAACATGGTATTTCAAAAAGTTAATTGATATCCGAAAAGAGTTAAATATTCATCCATTGATCGATATCCGGTTACTTGAAAAAACAGAGGGAGACAGGGACATTTCATTTCCAAGACGTTTGATTGAATTTGCAGAAAATCAGAAAGAAAATTCAAAAATAGCATTTGATAAAGAACGGGATAAGATGATTGTTGTATTTGATGGAGATATTTTTGAAGAGAAAGTACTTGATTATGACGAATTGGTAGCAGAAGGTGAAAAGAATAATATATTAGCGGTCAGCAATCCAGCATTTGAATTATTTCTGTTGTTACATTATGAAAATTCATACGAAGATGATATTGAGCCAAATGCTGAACAGATTATCCAGAATGAAAAAGATGGACATCAGACATTTATCTATAAGTTGTTACTTGCCAGAACAGGAATCAATCCGAAGAAAAATGCTGCGATTGGAGAACTGGCGAAAAATATAGAGATTGCTATTGAACAGGAAAAGAAAATCAATGAAGATATTCATCAGTGTAAAGGACAGATTACGTGTAATATAGGTCGGATTATTGATGAGATTCGGAAGGATGATGGAAAAGAGTGTAAACTTAAATAAAAAATGTTAGAAAGAAGGAAGCGTATGTTAGGAATTAATGGAAAACAATGGAATGATATACAGTGGACTGATGTGGAAGAATTTTTGAATGAAATAGAAGAATCTTTCTTTTTTGAATTTAAAAAGGATGAAGTATCAGGAGCAAAATTGATAAAAGAAATAGCTGCTTTAGCTAATACATATGGTGGATATGTTTTTCTTGGAGTCTCAGACGATAAAAAAATTGAAGGATGTCAGAAGTGGGATGAGCAAAGAATTCACGCTACTATTCATGATTCATTGTCACCGATACCAAGCTTTGACGTAAAAAAGTTTGAGACAAATGATAATAAAAAAATATATATTATAAAGGTAGATGAGGGACCAGAACCACCATATATTACTAATAAAGGTGAAATTTATGAAAGAATATCATCAGGTTCATTTGTTATAAAGGAATCTTTAAGATTATCTCAGATGTATACAAAAAAAGAAGATTCGTGGAAAAAATTGGAGAAAAAGATAACAATTGATTCGGTACAAGAAAAAGTAGAAAATGTATTAGGATACATAGATGTGGGATTTGAACCAACATTCACGAATTTAGAGGATGTAAAGAACTGTTTTTTTGAAATTTCAGATAATGATTTGAAACAAATATTTACTGATGAAATTCAAGATGGAAATATAATGAAATTTGGAGATTCACTATTGTTTTCATATGGAAATATATCAGGAAATAAAACTCTTACTCCGGCGCATTTAAATAATTTTATGGAAATAATGCATGATGGAAGTGTTAGAATGAGAGGATTACTGTGGAATAAACAGCCTGAAGATGGAGAAGAAATTAATATGGCCTATGTTTCAACGTGCTTTTCAAAATTTCAAAATATTTACACAAAAATATATGAAAAAGTATTGCGAGATGAATTTATTTTTGCAAAAAAGTATGAAAAACTCACAACGATTAAGCAATTTTGCCCTACATATCACTTGGGAAATGTTGAAGGAGATTTAAGAAATATAGAGGAGCAGATTAAAAAAATCATAAAACAACATCAAGTAGAGGTTGGAGTTGATAGAGTAACTACAAGTGACAGAATACCAAAAGTAGGATTTTATACAGTAGATAAACAATTTTTAGAAAGAAATAATATGGAGTATAATAAAGAAAATATAGCTATGATGTTGTTTTATTGTAGATATACATGGCTTGGCTATGTTTCGGGTCAAAATGAAGTATTTGACCAAATGGAAAAATAAAGAATAATTTAATTGTTTTACATAGCCAGATGGTTCCAACTCAAGGAATCGCCTGGCTATTTTCATGCCCGGATATTATCCCCAATAATATCAATCTAAGGCAGGAAAGGAGATGAAAATTATGCCATATATACCACCATCAGTTGTGCAGGAGGTCAAGCGGATGGACTTGCTCACATACCTGAAAAATTATGAACCATACGAATTGGTTCACTTTTCTGGCAACACCTACACTACCAGAACACACGATAGTTTGAAAATATCAAATGGGAAATGGATGTGGTGGAGTCAGAGAACCGGTGGCAGATCAGCACTGGATTATCTGATCAAAGTAAGAGGATACAGTTTTTTAGAGGCGGTTGAATTGCTTGCAGAACAGGCAAATATTCAGCCGCCTCTTTCTGTATCTGAGAATGTTCCGATGGAGAAACAGTTACTGTTGCCAAAGAAAAATCAAGATGATCAGAAAGTGATTGCGTATCTTTCAGGACGTGGGATTGATAAGGAAATCATTCAGTTTTGTTTGGAGTCCGGAAGAGTTTATGAAAGTGCATTTCATCATAACGTAGTGTTTGTAGGGATGGATGAGAAAGATAATCCGAAATATGCAGCTCTTAGAGGAATCGGAACCAGCTTTATAGGAGAAGCAAATGGAAGCGATAAGAATTATTCTTTTTCCATTTTTGCAGAGAAATCCAATGATACGGTGCATCTGTTTGAGTCAGCCATTGATTTGTTATCTTATGCGACGTTGCAGAAATTAGACGGGAAGGAGTGGAGGAGAGAACATTTATTGTCATTGGCAGGTGTCTATCAGCCAGCAAAAGAAATTGAAAAAAGTAAAGTCCCTGCAGCGTTGGCCAGGACATTAAAAATGCATCCAGAGGTGAAGACAATCGTTCTGCATTTGGACAATGACCGTATTGGAAGACTTGCCACAAAAGCAATTTCTGCAGTGCTTCCAAAGCAATATCAGGTAAAAGATGTACCGCCAAAACAAGGAAAAGATTACAACGATCTGCTCTGCATCAAGTTAAATCTGGCAATTACAAAGCGAGAAAAACGCACAAAAAAGAATATGTCTAGTCATGAAAAATATGAGAGATAGAAGGTGAAAAAAGATATGAAAATTGCAAGATATGGACTGAAGGTCGTGTATAGGAAAGAGCTGATTTTGACGATGGAAGACGATGTAGACAGCGAAGAACTGTTGAAGATTTTTCTGGAAACACAGTTGAAAGAGAAAAAAGAACCGAGTGAATTACTTGGAATTATTGCTGAGAAAGTGTCAGAAGAAAGCTGTACGGAGCAGTGTGAAAGTTGTCAAAAGTATTGTCCGGCAAGTGAAGAATGTATGGCAACTGATGAAAATGTACGATGCACAAAGTGTGAATACTTGTGTGAAACTTGCGGGATTTGTGAACTGAAAGAATAAAAAAAGCAAGTGCTTTTTCGACAAGTAAATCTTCTGATACCCGGAACAGTGAGACGGGTGCAGAAGAATACACAATACCAGCAAGCAACGCCTTTGGATTACCACACAGTTTTCCTGTCTGGCAGTCCGGCGGCAGCTTGTCAGGGAGAATCCCTGAAACCCTCAGAAAATGAAAAAGGAGAAAGTAACAATGTTGAAGTTTATTTGTGGAGTATTAGTAGGTGGCATTATAGGAGTAGTGTTGATGTGCCTGTTACAGATTAACAAGATTCAGTAGACAAAAAGAAAGGAGATACAAGATGCTGGTTGAAGTATCAATGAAAGACAAGAAGAAAGCAGAAAGACGATATCAGGAATATTTAAAGAAAATGAACAAGAAGAAGGGAGAACAGAAGAAATGATTGCAAAAGAAATGATAGCAGAAAAGGTATTTGCGGAAGGTGTAGCAAAAGACATCCGGAATTTTCTTCCAGCTAAATATGAGAATGCAGAATTTCAGGTAATGCAGATGAATAAAAATAATGGAGTCCAGATGGTAGGAGTCCAGGTAAGACTGCAGGAAGAAAATGTGTGCCCAGTTGTCTATGTAGAACCGTTCTTCAATGAAATACGTTTGGGTGAACCCGTTGAGAAAGTGATGAATGAAATTGCAAGATGCATGGAAGAAGCAGGCAATGTTCCGTTTTTGCACAGTGGTATCAACCCAATGGATTATGATTCAGTGAAGGAGCATCTGGCAGTGATGCTTGTGAACACCCAGGCAAACAAACGAATGTTACAGGAAATGCCTCATGAAAATATGGAAGATCTGTCGGCTATCTGTTATGTGGATTTTCCGGTAGAGTCTAACGATGGAAAAGCGACTATGAAGGTGAAAAATGAACATCTTAAGATGTGGAATGTGGATGCAAAGAAAATGTTCCAGCAGGCCAGAGCAAATACACAGCCTGTAAATACACCGATTCTTCAGTCAATGGACGAAATGTTGTTGAGTATTTTTAATGAAGAAGGACATGCAACAAACCTGTTAGATGAAAATGTTGATTTTGGACTTCGTTCACATGATATGCTGTATGCACTTACGAATGTAGAAAAGCAATATGGAGCATCTATGATCACGCAGCCAGAAGTTTTAAATAAATTGGAACAGCTTTTTCCAGAAGGATTTTATGTGTTACCGTCATCTGTGCATGAAGTTCTGATTGTTCCGGATAATGGAGAGATGGAACCGAAAATGCTTGGTGAAATGGTACGGGAAGTAAATAAAAATGAAGTGGAACGGCAGGAGGTTCTCTCAGACAGAGTTTACAGTTACGATAAAGAAAAACACCAGATTCG
>OLFU01003275.1_pt1 | contig 11024 bp, 8 predicted proteins | sample 1605161 | NCBI WGS metagenome assembly OLFU01 (sample SAMEA3888914, study PRJEB22519) | human gut metagenome | biome: human gut; feature: human-associated habitat; material: faeces | place: Denmark | collected 2011
GAGCTCTGCCGGTGGTCCCCTCTTTTTCGCCGCCTGCCGCCGCACGCAAAAGCGGATGCCGCCACAAAGCCCGCATCCTCTGCCTACGTGCCCGGCAGCATGCGCCGCTACCGGAACAGGACACGCGGAGAAGCCTCCGCCCGCCCCTTTGACCGCAGCCCGCGCCCGGCCTTCCGGGACGGCATCCCCAGTCTTATGGAGCTCCCATGAAATGGATCACCCACCAGACGGCGGGCGTCGGCGCCGCCCTGGCCCTGCACCTGCCGCTGGAAGGCGTGGTCGCCGCCTGTCTCGGCGCCATCCTGCCCGACAAGCTCGACCAGGCCATCGCCAAGCGCTCCCGCAACCCGCAGCGCACCTTCAACCAGATCCACCGCGGCACCACCCACTGGTTCGGCTGGTGGGTCGCCATCCTGCTGGTGGCCTGCAGCCATCTGGTGCCCCCGCACTGGCAGCCCGCCCTGCTGGGCATCGGCCTGGGCGGCATCAGCCATGTGGTGCTGGACATGCTGACCCCTTCGGGCATCCCCCTGCATCCCTTCTCCCGCAAGAACAAGCTCTCGTTCAAGGTCTGCTCCACCGGCAGCGTGGGCGAATATGTCTTTTTGGGCGTGATGCTCGTCCTGCTGGGCTTTTTGCTGGGCCCGGAAATGAAGGAACTCATCCGTCACGTTCGCCAGCTGGGCATGCCCGTGCTGCATTTTTAGGTAAAGATACGACAGGGAGGGAACACCTTCGCCTCTTCTGTCCGCGCATACGCAACAAAAAAGCCTCCCATGACGGGAGGCTTTTTATTATTCTTTTTGAGCGAGTCCCAATAGATACTGCTTCCACGATTTTAAGGTACTATCCTGATACTATTGTGAATAAACATAGTAGCCAGAAATTTTCTTTCCCCATGATCTGTGATACCCGCGCCCATCCATCATAGGTTCATGGGAAATTAATGGAAAATCATGCATTGTAATATATTTTTTGCAAAATGAGATATCCTTTAGATTTTGAAGTTCCTGTTCCGTCAGGACAGAAAGCAACTTAGGAAGAACTTCTGAAAAATATCCTCTGCTGTTACTTCCTGTACGCTCAAGAGGAATTTCTATCCCTCGAAGCATCACTTTTTCCACAGGAAGTCTGTTTTCCTCCCCCGAAGCAGGATTTTCATGCTGCCCTGTCTGTTTGGAACGGGGCTGGACATCGGTAGAACCCTGAACAGGTGTGGGCGTTATGGCCACAGCCTCTCCTCGTTGTGCTTTAAGCAAAAATCTGGCGACAGTGGTATCATCTGGACGATAGCCGCATGTTTTCTCAATCTTGTCACAAATCACATCCAGAAATTCTCTGGGCGGATTTGTGATGAGCTCTTTCCAGACAGCCGGGAACACCGCTTTGATGGCAGCATGTCTGTTCTTTCTGACAAAAATGTCTTCAGCCTTTTTGACAGCTGTCCTGTCTTCCACGGCCTCACGACGCAGGATATCCACGAAGAACTTTTCGATCTCGTCCGGGCTCTGGTTTTCAAAATCCACCGTATAGAACAGGCGCTGCTCCCATTCACCGGATTTGAGCGGCAGAAAAAACTGCCATGTGATGCCGTTGGTCAAGCAGGCCAGCTCGACACCGAAATGAAAAGCGTAGCCGAGGAGCTGTTCCTGATGGCAGGCCAAGTCGACATTGCAGCGCTTCGTCTCGATGAAGAAACGGTTCTGCTCCAGAATGCGCAGGGAATAGTCGACCCTTTTGGACCCGACAGGATATTCGGGATACACGCTGTCACGGGAAAAGATGTCCCAGCCCAGCTTGTTCAGAATCGGCAAGATGATGCTGTTACGTGTCGCCGCCTCATCATAGGCACGGTATTCCGGGATATTTTGTTTGATACGATCGATCAGAGCCCGCATAATTCACTCCGCTTGCCGCGAAACTACTGCTTCACCTTCACCGGCTCGGTATCCACCGGCGTCTCGTTGATGGCCACCAGCGCGGCCGTGCGGGCATGGATGAGCGTGGTATCGAACAGGGGCACGGCGATGTTCTCCTGCTGCACCAGCATGCCGATCTCGGTGCAGCCCAGGATCACGCCCTGGGCGCCCCGGGCGGCTAGATCCCGGATGGCCCGCAAAAAGGTCTCGCGCGAGCTGTCCTTAATCACGCCCCGGCAAAGCTCCTCGAAGATGACGCGGTTGATCTCGGCCCGGTCTTCCGCCTCGGGCACCAGCACCTGCAGGCCGTTGGCTTCCAGACGGCCGGTGTAGAAATCCTCTTCCATGGTGTAGCGGGTGCCCAGCAGGCCCACGCGCTGCACCCCCGCCATGTGCAGCTGCCGGGCCGTCACGTCGGCGATGTGCATCAGCGGGATGCCCACGGCGGCGGCGATCTGCGGGGCCACCTTGTGCATGGTGTTGGTGCAGATGACCAGGAAATCCGCCCCGCCCCGCTCCAGGGCCTGTGCGGCATCGGCCAGGATGCGGGCGCTCTTGTCCCAGTCCCCGGCCTGCTGGCAGCGCTCGATCTCGTCGAAATCCACGCTGTAAAGCAGGCAGCGGGCCGAATGCAGGCCGCCCAGGGTCTGGGCCGTCACCATGTTGATGATCTGATAATAGGTCAGCGTGCTTTCCCAGCTCATGCCGCCCAGAAGACCGATGGTTTTCATGTGGCTCACCTCTGATGCTTCGATGATGCGCGTATGCCGGGACGATCATGTCCGGAACGATGCCCCGGAATGGCGGGGGCCCGCCCGTGGGGCAAGGCCGCGCCTTCTGTGGTCTCAGTGCTCCCGGCAGGGATGCCGTCCGAGGCTGGGGCTAAATGTCCAGCTCCAGGCCCACGGGGCAGTGGTCCGAACCGTAGACGTCGTCCTCGATCCAGGCGTCGCGGATGTACGGTTTCAGCTCTTCCGAAACGAAGAAATAGTCGATGCGCCAGCCCACGTTCTTCTCGCGGGCGCGCATCTTGTACGACCACCAGGAATAGCGGCCTTCCACATCGCCGTGCACATGGCGGAAGGTATCCACATAGCCCATGGCCGTGAAGCGGTCCAGAAAGGCGCGCTCTTCGGGCAAAAAGCCGGTGTTCTTCTCGTTCTGCTTGGGCCGCGCCAGATCGATGGCCCTGTGGGCGATGTTGAAGTCCCCGCAGACCACGATGGGTTTGCTTTTGCGGCATTCTTCCGCATAGGCCGTGAAGGCGTCGAAAAAGCCCATCTTGTAGGGCACGCGCTTGAAACGGCCGGGGATGGGCTTGCCGTTCTCGTCCAGTTCCTCGGCGCCGCCGTTGGGGAAATAGCCGTTGAAAAAGTGGAACTTTTCAAATTCCAGATGCAGGATGCGCCCTTCGCCCTGCCATTCCGGCTGGGGCAGTTCGCAGCGCACGGCCAGCGGCTTGATGCGGCTGAACACGGCCACGCCGGAATAGCCTTTTTTCACCACGCTGGATGCCCAGTGGGCCTCCCAGCCTTCGGGGCTGGCCACCTCGGGCTTGAGCTGTTCGGGCATGGCCTTGGTCTCCTGCAGGCCGATGACATCGCAGGTGTTCTCGGCGAACCAGCGCCATTCGGGCTTGGCGGACACGGCGCGCAGGCCGTTGACGTTCCAGGATACGAGTCTGATGGACATAGGACCTCCGCCGCCAGCATAGCGGCAGGCGTTGCCGGCCGCAAGCGCGGCATTGCGAACGGACCGTTTTTCTGGCAAAATCACCTGCGGCAATAATGCCAACATGAGCCAAGGAGAATCCGTATGGATATGCTTCCTATCCGCCGCGCCATCCTGAGCGTGACGGACAAAACCGGACTGGTGGAATTCGCCACCTTCCTGTCGCAGAACGGCGTGGAGCTGGTCTCCACCGGCGGGACCATGAAGGGCCTGCAGGCTGCCGGTCTGCCCGTGACGGCCGTCAGTGACGTCACCGGCTTCCCCGAGATCCTGGGCGGCCGCGTGAAGACGCTGCATCCCAAGATCCACGGGGGCATCCTTGCCAACAAGGACATCCCCGAGCACATGGCCACGCTGGAAGAAAAGGAGATCAAACCTTTCGACCTGGTCTGCGTGAACCTGTACGACTTTGCCGGTGCCGTGGAGCGCAAGCTCTCGCTCGAACAGGCCGTGGAGGAAATCGACATCGGCGGTCCCTGCATGATCCGCGCCGCTGCCAAGAACTTCCACAGCATCCTGGTGCTGCCCGGAACCAAATGGTACGCCACCGCCATGCAGGAGATGAAGGAACACGACATGAAGGTCAGCCTGGACTTCCGTCAGGCCATGGCCTCGCGTGCGTTCGAAGCCACCTCGCGCTACGACGCGCTCATCACCTCCTACCTGCGTCCGGGGGCCTAGCTATTTCCAGGCTCGAAGGCAACCTGCAGGGGCTCAAGCCCAGCCAGTTGAAGGCCCTCAACCGGCTGACCACACGACGTTTCCCGGCCACCGATGTCTATACCATCGACCAGGCCCGGGAACTGTCGCTGTTGTCGCGCGCCCTGGGGCGTCAACTGGGCATGCTCATCGACCGTAAAGGCCGCGTGGACATGGTACTGGTGGGCGAGGCAGGCGGGATCCTGATCCCGGAACTGCCCCGCGCCCGCTCCGGTGCCGACCGTCTGCGCGGCCTTCGTCTGCTCCACACCCACCTCACGCCCGACGGCCTCAGCCAGGAAGACCTCATGGACCTGCTCTTCCTGCGTCTGGACGCCATCATCGTGCTGACCGTCAATCCCGACGGCGACCCCGTGCAGTGGCAGGAGGCCCACCTGCTGCCCACGCCCGTGGCCGGGCAGCCCTACCGTGTGGAGCAGCTCCGCCCCTGGGACCAGACCAGCGCCCATTTCGCCGCCACCGCCGAAGCCCTGGAAGAAGAGCTGGCCCGCAGGAGCGACGACACGCGCGAGGCCTCGGACGCGCCCCGCGCCCTACTGGTCTCCGTGGCGGCCCAGCCCCGCATCATCCAGGAACGCAACCTCGACGAGCTGGCCGAACTGGCCCGCACCGCCGGCCTGGCCGTGGCCGGGCGCATGGTGCAGCGCGTGGCCCAGGTCAACCCCAAGTTCATCCTGGGCAAGGGCAAGATGGCCGAGCTGGAAGTGCTGGCCTTGGAGGGCCGCGCCGGGACCCTGGTCTTCGACGGCGAGCTTTCCCCGGCCCAGCTCCACAACCTGGCCGACATCACCGAGCGCAAGGTGCTGGACCGCACCCAGCTCATCCTGGACATCTTTGCCCAGCATGCCGTGACCCGCGCGGGCAAGCTCCAGGTGGAACTGGCCCAGCTGCGCTACACCCAGCCCCGTCTTACCGGCAAGAACCGCGCCATGGACCGCCTCATGGGCGGCATCGGCGGACGCGGCCCCGGCGAGACCAAACTGGAGACCGACCGCCGCCGCAGCCGCGAACGCATGGCCCGCCTGCGCAAGGAGCTGGACCAGCTGCGCCGCCAGCGGGCCTTCACCCGCTCCCGCCGCGCCCGTCGCGGCATCCCCATGGCCGCGCTGGTGGGCTACACCAACGCGGGCAAGTCCACCCTGCTCAACAACCTGACCCGCTCCGAGGTGCTGGCCGAGAACAAGCTTTTCGCCACCCTCGACCCCACCACCCGCCGTCTGCGCTTCCCGGCCGAACGCGAAATCATCCTGGCCGATACCGTGGGCTTCATCCGCAACCTGCCCAAGGAGCTCATGGATGCCTTCCGCGCCACGCTGGAAGAGCTGGAGTCCGCCGACCTGCTGGTGCATGTGGCCGACGCCTCGCATCCCGACCTGCTGCAGCAGATCACCTCTGTGGAGACCATCCTCGAGGAGCTGGAGCTGCAGCACATGCCGCGCATCCTGCTGCTCAACAAATGGGACCTGCTGGACGTGCCCGCCCGCGCCGAACTGGCCGACGCCTTCCCGCACGCCATCCCCATCTCCGCCCGTACCGGCGACGGCCTCAAGCGCCTGCTGGAAGTGCTGGAGAACATGCTGCTCAGCACCCAGCAGAGCCAGCTGCTCATCCCCTTCGAAGAGGATGGGCCCGTGCTGCAGTGACCGACCCGGGTCCTGCGTCCCTCATCCCGTCTTTCCAGATGCCGCATCAATCCTTTTTGAGCAGACGGCATAACGAAGAATAGGCGATCCCCAGCCGCTGGGCGACCAGTCTTTTGTCTCCTCCGTATTGTGCCATCGTGCGCTGCACCAGGGTCTCGCGGGCAGTATCAAGATACTGCTTGAGCGTTGGCGAATCTTCCGCCGTCTCCCGAAGGGGGAAAAGCGGGGCCTCAGGAACAGGGACAGCAGACGGCGCCGCCGGAGAGGACAGGTCTTCCACGCTATCCGCGCTGTGTTCTTTCATGATGGCGGCCAGCAGGTCGGGATCGGGCGGCTTGCCCCCCAGGAGCAGCAGGTAATTCTCCATGACGGCCAGCAATTCCCGCACGTTCCCCGGCCAGGAATGCCCTTGCAGACATTGGAGGATGGGCGGCGTCAGGTCTTTTTTGCTGCAATGGTATTTCTTCAGGACAGCGTCGAGCAGCAGCGGGATGTCTTCCAGACGGTGACGCAGGGGCGGCACGGTCAGCTTGAACGTCGACAGGCGATAATACAGATCCATGCGGAAGCGCCCTTTCTGGACAAGATGAAGGAGGGGCTTGTTCGATGCGCAGATGACCCGCACGTCGACAGGATACATGCGATTGCCGCCGATACGCAGGATCTCTCCCGTTTCCAGCACGCGCAGCAGGCGCAGCTGTGTCTCTTCACTGATGTCACCGATCTCGTCCAGGAACAGGGTCCCCTTGTGGGCCACCTCGAAAAGCCCGGCCTTGCCGCCGCGTTTGGCCCCTGTGAAGGCTCCTTCCTCATAACCGAACAATTCACTTTCTATGAGCTGGCACGGCACGGCCGAGATGTTCACGGCCACGAACGGCTTGTTCTTGCGCCGGCTGCCGGCGTGCAGGGCATGGGCGGCCAGCTCCTTGCCCGACCCGGTCTCCCCCTGGATGAAGATGTTCACGTCCGACGGCGCGTACTGGCGCAACTTTTCCTTCATCTGCCGTATGGGCAGGCTCTGCCCCTTGATGTCGTCGATCGTCGTGCGCGCCGACAAGCCGCGCGAATAGAGCTCCTTGTTGATCTTGTTACTGATGCTCTGCAGGGATGGCGTATCGCGGAACAGGCTGACGGCACATGGCGTATCGGAATAAAGGATAAGGGGATATGTCGTGGCGATGAAGGCCTCGCCCTGCAGGTCGACGATCTTGTTCTCCTTCGGTGTCAGATCGTTCAGGGTGTCCAGGAGGCCGAGCGGCTTGAAAAATTTGCGGAAGAACGACTCGTCGGCCTGCGTGGGCACATTGAGGAACTGATAGGCTGCCTTGTTGGCGATGAGGACATGCTGTTCCGAATCTATGCAGAGCACCCCTTCCTGCAGGTGCTCAAGGATCATCATCATGTTGCCGTTCCGGCGTTTCGCCTCGCGCTGCGACTGTGCCAGATGGCGTCCCCGTTTGAAGGCCAGCTGGATGCTGCGGTGCGAAGGTTTGATGATGAAGCCCCGCCCTCCGTACTCCTCCATGCAAGCCTTGCTGACGCCGCCGCCGATGAGCACCTTGAAGCCCTGCAGCACGCATTGCTGGATGGCCTGCCGCATCATGGCAGGAGAATCGTAGATGGCGCACTGGACCTTGATGTCGAGGATCCTTTCCATCTCCACCGCGATGCTGTCGTGGAATTCGTCCTGATAAGAGGCAAGGATGATCCTGTCGGAATATTTTTCCGCGACGCGAAGGGCACGCAGCACATCCATGTCGGAGCGCTCTATCTTCACGACGGAATGCGGTACGGAACGAAAGATGGTGTCCCCGGTCCCCCCATGGCAGAGGATGACTTCATAACCGTTTTCCAGGCATTCCCTCGCCTTTTGCGGCCCGGTCTCAAAATTGATCAGATCGTAATGTATCTCATCCGGGCAGCCCACCATGGCTTTTTTGCACTCTTCAATGATCTCATAGGAATGCAACAAAACGGCAAACCGATATTTTTCCTGTTTCATCACTCCCCCCACGAACCTGGAGTTCCTGTTTTTCTGACGCAGAAGGCAGGAAGCAGGCCTTGTCAGAGTGCAGGCCTTTATTCTCAAAATAGAACTTTTTTCTCAAAAAAAATATATATTCTCACAAACAAGAACGTCAATTTATCTCATGCCATACACAAAAATAAAATGATTTCAAATAATTAAATATTTTTATCTTTTCTGCTCATCTTGGCACGCTTCCTGCTGTTTTACCTACCAGCAAAGAACGGGCAAATCGCGACGTTCTGCCCGACGCACATCAGGAAATCTTTCAAAGGAGCCATGCATGAGCATCGTCACTGCCGGCATATCTGTCCACGACCTGCACAAGCGGTTACACGAAAAAAACGAGTTCGCCCTGCTGGATGTACGGGAGCAGGAAGAGTTCTCCAGATCGCATATCCTGCTGGCCTGCTGTGTCCCCCTCAGCCGCATCGAACTCAGCGTCGAAGCGCTCGTCCCCTGTCGGAAGACCACTGTCTTCGTCATGGATGACGGCCGCTCGCAGGACCTCGACAGGAGCGCCCGCGCCGCCGCGGCCCTGACCGGGATGGGCTATCAGGATGTCCGTGTCGTCACGGGCGGCCTGGCGGCCTGGGAAACGGCCGGGTTCGTCACCGTCAACGGGGTGGGCGCCCTGAGCAAGGGCTTTGGCGAATACGTCGAGGCCGTCCAGCACACCCCCCGCCTCACTCCCGAAGAGATCAAAGCCCTGCTCGACGATCCCAACGAGCGCACCATCGTCATCGACGTCAGGCCGGTGACCGAATACCGCAACATGAACATCCCGGGGAGCACCAACCTGCCCGGATGTGAAGTCACCTATCGCCTGGCCGAAGTGGTCAAGGATCCCGACACGACCATCATCATCAATTGCGCCGGGCGTACCCGGAGCATCATCGGCACCCAGACCCTGCTCAATGCCGGCGTCCCCAACCGGGTGGTGGCCCTCAAGGGCGGCACCATGAACTGGCAGCTGTCGGGCTTCGACCTCGAGTACGGCTCCACCCGGCCCGTCCCGCCCAGTACGGAAGAAGGTAGGCGCGTTGCCGCGCAGCGGATCCGCCATGTTGCCGACGCCTACCATGTCCGCTTCGTGGAGCCCCGGACGGTCGCCGAATGGCGGGCCGATGCCGCAAACAGGACCCTGTATCTTTTTGATGTGCGCCAGCCGCAGGAATACGCGGCCGGGCATGTCCCCGGCTCGGTCTCGGCCCAGGGAGGCCAGCTCGTCCAGGCAACGGACGAATACGCCGCTGTCCGCAACGGCCGGTACGTCCTGATGGACGATGACGAACTCAGGGCCATCATGACGGCCCACTGGCTGCAGCAGATGGGGCTGCCGGAAGTGTTCGTCCTCAAGGGCGGCATCGCCAATGCCGCCGAGACCCTTGGCGGTCTGGTCGCGTCAGCGGGCGCTCCCCGGGAAGAAGGCATCGTGCCGGGCGGCATCGAGCCTGCTGAAGCCGCCCGCATGCTGGAAGACGATCCCGCTATCCTGTGCCTCAACGTCGGCGCCAGCAACCGCCACCGGGAACAGCATGTCCCGGCGGCCAAATGGGTGGTGCGTTCCTTCCTGCCGAGGGTCAGGGCCCAGTATCCGGACGCCGGGCACATCCTGCTGACGGCGGACCGGGAAGAGCTGGCCGCCCTGGCGGCTCAGGACGCACGGGAACTCTGGCCGGAAGCCCGCATAGATTTCATCCGCGGCGGCACGCCGGCCTGGATGCGCGCCGGGCTCCCCTTTGCCACCGGCATGCCCTGCGCCCTGTGCCCCGAGGACGACATCTGGTACCGCCCCTACACGGACATCCATGCCTCCAAAGCCTCCATGCAAGGCTATTTTGACTGGGAATTCGGCCTCGTAGACAAGATCAATGCTGACGGATGCGTCACCTTCGACGTCCAACAGCGCTGACCGGGAGCTGATCGAGGAGTCTGATCATGGAACAACTGCTCACCTATTTGCCCGATGTCCTTACATGGTCCAACCTGCTGGTCCTTGTCTGCGGATCCATCGGCGGCCTTTTCTTCGGTGCCATGCCGGGCCTGAGCCCGACCATGGCCGTGGCCCTGCTGGTGCCTTTCACCTTTTACATGCCGCCTGTCCCTTCGCTGCTGCTGTTGGGGGCCGTCTATACCTCCGCCGTGGCGGGCGGATCCATCTCGGCCATCCTGCTGAGCATTCCCGGAGCGCCTTCAAGCATCGCCACGCTGTTCGACGGGTATCCGATGGCCAAGCAGGGACGGGCCCAGGAAGCCCTCTACACCGTTTTTGTAAGCTCCCTTATCGGCGGCGTATTCGGCGTGCTGGTCATGATCCTGTTCTCCCCCCCGATGGCTGAATTCGCCATGCGCTTCGGGCCCTCGGAACTGTTCTGGACAGCCATCTTCGGCATCACCGTCATCACGGGGCTCTCCTCCGGGGCCATGCTCAAGGGGCTGTTCGGCGGCGCGCTCGGCATGTTGCTGTCGACTGTAGGATACAGCACCCTGACCGGGGAACCCCGTTTCGTCATCCATGAAGCGCTTAACGGCGGCATTGCCCTCGTGCCCGCGCTCATCGGCCTGTTTGCCGTCCCCCAGATCATCGATCTGATGGCGGATTCGCATGTCCTCCTCGAAAAACTGACCTTCAAGCCACAAAAGGGTATGCTGAGGCAGGTGATCAAGGCACATCGGCGCTACCTGCGCACGCTGGGCATCGGCAGCCTCATCGGCACCATCATCGGCGTCATCCCCGGAGCGGGCGGGCAAGTCGCCGGGCTCATGTCCTATGACCAGACCAAGAAGTTCGACAAGAATCCCGATCGGTTCGGAACCGGTGATCCGGAAGGCGTCTGCGCTGCGGAAAGCGCGAACAACGCCACAGTCGCCCCCGCCATGATCCCGCTGCTTACGCTGAGCATCCCCGGCAGCCCCACCGCGGCGGTACTCCTCGGCGGCCTGCTCATCCACGGCCTTTTCCCCGGCCCCGACCTGTTCACG
>OLFU01003276.1_pt1 | contig 11013 bp, 7 predicted proteins | sample 1605161 | NCBI WGS metagenome assembly OLFU01 (sample SAMEA3888914, study PRJEB22519) | human gut metagenome | biome: human gut; feature: human-associated habitat; material: faeces | place: Denmark | collected 2011
AGGCTGTGACTTGGGCAAGCAAGAAGGGCGTGGCCAGCGGCTATTCCAACGGCACCTTTGGCCCCGACAATCAGCTGACCCGGGAGCAGATGGTCACTATTCTCTACAACGTGGCCGGAAAGCCCGCAACAAATTATTCTATCATGGATAATTATAAAGACCGCGAGCAGGTAGCTTCTTATGCGGTCAACGGATTTGCGTGGGCTCTCTGGAAAAACATGGTGAGCGGAACGAGCGCCAGAACGCTGAGTCCTCGTAGTACCGCCACCCGGGCCCAGGTGGCGGTCATTCTGGTCCGCTATCTGGAAAATGTGGAGGGCGTGAAGTTCCCCGAGGTGACCGTCCCCACCCAGCCTGTTCAGCCCACCGCAGGCAGCCAGAACGCCGACGGCACGACGAACGCGGACTATGTGAATCGTCTGTGCAACGTGGGCAAAAGCAACGCCTATCCCACCACGGGGGACGCTTCCACCCCCAACGCGAATGGATTCTATACCAAGGCGAATGTGGACATCTCTGGAGCAAAACTTCAGTATGATGTGATTCCTTATGTCAATGCATTTCTTGCGAAACATCCCGACCGAATCGAAGCAAATAAAGATTTTCAGCCGTGGGATGTAACAATGCATTGGGTGACGACAGATGAGCAGGAGGAATACACGTTACTTCGTGCGAAAGAAGCCTATTCTTATTTTGAGCATGAACGACCCAATGGTTCCGATATTATTTCTGGCGAGAATTTGTATCGTGGCAATAGTGGTGCAGAAGTCGTTATTAAAGCATGGGAAAATTCGAGCGGGCATGCGTCAGGAATGCTTAATGCGGGGTATCAGTCTTATACTACCTGTGTAGCGTCTTATGGTGGAGTGTGGGTGATGACTATTTGGGGAGACATCAATTATCAGTTTGTCATTAAAACTGCAGCGAACAACTATTTTGTGCAGTAATATGAATTAAAAAGGACGGTTCCTGTGATTCGTGTGGATCATAGGAACCGTCCTTTTACTATAGAGCGTTTTAGCCTTCTCCACGCAGGGGAGAAGGTGCCCCCGATAGGGGGCGGATGAGGGGGACTTGCGGGGAAGCATCAGGCTCAGATCACCTCATACGCTTTCAGCAGCTTCTCCAGATCGGTCCCCTGGATCTTGCCCAGGGCCATTTTCAGGGCCATGCGCTCCATCCAGCCCAGGTCCATGTCGGTGGCCTTTTTGCCGTCCCGGAGCTTTACGGTGGCGTCCAGCAGGCAGCGCAGGTCGAACACGCTGCCCCACACCTCGGGCACGCCCCGGTCCACGTTCAGCAGGGTATACACCGCCTCCATGCCCGTGCGCATGGAATACTCCGTGGTGAAGATGGTGTCCCGGGCGGTCTCGGCAAACTGACCCAAAAAGGCGAAATTCACCGCCCCCTGGGGGACCACGGCGGGCCGGTCGCCGTAGGCCCGGGGCATGAAGAAGGCGTCGATATAGGGCATCATCACGGGCACGGTGTTGGCGCTGTGGGCGGCCATGTCCTCGATCTGGTCGGCGGGGACGCCCAGGTGATAGAGCCACTCCATGCAGATCTCCTTGCCGGTGCAGTCCCGCATGGGCTTTTTGACGAAGTCGCCGGGCTTGTCGGTGAACAGGGAGTACAGCCACACCAGGCAGTGGCCCTTGGGCTGGTCCCGGAACTGGGGCTGGCGGTTGATGGTCCAGCTGAGCAGCCAGGAGGAGTCCTTCACCGTGACGATGCCGCCGGTGACCACGCCGCCTGTAAAGGGGTCCCGCTTGCAGATCTTTTTGATATAGGGGATGATGCGGTCATCCAGCGTCTCCACAGTGGCGCTCATCCAGTTGGTCTGATCGGGGGTGGAGCAGAACTTCTCCGGGTGGCCGAAGGAGGGGTCCTGGGCGGCAATCTTCTTCCACAGGTCCCAGCCGCCGCCGGGGCGCAGCTCGGTATTGAAGGGGGCGGGCTTGTCCTGGCTGCCGGTGGCGGAGTTCTCCACGCAGCCGCCGTGGGTGATGAACACCAGGTCGTTCTCCGTCAGGGCGATGGCGTCGGGCTTGCCATCCCGCAGCACGTCGATGCGGGTGGCCAGCTTGCGGGTCTTGTTGCAGTCGAACTGCACGTTGGTCACCTGAACGCCATAGTGGAACTGGACGCCGAAGCCCTCCAGGTATTTCACCATGGGCAGGATCATAGACTCATACTGGTTATACCGGGTAAAGCGCAGGGCCTTAAAGTCGGGCAGACCACCGATGTGGTGGATATACCGCTGGAGATAGAGCTTCATCTCCAGAGCGCTGTGCCAGTTTTCAAAGGCGAACATGGTCCGCCAATACAGCCAGAAGTTGCTTTTAAAGACCTCGTCGTCAAAGATGTCGGTGATGCGCTTGTTCTGCAGGTCCTCGTTGGGGGTGAAGAACAGCTTTAAGATCTCTTTGGCGCCCTTGTCAGACAGGCCGAACTTGCCGTCGGTGTGGGCGTCCTGGCCCCGGTCCACCGTGGCCCGGCACAGGGAGTAGTTGGGGTCGGCCTTGTTCAGCCAGTAATACTCGTCCAGCACGCTGACGCCCTCGGTCTCGATGGAGGGGATGGAGCGGAACAGATCCCACATCACCTCGAAGTGGTTGTCCATCTCCCGGCCGCCCCGCATGACGTAGCCCAGGTTCTCGAACTTATAGCCGTCGCAGGCCCCGCCGGGCAGGTCGCCCTTCTCCAGAATGTGGACGTTCTCGCCCTTCATCTGGCCGTCCCGCACCAGATAACAGGCGGCGGCCAGGGCGGCCAGGCCGCTGCCCACCAGATAGGCGGACTTGTTGTCCACCCCCTCGGGCTTTTTGGGACGGGCGAACGCCTCGTAATTTCCGCTGGAATAGTACATGGGAATGACCTCCTGATAAAAAAGTAGTTTTGTGTTAGCATGGCCGGATGGGAGAGAAATAGTCACGCCTTAATCTGATTTTTAAAATCATATCACAAAGTAATTAAAATGTCCATAGGGAAAACGACAAGGGAGAGTGGGAAAAATAAAATAATACCGATTTACCTATTGACAAACTAGGTTGAAAGGAGTACCATAGCCACATCAAATTTAACGGGGATACCGGGAAGGAGACGGAAGCGATGATGAACATGATGTGCTGCTGTTGTCGCGGAATGTCTGTCTCTCGGTCCTCTCTCACGGCCAGCTTGCGCAGGGGCGCGGCGGGGCTGTCTGCATCCTGCGTCTGCGGGCGCGGCTGTTGAGGTTGGTTGACCGGGAGCGATGAGCTCCCGTTTTTTTATGCCAAAACGCCGGGGGAGAGCCCCGAAGAAAGGCGATGACCATTCTGAACTGGGAATTTATCCAACAATACTTGCCCCTGTACGAAAAGGCGGCCTGGCTGACACTGCGGCTGGGCGTGATGGGCATTCTGCTGTCCATCGCCGTGGGCCTGGCCTGCGCGGTAATCCAGTATGAAAAGATCCCCGTGCTGCGCCGGGTGGTGGCGGTGTATATCGAGATCAGCCGGAACACCCCGCTGCTGATCCAGCTGTTCTTCCTCTATTATGGCCTGCCTAAGATCGGCATCCGCACCAGCCCCGCCATGTGCGGCGTGGCCGGACTGGCCTTTCTGGGGGGCAGCTACATGGCCGAGGCGTTTCGAAGCGGCCTGGAGGCGGTGGAGCCCATCCAGCGGGAGAGCGCCTTCAGCCTAGGCATGACCCGCACCCAGGCCATGGCCTATGTGGTGCTGCCCCAGGCGGTGTCCATCAGCGTGCCCGCCTTTGTGGCCAACGTCATCTTCCTGCTGAAGGAGACCAGCGTGTTCAGCGCCGTCAGCCTGATGGACCTGATGTTCACCGCCAAGGACCTGATCGGCATGTACGCCAAGACCACCGAGAGCCTGTTCATGCTGGTGGTGTTCTATCTCATTATCCTGCTGCCCGTGTCGGTGGTGGGGACCCTGATCGAGGGGAGGGTGCGCTATGCCGGATTTGGGTCTTGAAGTCCTGCTGAAGGGCAAGAACATGGTCCGCCTGCTGGGCGGCCTGTGGGTGGCCCTGCGGGTCAGTCTCATCGCCGTGGCCATCAGCATCCCCCTGGGTCTGCTGCTGGGCGTGCTGATGACCCGGAAAAACATCGTCCTGCGGGCGGTGCTGCGGCTGTATCTGGAGTTTATCCGCATCATGCCCCAGATGGTCCTGCTGTTCCTGGTGTTCTTCGGGACCACCCGGGCCCTGGGCTGGGACCTGTCCGGGGAGCTGTCCGCCATCATCGTCTTCTCCCTGTGGGGCACGGCGGAGATGGGGGACCTGGTCCGGGGGGCGCTCATCTCCATCCCCAGGCACCAGTATGAGAGCGCCGAGGCCCTGGGGCTGAGTAAAGTCCAGACCTATTACTACATCATCATCCCCCAGACCCTGCGCCGTCTGCTGCCCCTGTCCATCAATCTTATCACCCGCATGATCAAGACCACCAGCCTGATTTTGATGATCGGCGTGGTGGAGGTGCTGAAGGTGGCCCAGCAGATCATCGAGGCCAACCGCTCTGCCAGCCCCAATGCGGCCTTCGGTATCTATCTCACTGTACTGCTGCTCTATTTCCTGGTCTGCTGGCCCATCAGCCTGCTGGCCCGGCACCTGGAAGAAAAATGGAGGTAAGTCCCAATGAATGAACCCCTTTTGCAAATCGACCACCTGACCAAGGCCTATGGCGAGACCACCATCTTAAAGGACGTGAGCTTCTCTGTGGGCCAGGGGGAGGTGGTGGTCATCATCGGCCCCAGCGGCTGCGGCAAGAGCACCCTGCTGCGGTGTATCAACGCCCTGGAGCCCATCCAGGGCGGCCAGGTCCGGTTAAACGGCCAGGTCATCGGCCAGGGAGCCAAGGATCTGCCCGCCCTGCGCCGCCGCATCGGCATGGTGTTCCAGAGCTATGAGCTGTTCCCACACCTGACGGTGATGGACAACATCCTGCTGGCCCCCTGCAAAGTGCTGAAAAAGCCCCGGGAGCAGGTGCGGGAGGAGGCCCGGGCCCTGCTGGGCCGGGTGGGTCTGCTGGAGAAGGAGGACCAGTATCCCCGCCAGCTCTCCGGCGGCCAGAAGCAGCGGGTGGCCATCGTCCGGGCACTGTGTATGCACCCGGAGATATTGCTCTTTGACGAGGTGACGGCGGCCCTGGACCCGGAGATGGTCCGGGAGGTGCTGGACGTGATGCTGGGCCTGGCCCGGGAGGGCAAGACCATGGTCATCGTCACCCACGAGATGCAGTTTGCCCGGGCCATTGCCGACCGGGTGCTGTTTTTAGACGGCGGCGTGGTGGCCGAGGAGGCACCGCCGGACCAGTTCTTCCGGCACCCCCAGACCCAGCGGGCCCGCCAATTCTTAAACATGTTCGCGTTTGACGCAGTCAAGGCTCCCAAGGCTGAAACAACCGGGAGTTTGACATAAATAAAATTTGAAAGGAAGTTCTTACAATGAAAAATCTGAAAAGAGTCCTGTCCGCCGCACTTTCCGCCGCAATGCTGATGGCTCTGGCCGCCTGCGGCGGCGGGAACAGCGCCTCTTCCAGAGCCGGTTCCGTCTCTGGCAGCAGCACTTCCGGCAGCGGGGAGGGCGAGACCGTCTACCGCACCCTGGACCAGATCAAGGACAGCGGCACCATCAACATCGGCGTGTTCTCTGACAAGAACCCCTTCGGCTATGTGGACGAAAACGGCGACTATCAGGGTTATGACGTATATTTTGCCAACCGCATCGGGGAGGACCTGGGCGTGAAGGTGAACTTCGTCTCCACCGAGGCCGCCAACCGCATCGAGTATCTCCAGACCGGAAAAGTTGACGTAATTCTTGCCAACTTCACCGTCACCCCCCAGCGGGCCGAGGAGGTGGACTTCGCCCTGCCCTATATGAACGTGGCCCTGGGCGTGGTCTCCCCGGACAGCCGGGTCATCGACAGCCTGGACAACTGGAATGCCGACGACCAGATGATCGTCATCTCCGGCACCACCGCCGAGACCTATCTCACCGAGCACTACCCCGACATCCCCCTGCAGAAGTACGACACCTATGCCAACGCCAAGAACGCCATTGAAAACGGCAACGGCGCGGCCTGGGCCAACGACAACACCGAGGTCATCGCCTTCGCCAGCCAGAACCCCGGCTACACCGTGGGCATCCCCTCTCTGGGCAGCAAGGACACCATTGCTCCCGCCGTGTCCCAGGGCAACCAGACTCTGCTGGATTGGCTGAACGAGGAGATCAAGTCCCTGGGCGAGGAGAACTTCTTCCACAAGGACTATGAGGCCACCCTGGTGGACACCTACGGCGCAGACTACGAGAACGAGCTGGTGGTCGAGGGCGGCGTGGTGGAGGGTTAACTCCGCCCCAACGGCGCAATAAATAACAGCGAACCCCCCGCCCCTGAGTCGTGAAAATGGCTTGGGGACGGGGGGTGTTTATATATAAAAGTGTTCCTCCCCTTGTCCTGATGAGAGAACAAGGGGAGGAATGCTTTTGTATTGCACAAAACATCTTAACACTATTTTCAATCCACAGTTCCAATCATTTGACATAGAACTGACTTACTTAGTTTACCACAGAAAATAGAATCGTGCAATTACTATCTTACTCAATCAATAGGAACTGTAAACATCTTACCACTAAAAAAACAAAATACTTGCATTTCAAGAAATGCTATGCTACACTAACAAATAAGAAGAGGTGAGAAAATGCTTCATAAAAACTACGCCCACATCCGGCCTGACCCGGAGGAGCCGGAAAAAGTGGACTATCAGACGGTAAAGGACCATCTGCTGGGGACGGCGGAGCGGTGTGCGGCCTTTGCGGGGGCCTTTCAGGCGGAGCAGGCCGGGCGAGCCGTGGGCCTGGTCCATGACTGGGGCAAGTGTACGCCGGGCTTTCAAAAACGGCTGCTCTGCGATGGGCCGAAGGTGGACCACGCCACAGCCGGGGCGCTGCTCTGTGCCAGTCGTGGGCAGCTGCTCCTGGCTGTCTGCGTGGCCGGGCACCACGGCGGGCTGGCGGATGTGGGCAGCCAAGGGGACAAGAGCGGTCCCACCCTGTTTGCCCGCCTGAAGAAGGGGGTGGGGGACCGGCTGCTGGAGCAGTGCGGCGGCCCCGGTATCCCTGTGCCGGAGTTTCCCCGGGAGCCTTTGTGGAGGAGCAGACTCCAGATGAGCTTTTGGACCCGGATGCTCTATTCCTGTCTGGTGGATGCGGATTTTCTGGACACGGAGCAATTTATGAACGGAGATCGGGGCAGGGGCCGGTATGACAGCATAGAGACCCTCTTAGCCCGGCTGGAGGAACATATCGCGCCCTGGCAGAAGCCTGAAACAGAGCTGAATCGGCTGCGGTGCGAGATTTTGAACACCTGCATGGAGAAGGGCGGTCAGCCCAGGGGGATATACACCCTGACCGTGCCCACCGGCGGCGGGAAAACGGTGGCCTCTCTGGCCTTTGCCCTGCGCCACGCAAAGGAACACGGGATGCAGCGTGTGGTCTATGTCATTCCGTACACCTCCATCATCGACCAGAACGCCGCCGTTTTTCGGGATATTTTGGGGGAGCAGAACGTGCTGGAGCATCACTCCGGGGTGCAGTTTGACCTGGAGGACGGTGCGTCGCCGGAGCAGGTACGCCGGGCGCTGGCGTCGGAGAACTGGGACGTGCCGGTGGTGGTCACCACGGCGGTGCAGCTGTTTGAATCTATGTACGCCAACCGCTCCTCCAAGTGCCGCAAGCTCCACAATCTGGCCAACAGCGTGGTGATCTTTGACGAGGCGCAGATGCTGCCCCTGGCGCACCTGCGGCCCTGCGTGGCGGCCATGGCGTCGCTGGCAGAGCAGTTCCGGTCTACCGTGGTGCTGTGTACCGCCACCCAGCCCGCCTTGGACGATCTGCTGCACACCTACGCCCCCGGCTGCACGGTGACGGAGCTGTGTCCCCAGACGGCGCAGCTATATGACTGTTTCCGCCGGGTGACCTTCCGTCAGACGGGAAAACTGGAGGACGAGACCCTGGCCGCCCGGCTGGCGGAGCACGACCAGGTCCTGTGCATCGTCAACAGCCGCAAGGCGGCCCAGAGCATTTTTGACAAGCTGCCCCGGGAGGGGAGCTATCATCTGTCTACGCTGATGGTCCCGGCCCAGAGAAAGACACGGATAGAGGAGATCAAAGTGCGGCTGCGGAAGGGGGAGCCCTGCCGTGTGGTGTCCACCTCGCTGATCGAAGCCGGTGTAGACGTGGACTTTCCGGCGGTCTATCGGGAACTGGCGGGTCTGGATTCCATTTTGCAGGCGGCGGGCCGGTGCAATCGAGAGGGAAAGCGCCCGGCAAAGGAGAGCGTTGTGACCGTCTTTGAACGGACAGAGCTTCCGCCGGTGCTGTTCCGCACGGTGGTGGGAGCTGCCCGGGAGGCGCTGGGAAAAGACCGGGACCCCGGTGCGCCGGAGACCATGGACCGCTATTTCCACAGCCTGCGGAGCCTGAGCGGCGAGGCCCTGGACAAACAGGGGGTGGTGCAGGCGTTTGAGAAGGGAATCGAAGGCTGCGAGCTGCCCTTCCGCACGGTGGCAGAGACCTTCCGACTCATCGACCAGAACACCTGCACGGTCTATGTGCCCTATGGCGAGGGGGCGGCCCTGGTACAGCAGCTCCGGGATGGGGGGTGCTCCAAGTCGTTGTACCGCAAATTGGGACGCTATGGGGTCACGGTATATGAGCAGCATTTTCGGGCGCTGTATCAGGCCGGAGCCCTGATGACCGCTGGGGAAGTTCCGGCCCTGGACAGCCGCAGTGCCATTTTGACCGATATGAATTTGTATGATCCAACCATGGGCCTGTCCCTGGAACCGGAGACCGGCAGAGCAGAATTTGTCTGAAGTCCGGTTTATGGGACAGCGTATGGTGTATTTTGAAAAAACAGTAGAAAATAGACAGAAGGACGGAGGGTCGTCCGTCCTTCTGCCTGTTGACATAACTGTTTTATATTATGTTTCAATCCACACTGTGTTACAGTGACGAAAAGAATATAGCATGTCAGCTGCTGTCCTGTCAAATAAAATCCATCAATTATATTAACTCTTTTAAATTATAAATATTTACAATGAAGTGTGAGTGGTGTATAGTGAACACACAAAGAGAAAGAAGGGAGTGATCTTATGTCGATCCAAGTAGAGGTCTGGGGCGATTACGCATTATTCTCACGCCCTGAGTTTAAAGTCGAGCATATGAGCTATGACTGTATGACCCCATCGGCAGCCCGGGGGCTGCTGGAAAGCATTTACTGGCATCCCGGTCTGAAATGGATCATTGACCGCATCCATGTGTGCAGCCCCATCCGCTTCACCAACATCCGCCGCAACGAGGTGAAGGACACCATTCCGTGGCGCAAGGTAAAAACGGCCATGGAGAAGGGGAGCGGAGCGCTGTATCTGGCCACGCCGGAGGGCATCCAGCAGCGGGCGGCCATGGTGCTGCGGGACGTACATTATGTCATCGACGCCCACTTTGAAATGACCCAGCGGGCCAACCCGGGCGACAACCCCGGCAAATTTCAGGACATCGTCAAGCGGAGGCTGGAGCGGGGGCAGTGCTACAGCATGCCCTATCTGGGTACCCGGGAATTTCCCGCCCATTTCCGCCGCTGCCAGCAGCTGCCTCCCTGCCCGGAGGAGCTGAAGGGGACACGGGACTTGGGGTGGATGCTGTGGGACATGGATTACAGCGACCCGCAGAACATCGTCCCCAAGTTTTTCCGGGGCAGCTTAAATGACGGCGTGCTGACAGTGCCGACCATAGACAGCGGGGAGGTGAGGGGATGATCCTGCAAGCGCTGACCCAGTATTATGAGGACCTGCTGGCCCGTGGTGAGATCGCTGCCCCGGGCTGGGCTCCGGCCAAGATCAGCTATGCCCTGTGCCTGGATGAAGACGGGCAGCTGACCCAGGTCGTGCCGACGATGGAGGAAGTGCCGAAGGGCAAGAAAACCGTTTCGCAGCCGCAGTCTAAGCCATTACCCGCACCGGTAAAACGTGCTTCTAATATCGCATCAAATTTCCTTTGGGACAATTCCTCCTATCTTCTTGGTATCGACCAAAAGGGCAAGCCGGAACGCAGCTGCGAGTGCTTTGCCGCAGCGGCAAGGCTTCACCACGAGATACTGGACGGCGTTGATTCTCCTGTTGCCCGTGCGATTCTGGCATTTTTCGACACATGGAATGTAGAAAACGCAGCGGAGCACCCGGCGCTCGCTGGGCAGCTTGATGAGATAACGGCAGGCGGAAATCTCCTCTTTCGAGTGAATGAAGCGTATCCGCAGGAGGACGCTGCCATTCGGGAGGCGTGGCAGCGCCGGCAGTCTGACAGGGATAAAGATGCGGTGGAAATGCAGTGCCTGGTCACCGGACGGGAGGACGAGATCGCCAAAGTGCATCCCGCCATCAAGGGTGTGCGGGATGCCCAGTCCAGCGGCGCAGCCCTGGTGTCCTTCAATGCCCCGGCCTTCTGTTCCTATGGGCATGAGCAGAACTTCAATGCCCCGGTGGGAAAATACGCCGCCTTTGCCTACACCGCCGCCCTGAACCATCTGTTGGCGGACAAAAACCAGGTGCAGCAGATCGGAGATACTACGGTGGTCTGCTGGGCCGAGGGCGCAGACCCCGTCTGCCAGAGCCTTGCCGTGGCGGCGATCTTCGGGGGCGAGGCCCCCGGCGGTCTGACAGACAATGCGCTTCGGACGACCCTGCGGCGTCTGGCCCACGGGGAGCCCTGCGACGAGCTGGCAGTGGACCCCAACCGCACGTTTTACATCCTGGGCCTGGCGCCCAATGCGGCACGGTTGTCCGTCCGCTTTTTCCTGCGGGACAGCTTCGGTGCGCTGATGCGAAATGTCAACGACCACTATGAGCGGCTGGAGATCGTGGGAGGCAGATATGAGATGCTGCCCCTGTGGGCGCTGCTGCGGGAGACGGTGAACCTGAATTCCCGGGACAAAATGCCGTCCCCCGCTATGGCGGG
>OLFU01003278.1_pt1 | contig 10997 bp, 9 predicted proteins | sample 1605161 | NCBI WGS metagenome assembly OLFU01 (sample SAMEA3888914, study PRJEB22519) | human gut metagenome | biome: human gut; feature: human-associated habitat; material: faeces | place: Denmark | collected 2011
GCTGCCGCCGCTGCGCGTTGGCCGGTCCTTCGTCCGGCCGGTAACCAGTCCCGGCCGTTCTTACGACCCTGGGTGAACATCATCCCGTCAGTAGCGTTTCAACTGTGGTGTCGTTTGTCACGCTGTCCGATCACTAAAAAGAACGGGGGAGGGGATAAGGGACACAACATATGGTAGGTAATGCAGCTGAATAAAACACAATATATTGATTATCCACAGTAACGGGGGATAACCGAGTGGGAGTGATCCCACGTCCGGCATAGACTGGCACCAAAGAGCATTAAAACACCCATAAGCCCGCATAATTGCGGGCTTTTTTCGTTCTTGGCGTAGCAATGTCTGGCAAATTTTCGCATCGCCAAGCACCCCGTTTCTATGGCATGGTAGATGGTACAATTTGAACCTGATGCCATGTTCGGCACTCGATACCATGCCGCCCCTGATGGGGTGTTCATGGTATTGAATTTAGGTAACATATTGTTCTTAAATAGGTTTTTTGAGAATTTATGGGGCTTTTTGAGCATGGTATTTTTGAGAGGAAACCTAACCCGACCATGCTGACCGATACCAAGCTGCGCAACCTCAAGCCAAAGGACAAGCTCTACAAAGTGAATGACCGTGACGGCCTCTACGTGGCCATCACGCCAGCGGGTTCGATTTCATTCCGCTACAACTACTCGATCCACGGTAGGCAGGAGACCATCACCTTCGGCCGCTACGGTGTCGGAGGGATCACGCTAGCGGAAGCTCGCGAACGGCTGGGCGAAGCCAAGAAGATGATCGCCGCAGGGAAATCTCCAGCCAAAGAGAAGGCGCGGGACAAAGCCCGCGTTAAGGACGCTGAAAACTTTGGTGCTTGGGGCGAAAAATGGCTACGCGGCTATCAAATGGCGGACGTTACCCGCGATATGTGTCGAGCTACCTTCGAGCGCGAGCTTAAGCCGAAGTTCGGTAACCAGAAGCTGACAGAAATCACCCATGAGGATATACGGGCGCTGACTGATGCGATTGTGGAGCGCGGGGCACCGGCAACGGCCGTGCTTTGCCGCGAAATTGTGATGCAGGTCTTCCGTTGGGCTATAGAACGCGGCCAGAAGGTTGAGAACCCGGCCGATCTGGTGCGCCCGTCGACTATTGCAAAGTTTGAGCCGCGAGATCGAGCACTTACGCCCGATGAAATCGGCTTGATGTACCAGTACATGGAGCGCATTGGCACCACACCTTCGATCCGCCCCCCGCAACCTTAGCCAGCTTGCCCGCGACGTGGGAATGAGCCGCCAATGACTGGACAAGGCCCTTTCAGGCGATGGCGAACTGAGCTTCGCAACCGTGGTTAAAGTCATCCAAGCGCTTGGTCTGCGGCTCACGTTCAAGCCGACTCACGCCGGCCCGCACCGGCCGGGCACTGATTGTCTGCGGGCTGCGTTTTGGATTGTGCAATCCAAAACGAGGCTCTGAAATTGTCTTGGATTGCTGCATGCTTTATTGTGGTGGGAGGAGGACGGCACCAAATGAAAGACAGATCGCACGACACAGCAATGGCTGAGTGCTTCCGCGCCGATCCGCTTTATGCAGTAGAGCTGCTGACCGAGGTCCGCCGCGAGGGCAACCCGGCCGAGCTAGCCGTTCTGTTGCGGCAGATGGCCACGGCTTCGGTAGATGCTGTGGGACTGGATGACGCCGAAACGGGCCTGGCGACTAGGGAAGATTTTCAGGAAGCTATGAGGGCCCTACGTCAAGCATGTGCTAATGATGTTTTGAGGTAATGCGCAAATAAAGAAGGGCGGTCACTGGCCGCCTTTTTACTTCTCATCATTGGTGACCAGTCTCGGCCTTACTGGTGGTGTATCGTAGAAACCGTTGTTTTCTGACTATGATCAATGAGTCCTAATCCTAGGCCGTTGCAGTAGGTTCACTTCATATTATCGCATTCGCCGACATGTTCGTAAAACGGCGGTTTTTGGACAGATCAAAATGGCGCACTTTACCGTCGTAAATGCCGCCTTATAGTGTTAATATCATTGTCAATTTTTTCAATGTCCCGGATTCTTCCATGAATCAACGCATAGCGTATGCTCGCGTATCGACCGATGATCAGCACCTTGACCTGCAGCGCGATGCGCTTCGGCAGGTTGAGTGCGGCGTGATCTACGAAGAAGCGGTCAGTGGCCAGAATACCGCGGCCCCGAGCTCGAGCAGTGCCGCAAGGCACTGTGGGCAGGTGACACCCTAGTGGTATGGCGGCTGGATCGGCTCGGGCGCAGCCTGCCCGATTTGGTGCAGATCGTAACCGACCTTGAGCAGCGTGGCGTCGGGTTTGAAAGTTTGATGGAAAAGATTGAAACCGACAGGGCGGCGGGTAAGCTGATCTTCCATGTGTTCGCAGCGCTGGCCGAATTTGAGCGCGGTTTGATCCGTGAGCGGACGCAAGCCGGTTTGGCCGCAGCGCGTGCCCGAGGTCGCGCCGGTGGCCGCAAGCCGAAGCTGGACGAACAGCAGTTGCGCGAAATCAAAGCGCTCTTGCGCGGCCCGCAGATTCAGGTGGCTGATGTGGCGCGACGTTACGACGTCTCTCGCACCACTCTTTACAAGCATGTTGGCATTGTGATGCCAAAGATAGCCATTAATACCTGACATATGAGACAACGTGACAGGTGGTGTCTCTGAAAAATATAGATTCTTATCTCGCTCAATAATTAGCGCCGCTTCAAATTAGGAGTTGGTCGCGATGGGGCTAGGTTAATGGTAAAAACTCGAATTTAGAGTATTGAATGAAAAAACAAAGTAGTGAATTCAGCGAATTCGTTCTCTTCTCAGAAGAAGAGGTTCGAGCGCTTGATGCCCGAGTAGTTTTGCGTGATTCGCGGGGCAAGCAGGTGCCTTATGTGGCATGCCTCGTCCGCGACAAGGAAGTGCAACTCAAGCCCGAGGAACGTACCCGCCAGCTTTGGCTCGCTCGCCTGATCGACAAGCTTGGCTACGCCCGGTCGCGCATTGCCATCGAATACCCGATCACCTTTGGGCGCGACAGTTCCAAGCGGGCTGACATCGTGGTGTTCGACTCCGACCGCCCGACCGTCCCCTACATCATCGTCGAGGTTAAGCAGGCTAAGTATAAGGACGGCAAGGAACAGCTGCGGTCCTATGCCCACGCGACCGGGGCACCCCTTGCCGTGTGGAGTGACGGCATCCTGGCCGAAGTCTGGCACCGCAAGAACCCCAACTATTTTATGCCGATCCATGAACTGCCCCGTGCAGATCAGACCATTGAACAGGTCGTGGATCAGCCCTGGACCATCCAGACCCTGATCGACCTTGAGGAAGAGCGTGTGAAGGAAGGCAAGTTCGCCCGCTCCCTGCGCGACCTGATCGAGGACATGGAAGACGAGGTTCTGGCCAATGCCGGGGTCGATGTCTTCGAGGAAGTCTTCAAGCTGATCTTTACCAAGCTTTATGACGAGATGAATTCGCACCGGCTGGGCAATGCCCTGCGATTCCGCAATCAGAACACAGCGGCGCAACTGAAGGCGGCGATCCAGAACCTGTTCGACGACGCCAAACGCAAATGGCCTGGCGTCTTTCTTGACGATGAACGCATCCGCCTGTCGCCCGACCACCTGCAAGTTTGCATCGGCTCGCTGGAAGAATGGAAGCTATTCAACTCCAACCTCGATGTGATCGACGACGCCTTTGAATATCTGGTCTCGAAATCGTCGAAGGGCGAGAAGGGCCAGTATTTTACCCCCCGCTGGGTCATCGACATGTGCGTCAAGATGATGAACCCGAAAGAGGGCGAGACGGTAATCGATACCGCCTGCGGCTCAGCAGGTTTCACCGTACACAGCATGTTCCATGTCTGGCGGCAGATCATGCGGGCCATGGGACGCGAAGAAAGCCACCTCTTCACCATGGAGGCCAAACCGCCGCGGTGCATCGACTACGTGCGCAATAACGTGTTCGCCATCGACTTTGACGAGAAGAGCGTCCGAGTCTCGCGCTGCCTGAACCTGATCGCGGGGGATGGTGAAACCAACGTCCTGCACTTGAACACGCTCGACTGGACGAAGTGGGACGAGACGGTCAAGCAGGACGACTGGCAGGACACCTATGGCGACGGTTGGCGGCGGCTTCGCAAGCTGCGCGAGAACCCGCGCCAGACCGATTACCGCAGCTTCGGCTTTGACGTACTGATGGCGAACCCGCCCTTCGCGGGGGATATCAAGCAGTCTGACATGCTGTCGCCCTACGACCTTGCCCACAAGAAGAATGGCAAGCTCGAACGCGCGGTGGCCCGCGACCTGCTGTTCATCGAACGCAATCTGGACTTCCTCAAGCCCGGTGGGCGAATGGCGATTGTCCTGCCGCAGGGGCGGTTCAACAACTCGTCGGATCAGCGCCTGCGCGAGTTCATCATGGAACGTTGCCGCATCCTCGGCGTGGTGGGGCTGCACCCGAACACCTTCAAGCCGCACACCGGCACCAAGACCAGTGTCTTGCTGGTGCAGAAGTGGAATGACGATCCGGCCAAGGGGCCGCTATGCCCGAAGGTTGAGGATTACGACATCTTCTTTGCCACGCAGCAGGTGGAAAGCGTCGACAACTCGGGCCGAAAGGTCTATCGAAAGAACCCGGACGGCACGTTCATGCGCGATACGCACGGCCATTTTGTCGTGTCGCATGATCTGTTCAATCACGACGGCCTGACTGAGGACGGGATCGCGGAAGCCTTCGAGGAATTCGCCCGCAAGGAGGGCTTCAGTTTTTTTCGGGCCGCCCCTTCGACCAAGGCCGTCTAAGCGGCCTGTTGGAGGGGCTTGAAGCCACGGTAGTTGAATATTCGGATTGGCGACAGGACAACGACGCGCTGCGGTTGGACAGCGAATACCAACTCAAGGCCCATCGCGCTGCGATTGAGCTGGTATGCACCTTTGGCGCGCTCCAGTTTAAGGACGACGCCCCTGAGATCATTCATCCGCATGAGATCATTCGTGAATATGTCGAAGAGGACGGCGTCTGGTTCCTTCGGGCGCAGAACGTCCGTCCTATGCAAATTGACCCACGTAATAAGGTGATGATTTCAGAGGCTGATGCCGACAAGCTGCTCCGCAATGTTGTGAAACGAGAGGACGTTCTTGTCACCCGAACCGGCGCCAATCGCGGCCAATGTGCGTTCTTTGATCGTGACGAGCGGGCGATAGCATCCTCGCACACTTTCATCATTCGCCCCAAGACCATTGACCCTGAGTTTCTAACGCTCTTCCTGAACACCGCCCACGGTGTCGCGCAGATTGACAAAGGGGTCTATGGGGCTGCGCAGCCTGAGGTAGCCCCTTATTACCTTGGGAACATCTGGGTTCCCAAGATTAGTCCAGCCCTTATGACACGGCTAAAGACGGCGTTTTCGAACTCAAAGGCGCAAGCCGCTAAAGCAGAAGTCGGCATTGGTGAAGCAGAAACGGTCTTGCTTGCCGCCCTCGGTCTTGCCAACTGGACCCCGCCCGAACCGCTTGCTTACACCGCCCGCGCGTCGGATGTCTACGTCTCGGGCCGGTTCGATGCCCGCTTTTTTGCCCCGCGTATTCAAGCTTTGCTTGACCTGCTGGCCGTGGACGGGCGCACCATTGCTGACGTTGCCGCCCCACGGCGCGAAAAGTTCCGCCCCGATGCCTGCGCTTCATTCGACTATATCGAGATCAGCGACATCGACGGAGCCGGGGCGGCTGCCAGCACCCGCCTTGCATCGGAAGACGCGCCCAGCCGCGCCACATGGCATGTGCGGGCGGGGGACATCATCACCTCCACCGTGCGCCCGATCCGCCGCCTGTCGGCCCAGATCACGCCCGAGCAAGAGGGTTTCGTCTGCTCGTCCGGGTTCGTTGTGGTGATGCCCCGCGACATCGCTCCCGAGGTTTTGCTCACCTATCTGCGCCTGCCAGTGATCTGTGAACTGCTGGACCTGTTTGCCAGCGCCAGCATGTATCCGGCGATCACTGACGCCGACATCTTCAACCTGCCGCTGCCGCATATCGCGGACGCCGTGACCGATCAAGTGACGCAGAACGTGATTGCCGCGAAGGCCGCTAAGGCACGCGCGGCCAGAATGTTGGAGGCGGCTAAACGCGCCGTCGAGATTGCGATTGAGAACGGGGAGCCCGCTGCGATGGCCTACCTTGACCAAGTAGAGGGGGCAATCTGATGGCCCTGCCTCCCCACGCCGCCGACTGGATGAACCGCGCCGAAATCGACTACATTGGCCCCTTCGTCAAAGCCTGGGCCGCGTTCAATGCGTGGTTTCGCCATGCCTCGGCACAGGCGCAAGAACGGGCAATGCTCGACTGGATCAAAGTCCAGCCGAACCCAGTTCGCCGAGGTGTCCTCGCCCTGCTGCGCAATGAGAATGGTATGGCCGAGGCGCAGGCGCTTAAAATGGCGATCTCCGATCTGCAAATCCGATTGGATGACATCCACTTCGAAGTGACGCGGAAGGGAGTAAATGAGCAAATTTCACTTCGCAGCGTTTGCATCGCGCCTAAGCATTTCAACCGTGAGCGGATCGAACGCAACGGGCATGAATACAGGGCTGAGAAGATCGCGGGCGGAAACATCCAGATCACCGTCACCTCAGTTCGCAATGGAAACGTGAAATTCCAGCACGTTCAGGTGCATTATGAGCCGAACACGATCTATGGCCATGCAGACTTTACTGCGAACCTCTCTAAAGCCCAGCAAACGACGCTGCGGCAGTTCTATGACGGCTGCAACCCGCGCCCGATGCGCGACCTACTGCGTGGTGGAGCCGATCGCCTGCAAGTCGGGGCGATGGAGTTTCAGTGCTCCCCTGAAGAGCTATTGTCGGGATTGATTGAAACGATCTACGCCATGCGAAACGCCCTACTACACGGCGAAGTAGACCCCGACCCGAGGGTACTGTCTTGCTATGAGCCAGCTTATCGGATCGTAATGCTGTTTCTAGGCTGCGTGAGATAAGCAGGAGATGTACCCTGTGTTCATATTTTTTAGATATGGCATTAGTCATGGCATTGATATTTTATTTGATATTTAATCTAAGTAAATTAATATGATATATAGGCAGTTGATAATAGAGTGGGAGTGAGGCTATTATTTAGCCTATTGTTTTATTTGATTTAGTGAGTGCCATTGATGATATGACTGCATTATCAATGGCATTTTTTATGGTTTAAGGCCGACGCTGAATCGAAGATATAGCAAATACCATGTAACCGTATCAGCAAATGCCATGGTATCGACAACCGGGTGCATTGCAGCGCTGTGCTGATGCCATCGATGCTCGCTTTGATCAGAACCGCTCTCTCGACCCATGCCCCAGATCGTTAAATATGCGCCAGAGGAGCACCTCGTGATAGAAATTGTGAACAAGACAGCCGCCACTCGGAATCGAAGTATCCATATAGGTGAATAAAGTTTGCGGAAAATACGCTGAGAAAATAGAAAAGCGTCAATGAAGGGACATAGGAATGGCGATTAACGGAGAGAACGGTGTTAGTGCAGTCACCGTGGATGAACTACTCAAGCAAGGCCTTCGGATACCGAACTATCAACGCCCATACAGTTGGGATGTATCGACTGCTCTACAACTGGTGGATGATATCAGCGAAGCTCTTCGAGATACCGAACGAAAAGATATTCCCTATGTTTTGGGTGCAATCATTCTTCACGATGATGGTGAGTATCTCAATGTAGTCGACGGGCAGCAGCGCCTGCTGACTTTGCGAATGATTCTTGCGGCCTTAGATCCGATAAATCATCAAATTTCGATGTCTGGTAACAGCGACACTCCTGTCTCCCTAGTTTGGATAGAGCTTCAAAGGCGCCTGTCGCAGTTGGAAGATAAAAAAGAGTTTTTGGATTTTATCTGTCACAAATGTCAGTTGGTGCGTATTGTGACGGACGATATTGATGAGGCATTTCGTGTCTTTGATTCCCAGAACTATCGCGGCAAACCGCTTGCCCCTCACGACTTGCTCAAAGCACACCACCTGCGCGAAATGCACGATGAGTCCGCTGCTATGAAAGTGGCTGTCGTTGAGGCTTGGGAAGCCGTAAACGATGAGGATCTGGACAGGCTTTTTTCTACTTTTTTATACCGGATATCCAAGTGGTCACGAGGCGAAAGCTCGCTCGAATTTACTATTCGGGACATCGGCATGTTCAAGGGCATTTCATCACGATCCCACAGGTCATTTTCGCCAAATCTGCGATATCACCTTGCAGCACAAGCCGCTATGCCACTTCTAAGTGCATGGTCGGTATCCTCTACACATGATGCACGAAATGCCGGGCGCAGCCGCTTTCAGCTTGATGCCCCGATAATCGCAGGACGCTCATTTTTCGAGATGGTGACATTCATGCTTGACGAATTGAAGATACTGGAACAAGAGGTTATTGACAGAGGTTTCAAAAACTTTGGCCCATCTCAAAGTCGCTACCGCTACGTGTACGAATTGTTCATTGCCGCGCTGCTTTGCTATACAAACAAGTTTGGCGATGAAGATGTAGATGAAGTGCGAAATAGGTTATTCGCATGGGCATATGCCTTGCGGGTCGAGTTACTTCGTGTGCAATTTGTATCTGCTGACAACCGAGCGCGAGGTAAAAACGATGCAAATAAATCGCCTTTTGTTTTGCTACGTAATGCGATGACTGGAAGTGTTGTCCGCAAACTTCCAATAACAAGTAAGCCATACAGCGATAACCACGAAAAGGAACTCGTTGCTTTTATCAAGGGGCTGCAATGAGCAAGAAGGAGTTGAAACCTGAACTGTTAACAGTAGGCAAGTTATTCACTGACAATTATCTGATTCCTATTTATCAACGGAACTATGCTTGGCGGGCCGAACAGATTGAGCAACTTATTAGCGATATTCAAGACTCGGTGGTAGGGGGCCAGGACAACTATTTTCTTGGGAACCTTGTTGTAATCAAGCGGGGTAGAGAGGATGAGTTCGAGGTCATAGATGGACAACAACGACTTACAACCCTCTATCTGCTTCTTACCTTCCTGGAGCAAGACGGTGAGGGTGAGAAGCCGTCGGTTGGCCATGCAGGCCACTTGCAATATGAGTCGCGCGCACGGGCAACTGAGGCCCTGCTGCGAGTAGCACAGGAGGCGGCTAAGGAGCGCGTTCGACCGCAGGGCTCCACGAGTAATGCAGATGCTGGCATTCATGAAGGCTACAGCATCATCAATCAGTTCTTCAAACAAAATGAAAACCTTAATCGCTCACGCGAAAAATTCTCCGATTTCTTGCTAACGAAGGTGACTGTCGTCCGTGCCTCGCTGCCACCCAATACCGACCTCAATCGCTACTTCGAGATCATGAACACTCGTGGGCAGCAACTCAAGCAGGTTGATATTGTTAAGGCTCGCCTGATGAGCAAACTGCCCAATCAATATGAACGCGAATGCTTTGCGTGGGTTTGGGATTCCTGTGCTGACATGGATTCTTATGTCCAGATGTCTCTGACCCGTGGTGACACAAGTTTGCGAAACAAAGTATTTGGTGATGAATGGTCCTGGCTGGAGGTGACCAGCTTCTCTTCGCTAATGGAAAGTCGTCCGCAATCCGGCATCAATTCATCAAGGCAATCCTCCGAAGGGGTATCGTTGTCCTTGGATGAGGCGTTGTCAAAATACGCTAAAGAGCTCGAGTCAAATTCCACTGAAGACGAGGGCAACGAGCGGTTTCGTTCGACTATTGAGTTTCCGGCCTTTCTGCTACACGTTCTAAGAATTATGAAAGGCGATGAGGTCGAAGACGAAGGCCTGCTTGACGACAAGCGCCTCATCAAGTCATTTGACGACGCCGTAAATAATGTACCCGATGCTAAAGCCGATTGGGTGCGTAGTTTTGCATTTATGCTTCTCAAGTGCCGCAACCTCTTCGATGGCTTCATCTTGAAGCGTCAATTCACGGCAAACATCGGTGACGATGGCGATTGGTCTCTCCAGCGACTGAAAAAAGGAGGCGGGGACAAGAAGCCAACCCCGACGTACATCCATGTTTTCTCGGCCAGCAATGGAAGCTTAGAGGAGGACGGGAGTGCTGACCCACATACCCGAGATGTATTGCTGCTTCAGTCCATGCTTCGGATTACCTACACTTCTCCGCGAACGATGCACTGGATTACCAAAGTTCTTCGCTGGCTCTCCGTTAAAGCCCCTCGAGACGTGAAACATGCGGATCTTGCCGATTTGTTGAAGGGATATGCCCGCAGCAAGGTTAAAGAGACATTCTCCTTTGAGAAAGATCAGCAACCACAAGGGTTTGGTATCAGCCGTATCGTCTTTTCGTATCTCGACTATCTTCTGTTGAGTGACTCCTCAAAACGAGATTTCAAATTTCAGTTCAGAACTTCCATTGAGCACTTCTATCCACAGCATCCTGACAAAGAACAGTCGGGCGCGGTTGTTTCAGGTTCTAGCCTTAACCTGCTTGGCAACCTCGCGCTCGTAAGCGTCAGCGCGAACTCAAAATTCAGCAATAGCCTCCCCAGAGCAAAGGCCGAAAACTTCAAGGATACAATTGAACTTCAAAGTCCCAAGCTCAAGAGAATGGCGGAAATCACCCGAAATACAAACTGGGACGATCAGCAGATAACAGCACATCATGAAGCGATGGTGACATTGCTTCGTGATGATGTAAGTCTGGTGGAGGCAAGCGGAAGATCCAACCCAGGGCGTTGACTTCTTTGAATAACTGCTTTTGGACGAATATCCTTTGTGGTGTGCAAGTTGTCAGTCTAAAAGCGTTTTGCGTCGGGCGACACGATCAGTACAGTCTCCAAGTTTTCTTACCATGGTATTTTGTATGGTATCGACATGCAGATATAATTCTATTTTATTGATTTTATAGTGTTTTAAGACAGCATTGATCATCGAGTGGGTAACATAGGCTTAATGCATTCCTTGCTCCTCGCACCGGAGCACATCACAGATACTGATTGAGATCCACTTC
>OLFU01003279.1_pt1 | contig 10995 bp, 10 predicted proteins | sample 1605161 | NCBI WGS metagenome assembly OLFU01 (sample SAMEA3888914, study PRJEB22519) | human gut metagenome | biome: human gut; feature: human-associated habitat; material: faeces | place: Denmark | collected 2011
ACCGTCGAAATCACAGCCGTCCGCAACTACCTGGCCGTTCAGTTCGGCAACGTCTACATCCGTACGCGCCTCATCGAAGGGGACTTCCCCAATTACCGCCGCGTCATCCCGACGGACTTTAAATGTATTGCCAAAGTCAATCGCTCCGAATTTTCAGGCGCTGTGGAACGAGCTTCCATCGTAGCCAAAGATGCTCAGTATAATGTCATCAACTTCCTCATCAGCGAGGGCCAGATTAAATTGATGAGTCAGCATCCCGATTACGGTACCGTCGAAGACTACGTCTCCTGCGATATGGACGGCGAAGAATTGGATATCTCCTTCAATGGAAAATTTATCCTCGACATCTTGAAACATTGTCAGAGCAGCGAGGTCATCTTGAAATCAAAAGAAAACAGCCCGATGCTCGTTCAGGATAAGGATGACGATTCTTGTGTATTTGTTGTAACCCCTATGAGGACAAAATAATGGAAACAATTAAAATTGAAACGCCGATGATCCAATTGGACCAGTTTTTGAAATGGGCCAGTATTTTACAAAGCGGCGGCGAAATCCGCTTTTTATTGGATGAAGATAAAATTTTAGTAAATGGAATTTTATGCAAAGCCAAGAGAAAAAAACTCTATCCGGGAGATACGGTAGAAATTAAGGATGTCGGTACATATTTGATTAAAGGTGAATAATTATGATGATTGAGTCGGTTCGACTGCACCGGTTCCGAAATTATGAGAATCAGAAAATCTCCTTTCCTAAGGCGACGATTCTCTTATATGGGCAAAACGGACAAGGGAAGACCAATCTTCTGGAATCTTTATATTTAGGCGGAATCGGCAAGTCTTATCGGGGCATTGCCGATTCTGATCTCATTTCTTGGGAGCACGATAAGGCCAGCGTTATCATCGATTTTAACCGTAACGATACGACACAGCAGATAAAAGTGATCTTGTCCAAACTCGAGAAAAAAGAACTGTGGGTCAATGAAACAAAGGTATCGCAGAAAGAATTGATCGGAACCTTGAATGAGGTCCTGTTTTCGCCCGATGACCTTCAGCTCATCAAAGGCAGCCCCTCTTTGCGTCGCCGTTTCATCGACATGGAGATTTCTCAGGTCAGCCGGTCTTATTACCGTGATTTGCTTCAGTATAACCGGGCCGTATCGCAGCGCAATCTCTTATTGAAAAAGATGAAATACAACGCCAATCAATCGCTTGATGAATGGGATCGGCAGATTGCCGGTTTTGCAGCTTCCATCGTAGCGAAACGCTTAGAAGCTCTTCAGAAATTATCGTTTTTGGCCGGGGTTCTCCATAAAAGGCTCAGTCGGGGAAAAGAAATGCTCCATCTGACCTATGTCCAACCTTATGGGACTGGGGAGGGCCGCCATCAGATTGATCCGAAATGGTATTATGACTGCTTACAGCAGCATCTCCCTGAAGATATCCGCCGTCAAGCTACGTCGGTCGGGCCTCATCGATCTCTTATTTTCTGTCGGCCAAGGGGATTTAAAGAAATACGGTTCTCAGGGACAACAGCGGACGGCCGTCTTGGCGCTGAAATTGTCGGAGTTGGAATTTATCAAATCGGAGACCGGCGAATACCCCGTTCTCTTATTGGATGACGTCATGAGTGAGCTCGATCAAAGCCGGCGCCAGGCCTTGCTGGACTTTGTCCGCAACCGGATTCAAACCTTTATTACGACGACAGAGCCTGACATTTTTGCCGGTATGGATGGCTGTCATCCCATCTGTATTGAACAAGGGAGGGTGGTTTCTAATGGAGAAGCGAAGTCTTAAACTTGAAAAAGCCGGACTTGCCATTCCTGAAGTCTTAGCCAAACACCGTCTGCTCCTTCCCTATCGGATGTATCAGGCTAAGCGGGACTGGAAAAAAATCGTAGGCGAGCAAATTGCTAAATATTCATATATATTAGATTTTAAGAATAATGTTATTGTCATTGCCGTCATGAATCCCGTTTACATGAATTATTTATTTATGTATAAAAATAAAATAATAGAGGAAGTTAATTCCTATGTTGGACATCAGGCTATTGCCGATGTCCGTTTTGTCAAAAAGGGGAAAAAGCCGGTTCAGACGGTCTATGAAACCTTAGACGGAGAAGAAAAAGATGTCCTTCCTGAGGGGAATATCCGCCAAGTCATTCTCGACGATTCGACGGTGGCCAACATTCGTCGTGAAACGGAAAACCTGCCGGACGGCTTGCGGGAACGGGTCGTACAGCTTCGTTTTGCCCAGGCTAAACGGATAAAAGCCTATGCCGTAAGCGGCTTCATTCCCTGTCCCTCCTGTGGCCGCTGGATGGCTAAAGGCGAAAAGATTTGCATCTTTTGCCGGAGCGCTGCCCGCCATGCCCTGAAAATGAAGGTACGTGCCGTTTTAGAAGATATGCCTTGGCTGACCTGGGAGAAAATGGCCGAGGCCCTGACCGTTCCGACAACGGATAAATCCGGTGAACAGGCCTATAATGACGTTAGGCGCAGCCTTATCTATCGGTATATTGAAAAAGTTTATTATGAATATGATACGGCTGCTGATGACCTCGTTTTGGCCATCCTAATTACGCGCCGTGTACCCGGCGATATACCGCCTAAATTTATTGAAAATCTCGTTGCAAAATATCGGAGGAAACCAGAACATAATGTATCTCCATCTGAGTCCTGACACGATGATTCCCATCAAGGATATCGTGGCTATCGTACCGTATCCGAAACAAAAGGGCGCGGCTATTTTACAGTCTTTCGACCTCCCCGTGCGAGAGGTCGGAGTTTCGTCGGAACGGAATTGGCGCTCTTTAGTGATTACCGGGGAGGCAGTCTATTCTCTGCCCCTGACCGGGGAGACCATGCTTCGCCGATATCAGAAATGTTTGCAGATTTTGTCGCATTGCGAACAGGCGTAAGGGCGGTACGTATTTAAAAATTATTGATTTTACGGTATAATAAAGTGTTAGTTGCCTAGTTAATCATTAAAAATTGCAAGAAACAGGAGTTGAGAATTTATATGTCGAAAGACAAAGCGCGATATGGTGCTGAACAGATTCAAGTATTGGAAGGCCTGGAAGCCGTTCGTAAACGGCCTGGGATGTACATCGGCAGTACGTCTGAACGCGGTCTGCACCATTTGGTTTATGAAGTCGTCGACAATAGTATCGACGAAGCCTTGGCCGGGTATTGTACACATATCGAAGTTACGATTCAGGAAGACAACAGTATCACCGTTGTCGATAACGGCCGTGGGATTCCGGTTGCCATGCATAAGATCGGCAAGCCTGCTGTTGAAGTCGTATTGACCGTCCTCCATGCCGGCGGCAAATTCGGCGGCGACGGCTATCCCATTTCCGGCGGCCTTCATGGCGTCGGTATTTCTGTCGTCAATGCCCTGAGTGCCTGGACTAAGGTCGAAGTAAAGCGCGACGGCTATCTATGGGACATTTCTTTTGCCCGCGGGTTGACGGAGTCGCCGTTGAAAAAAATCCGGCCCTTGGAAGCCGGGGAAGAAACGGGAACCCGAGTCTCGTTTAAACCGGATCATGACATTTTCCCAGATACGGTATACGATTTCAATACCTTGAAGACCCGCCTGCGGGAACTCGCATTTTTGAATAAAGGCTTAAACATCACCCTTACCGATAAAAGAGGCGAAGGCAAACAAGAAGTATACTGCTATGAAGGCGGTCTCGTTTCCTTTGTTTCCTTCTTAAATGAAAAACACCAGGCCGTTAATCCGACGGTGGTCAGCATCGATGGTGAAAAAAATAAGGTTATCGTCGATATCGCTATGCAGTATAACGACGGCTACAGTGAAAATATCCTGACCTTTGTCAATGATATCTTTACCGAAGAAGGGGGCACGCACCTCAGCGGGTTCCGTTCCGGTTTGACTCGTACCATCAACGACTATGGCCGCAGTGCCGGCATTTTAAAGGACAATGAAGATAATTTATCCGGTGAAGACGTCCGCGAAGGGTTGACGGCTGTCATAAGTGTCAAAGTCCGGGAACCTCAGTTTGAAGGGCAGACGAAGACCAAGCTCGGGAATGGCGAAGTCAAAGGCATCGTCGATAACATCATTTCTGATGGCTTGAAAGAATTTTTTGAAGAACATCCGGCGGAAGCAAAGGCCGTCATCAATAAGACCATTTCGGCGTCTCGTGCCCGCCAGGCAGCCCGCCGTGCCCGCGAATTGACGCGCCGGAAAAATGCTTTAGAAATCAGTAGTCTTCCCGGTAAATTGGCCGACTGCTCAGAAAAAAATCCCGATCAGACGGAAATTTACTTAGTCGAAGGTGACTCGGCAGGCGGCAGCGCCAAACAGGGCCGAGATCGAAGATTCCAGGCTATCCTTCCGCTCCGCGGGAAAATCATCAATGTCGAAAAAGCTCGTCTCGATAAGATTTTGGCTAATGAAGAAATTCGCTCCATGATCACGGCTTTCGGTACCGGTATTGGTCAGGAATTCGACATCAGCAAACGCCGTTACGATAAAATTATCATCATGACCGATGCCGATGTCGACGGTGCCCATATCCGCACGCTGCTCTTGACCTTCTTCTATCGGTTTATGAAGCCCCTTATTACGGAAGGCCACGTCTTCATCGCTCAGCCGCCGCTGTATCAGGTGCGCAAGGGAAAACAGGTATGGTACTTCTATACCGATGAATCGATGCAGAGTAAGCTCGATGAATTAGGACGCGACAATAACTCCGTCGTCGTCCAGCGTTATAAAGGTCTGGGTGAAATGAATCCGGAACAGCTCTGGGAAACGACGATGGATCCGGAAAACCGGACCATGCTCCAAGTTCACTTGGAAGATGCTGTGGAAGCCGACCGTATTTTCTCGGTCCTCATGGGCGATAAGGTCGAACCGCGGCGTAAATTCATTGAAGACAATGCGAAAAAGGTCCGTAACCTCGACTTATAATCAGGAGAACCTATGCCGAAACTTTCTCGAAAGATAAACTTATTTACCGATTCCGTCATTGCCCGCATGTCAAAGGTAGCTGAAGGCTGCGGGGCCATTAACCTGTCAGAGGGCTTTCCCGATTTTCCGCCGCCTAAGGCTATGCTCGACCGCTTGGCTGAAGTCGCCAAGGAGGGACCTCATCAGTACAGTCTCGATAACGGGGCTTCGAATCTGCGCCGGGCTCTGGCTGATTATCGAAAAAGCTTTACCGGAAGGCGCCCAGACCCAGAGACGGAAATCGTCGTTACCTGCGGCGGTACGGAAGCGCTGATGACGGCCATGATGGCCATCGTCGATCCCGGCGATAAGGTCATCCTCTTCTCGCCTTTTTATGAAGCCTATGCAACGGATGCCCTGCTCTGCGGGGCCGAGCCGATTTATGTGTCCCTCAAAGGGGATGATTACACCTTTGACGGCGATGAATTAGAAGCGGCCTTTAAACAGCGGCCGAAGGCGATTTTTATTTGTAACCCGTCCAATCCCTGCGGTAAGGTTTTTTCGAAGGAAGAACTGCTTACCATTGCGTCCCTTGTCGAAAAGTATGATACCTTTGCCATCATAGATGAAGTCTATGAACACATCGTCTACGAACCGACGGAGTATACCTATTTTTCGACCCTTCCCGGGATGTATGAACGGACCATTTCCTGCGGATCCCTATCGAAGACGTATTCGATTACGGGCTGGCGGTTAGGCTATATCTTTGCCTCTCCCGCAGTAACCGATGCCATTAAAAAGCTGCACGTCTATCTGACAATCAGTGCTCCCAGTCCCCTTCAAGAAGCGGCTGTAACCGGTCTGGAGTTCGGTCCTGACTACTATCAGGGGCTTAGGGAACTCTACCGGAAAAAGCGAGATTTCGTCATGAAGGGACTCGATGCCATCGGCATAGCTCACAACGTCCCTCAAGGAGCTTTTTATATGCTCCTCGACATCGGTACCTACGGGTATGATGACGATGAAGCCTTTTGCCGGGATTTAGCGGAAAAAATAGGCGTCGCCCTTGTTCCGGCATCGACCTTTTTTACAGAACCTGTCCATCACTTGGCGAGATTGCAGTTTGCCGTCCGCGATGAAACCTTAGCCGAAGCCATGCATCGTCTGGAAGGCATTCATAAACTAAAAAAATAATTTGTCTCGTTACCTTATCATAAGGAGGGATTACCGATGAAAAAATGGCACCTGCTTCTGGCTGCCCTTTGTCTGACAGTCACTACGATGACAGTCCTGGCCGACGGCGTTCCGGAAGGTACGCAGACGGGACGGTCGTCAGCCGTCATCCTCACTGATCCGACGGTAAATATGAAGAATTTGAGTGATTTTTATATTCTTGAAGGCCGTACCTATGACAAGGTAACCGGATTGCTTATGGCCTTGCCGCCGCAGACGACAGGCCTTACAGGCGCTTATTATTTTCGCGTTGACAAGCAGGTCGTCGGCGACTACTTCTATCACATCAAAGCTTACGATACGGACTCCCACGTCTTAAAGGGAAACTATTTTGTGGCTAAAGATGAGAGCAGTGCCTGGAAGCTTCAGAACGACCAGCAGGCATCCCTTATCTACGGCAGTGCTGAAAAGCTGATGGATAAGGTTGAAGTCGTCGTGTATCCGCAAAAAATCCCTCTTGGTAGTTACGGCATCATCCGCGTCCATGTACCGGGAATGATTCCCTATGATATCAAGGCAACCAGTCTCAATACGAAAATTGCCGATATTACGGAGAACATGAATATCCGCCCGCTGGAAGCGGGGAAAGTCGATCTCGTCGTCGATGTGAAAATCGGCGATTCCCTTCGCACGGTGACTAAAGAAATTACCGTCGTCGATGAAGCGGACCACAGAGAATCAAAGTCCCGCAATAATCCCAGCGTCGGCGTCGGTATCGGTATTGGCTGGGGCAGCGGATGTCATCATGGCGGTGGAATCGGCATCGGTGTAGGACCTTGGTGGTAATCTAAAAGGAGAGTGTATCTACTGTGGAGTTTTCCCTAGGAAAACAGTTACTGGTCATCATCTTACTTATCTTTGGCAACGGCGTCTTTTCATTATTGGAAATGGCTATCGTCAGCAGTCATCAATCTCGATTGGAAGCGATTGCCGATGAAGGAAGCAAGTCGGCGGCTATCGTCCTGAAACTGCGTGAAAATCCGAATAAGATGTTTTCTACGGTCCAGTTCGGCATCACCTTGATCAGCCTTCTGACCGGTGTCTACGGCGGTACGGAAATGGCCGGTCCTTTATCCGTTTATGTAGCCAAGATTCCAGGCCTTGAACCGTATGCCTATACGATCAGTCTGACCAGTGTCGTCGTATTGATTACCTATTTGACGATTATCCTCGGTGAAATTGTTCCTAAAAGGATTGCCATTGACAATCCTGAAAAAGTAGCCTGCTTGCTGGCCCGTCCCATGCTGTACTTTTCGGCCATCTGTACGCCTGTCGTCTGGATCCTGTCGTGGTCGACGACGGCTGTCACCAAAATGATGGGCGTCAAGAAGCCGGAAGTGCTGCCGGTTACGGAAGACGAAATAAAATTGCTCTTAGAGCAGGGCGTCGAACTCGGGGCTTTTGAAAAAGAAGAACCGGAGCTGGTCACCCGCGTCTTTCGCCTGGCTGATATGGACGTCGGCGATATCATGACTAACCGGACCCAAGTCGATTGGCTCGACGTCGAAGATCCGGAAGCGACGATGATGAATGAATTGGTGGCCTTCAATCACAATAATCTTCCTGTCGGGCGGGGGTCTTTGGATGACTTCATCGGCATGGTATCGGTCAGTGAAATATTTCAGAAGTATTATGAAAATATTCGCCTGCAAAAACCGGCGTCTCTGCCCGTTATTGTAGAAGAATGCGTCCACAAACCGATTTATATTCCGGAATCGATGGACATCATGAAAGTCGTCCACGTCTTTCGCGAACACAGCGTCCATGAAGTCGCCGTCCTTGATGAATACGGAAACTTTAGCGGCATCCTGACCCTTCACGACATCCTCGAAGAATTAGTCGGCATCATGCCGGCCGGGGAAGAAGAAAAGAAGGAAGAAGCCAATCGCATCATCCAACGGGGACCGAACGACTGGCTTATCGAAGGACTGCTTACGATTGAAGAATTTAAAGATTTCTTCGGCATCGAAGATGAACTGCCTGACGAAGAAGAAGACTTGTATAAAACGCTGGCCGGCCTGATTACCTATGGTGTCGGTCGGATTCCACGAGAAACGGATACCTACGTATGGAAGGACTTTACCTTTGAAGTCGTCGATATGGATAACCTCCGCGTCGATAAAATCCTCGTCACCCGCAATCCTGATTATTCAGAAGATGATGCAGAAGAAAAATAAAGGCATGAAAAAAGGGAGCTGTACCTCAATCAATGGGTACAGCTCCTTTTGTCGTACTTATTCACTTTTGGTCGAGCGGAGAAAGAGATTTTTTAAGACTTCATGAGGGTCCTGATGTTCCTGTATGATGGAATGAACGGCCGACGTAATGGGCAGTTCTACGCCGTAGTGGGCCGATAGATCTAACAGGGCTTCGGTCGTGCTGACGCCTTCGGCAAGTTTTGAAAAAGCTTTTCCTTCGATAAAATCCTGACCGAAGCGGCGGTTGTTGCTGTGCGGCGAAAAGAGGGTCGCTTCATAGTCGCCTAAGTGACTGAGGCCGTACACGGTCATGGCCTGGCCGCCCATGGCAGAGACTAAAACCGATAACTCATGGGCACCGCGGGCCATGAGGGCACCTTTTAAGGCCGTCATATGGGCCCCGTCGAGCATGCCGGCTGCAATACCGACGACGTTTTTGGCAGCAGCTCCGATTTCAATGCCGAGAAGATCTTGGCCGTAATAGAAGCGGATCAGCGGGCTGGTAAAAGTATCGACTAAGAAATGGGTCAACTCATCGTCTGCCGAGGCGATGACCATGCAATTGGGCATGCCGCTGATAAAATCCTGGACATGGCCGGGGCCGACCCAGACTGCAGTCCGTACGGCATCCCCAAGTTCTTCTGCCATGACCGTCGTCAGTCGTTTGCCGCTGCCGGCTTCGAGGCCCTTCATGGCCAATACGAAGGGCAAGTGCTTGTCGTATCCGGCGCTCCGGAGATCCGTGGCAAAGGAACGAAGCTGCTGGGCACTGATAGAAATGATGCAGATATCGGCACCGGACAGGGCCTCTTTCAGGTCGTCGGTCAGGGTGATTGCGTTCGGTAAGGTAAGATAATCATTTTTCCTTGTTTCTTTCAGGCGGCTCAGGTTTTTCGAACCCGGTCGTCCCCATAAGGTCACGTCATGACCGATGTGGTCGGCATACCAGGCATGGAAACTGCCCCAGCGGCCACATCCTAAGACGGTGATATTCATAGTGGTTTCTCCCCTCAGAATAAGTTTTTGTAATTAAATTATAACATGGATTCATCGATTCAGACAGTTTGTGACGATGGATAAGAGCTTTAACCGAAGTATACTTTTTTGGCAAGGATGTTGAATTTTGTTGGAATTGCAATGGATATTTGTCCCCTCATTGGATATACTGAACTCAGAAAGGGCAGTGATAAGCCCTCTTGTTTCGGTATGTCGTGAGTCAGCAGCTAGTCTGCCGCGAAAGGAGTATGCTTTATGGGAAGAAGAATTACAGAAAAAGTTACTTGGGTCGGAAAAATCGATTGGGAACTGAATAAGTTTCATGGCCATGAATATTCGACGGAAAAGGGTTCGTCTTATAATTCCTATTTAGTTCGCGACCAGAAAGTCGCCTTGATCGATACGGTATGGAAACCCTTCGATGAAGAATTCGTCGATTACTTAAAACAGGAAATCGACTTGAATAAAATCGATTACATCGTCATGAACCATAATGAAAATGACCACAGTGGGGCACTGCCGGCTTTGATGCGGGAAATCCCCGACGTTCCCATTTACTGTACCCAAAAAGGTGAAGCCATTCTTCGCGGGCTGTATCACCAAGATTGGAATTACGTCAACGTCAAGACCGGCGATACCTTGGATCTCGGTGACAGTCAGCTGGTATTTATTGAAGCGCCCATGCTCCATTGGCCGGATACGATGTTTACCTATATGACCGGTGACAATATCCTCTTCAGTAATGACGGATTCGGTCAGCATTTTGCCAGCGAATGGATGTATAACGACTGCGTCGACCAGGCAGAACTCTATCACGAAGCCATGAAGTATTATGCCAATATCTTGAATCTCTACAGTCCGATGGTCATCCGTAAAATTGATGAAATCTTAAAGATGAACGTTCCCGTCAACATGATCTGCCCCAGCCACGGCGTCATCTGGCGCGATAATCCTCTTCAAATCGTGGAAACGTATCAGAAGTGGGCTAAAGAATATCAGGAAAATCAGATTACCATCATTTATGATACGATGTGGAACGCCACGCGGCGCATGGCTGAATCGATTGCCCAAGGCCTTCGTGAGGCCGACCCGACGCTGACGGTCAAGTTGTATAATTCAGCCGTCGACGATAAGAACGATATCGTCACGGAAGTCTTCAAATCGAAGGCTATTTTAGTCGGCTCACCGACAATCAACTACGGATTTCTCTACTCTATCGGCGGCATCATGGAAATGATTCGCGGTCTGAAGTTTAAAAACAAGAAAGCCGCAGCCTTTGGCAGTTACGGCTGGAGCGGCGAATCGGTCAAACAGATTACGGGCCTTTTAAAAGAAGCCGGATTTGAACTGGTTAACGACGGACTCCGCTGCCAGTGGAACCCCGACATGGAATCACAAAACCTTTGCCGTGACTTTGGACGCGATTTTGCAAAGTCTCTGGAAAAATAATCCTCTTCTGTCTCATAAAAAAATCGGATCTCTCCCTCGAGAGGTCCGATTTTTATTGGCGCCGAATAGGCATGATAAAACCCCCAGTTACACTGGGGGTAAGTAAATCTTCTTATAGTAAAAAAAAGAACCTCTCATGATAAAATGTAGATGGTCTGGCAACCACAACATTATCGAAAAGAGAGGTTCATGTCAGTGAATG
>OLFU01003284.1_pt1 | contig 10954 bp, 9 predicted proteins | sample 1605161 | NCBI WGS metagenome assembly OLFU01 (sample SAMEA3888914, study PRJEB22519) | human gut metagenome | biome: human gut; feature: human-associated habitat; material: faeces | place: Denmark | collected 2011
CCAAAATTTGTGATGTGGGTTGAAATCAGATCTCTTCCATTTCGGCTTCGAGCTCTGCCTCGAGCTCTTCTTCCGTCATCTCGCCTTCTGCAGCAGCGCGGCGTGCCTCGCGGCGGCGAGCGTAGAGCAGGTAGTAGAGAGCAGCGCAGCCGATAGCGCCGAGGCCGACAGCGAAGTAGATGCCCTGGAAGCCGAGGGATTCCTTGAAGGCGCCGAGCAGGTACGGGCCGACGCCGAGGCCGAGGTCAAGGGCGATGATGTACGTCGAGACGGCAACGCCGATGCGGACTTCCTTGACGAGCTTGACACAGATGGCCTGGCCGTTCGACATGAACGTGCCGTAGCCGAGGCCGACGAAGACACCAGCGACGAGCATCATCCAGCTCTGCGTCGTGATGGAGAGGAGCAGCAGGCCAATGGCCAGGCAGGCGTACGTCGGATACATGACGAAGTCCTCACCCTTGCGGTCGAACATGACACCGGCAATCGGGCGAGCAACCGTGACAGCAAGTGCGTAGACGACGAAGAACAGCGTACCAGCCGTCATGAGCTGGAGCTCACCTGCATACGAAGCGAGGAAGCTCAGGACGCTCGAGTAGCAGACGGCGACGCAGAAGGCGACAATCGAGATGGCCGTGACTTTCGGCTCGAGGAAGTTCGCGATGTGGATCTCCTTGAGTGCGGCGCGGTGCTCTTCCGTGAGCTCCATCTCATCGACGTGCATGACAGCTGCAGCGCCGAGGCAGACGACGATCATGGCGATGCAGAAGTAGATGATGTCCTCGAACGGGAAGATCTGCTGCATGAGCATGCCGATGAAGGGGCCGATCGCAGCTGCGAGGCTCATCGAGAGCGCATAGTAGTTGATGCCCTCACCGCGGCGCTCTGCCGGGATCATCGTCGAGACGATCGTGCTCGTCGCCGTCGAAGCGATGCCGTAGCCGATACCGTTGAGGCAGCGGACGAGGAAGAGCATGGCCATCGAGTGGATGCCGAAGTACATGAACGTCGTCGCGAGGTAGAAGATGATACCGGCGAACAGCATCTTCCTGCGGCCGTAGAGCTCGACCGAGCGGCCCGCGAAGAGGCGCGCGACGAGCGTGCCGAGGATGAAGATGCCGGAAGCGAGGCCAGCCTCACTCATCGAGGCATTCAGCGAGTGGATGGCCTCCGATGCGATGATGACCATCAGCATATAGTAGATGATGTAGATCAGGAAATTGACAAGCGTATCAAGGATGAACCCTTTCGTCCATAACCGTGGTTTGGAAGACATAAATAAAATCAACGACCTTTCTCACAAAGAATAAATCAAATGTATGACAGTTATTGATTATACGGGGTCGCCTTGATTTTGTGTAGCGCATAAAAAAGATGCTTGTCATCATAAAAACAGATGACAAGCACCATTCTCTACGGGTTCTGTCGATATGACCTTCAGTCGCGTTTCCTGTGCATGGCACGCATAACAGCGTCCGCCCCATCTGGATGTTTTCGCGTTTTTAGGATGAGTCACGGAGAGGCGCTGCTAAAAAACTTCCTGTTTCTTCTGCTTTTGCGCGGGGGCCGTGCTCATCGCTTCTCGCGATGAATAGACTCCTGCCCCTCGTCAAAGCTCTGCAAGACGTGGCTGACGTAGTCGCGGATCAGGTCGATCTTGGGGCTGTTCTTCTTGTAGATGAGGCAGGCGTCGACGCGCAGCGGCTGCGCGAGCTCGTACCAGCCGTCGCGGCAGCCGAGTGCGCGCAGCAGGCGCTCCGGCAAGAGCGCTCCCGCCCCATTCTGCTGGCAGTAGTAGACCATCGCGTAAGGCGTCGAGAGGCGCGCCGAGATGACGGGCGTTTCCTTCTCGAGGACGGGTGCGAAGTACGCGTGGAACGTCTTGTTCATGAAGTAATTCTTCGGGTAGATGACGATGGGCAGGCGCGCGATCGCCTCACGCGTGACAGGCACAACACGAGGCTGCAGGAGCGGCGCGTAGTAGACGAGATTGTCCCAGCAGAAGTGAGCCGTCTCGTACTCGGCCGCGCCGCCCGCCGGCAGCGAATCGGCGACGTCGAGGCGGTCATCCTGCAGCGCGCGGCAGATCTGGTCCGTCTCGAGATCGAATACGTTGAAGCGCAGGTTCTTGTTGGTCTGGCGGAAGTGCGCGATGTGGCGGTTCACCTGGATGTCGCCGAGCGTCCGCAGGATGCCGACATTGAGCTCAGCGGGCTGCGCAGCATTGGCCGACTGCAGGTCGTAGACGATCTTGTGCAGGCCATCCATCCAGTCCGTGATGCGCGCGAGGAAGACCTTCCCCGCCTCCGTCAGGTGGCTGCCGCGCTTCGAGCGTTGGATGAGCGTGACGCCGAGCGCGCTCTCGAGGTTCTTCATCTGCGCGCTGAAGGCCGACTGCGTGATGTTCGCCTCCTTGGCCGCTCGCGTGAAGTTCTGCACACGCCCGTAGATAATGAAGCATTCCAGCTGCTGGATGCTTGGCAAATCTCCCATCATAAAAGCCTCCCAATCGATCCGCGAGGATCATCCGACACGATATAAATACGATTTATCGAAACGATTGACTACCATTCTAACAGAGGCCATGTGATTTTGCAATACAGCCCACGAAAAAGAGGCCGCCGCATCGCTGCGACAGCCTCTGTTCTTTTCGGTCGAAGGGCGCCGGCTCCCATCACGTTGACTTGTGGTTGGCGTTCAAATCAATGGACTTGACTGGAGCCGGCAAGATAAAGCCTTTCGGCTTGCCAACCTACCCCCTTCATCTATTATTATAACGGAATACAAGGTCCAAAAAAAGGCGATTCCATTGTAGGAACTCACGAAAATATTTGTGAGTTCCTACAATGGAAAGCACTGGACAAGTGCGTTTTGCGCAATCTCCGCCTCATCTGTCCTCATTTTCGTCTGTTTCTTCCGCTTCTTCGGCTTCGCAGTCGAGGTACTGACAGACGAGCGAGCGGCCGCCCTCCCGCGCGAGAAGGTCGGGGAGCCAGTCCGGCTTCTCTTCATTGTCCTTGAGCAGGCATTCGAGCAGCACGTACGAGGCCAGCGCGTCCTCGAAGGCACGGTGCTTCTTCTTCGTGTGCCAGCCAAACGACTCCAGGAGGGCGACGAGGTTGTACTTCTTGCGCTTCGGCAGGAGCTGCTGTGCGAGGCGCACGGTGTCGAGATAGCGCGGGCAGAAGCGGATGTTCGTGCCGTTCTTGTGGTTCATGCGCATGAGCGCGAGGTTGATGCTCAGGATGTCGTTGTCGCCGATGGCGTGGCCGACGACGAGGTCCTCCGGGTCGACGAAGTCGAGGAACTCCGGCAGGATGACGTCGAGCGGCGACTTGTCCCTGAGGTCCTCCTTCGTGAGGCCCGTCATGTTGCGCACCGTGCGGTTGATGAAGGTCCGCGGGCGGATGAGCCGGCGGAAGACCTCGATCTTGTCCGAGGCGATTGGCATGCGGATGGCCCCGATCTCGATGATGTCGTCGGGGAACGCCCCGGCCATCTCGAGGTCGAACGAGACGACGCCCCTCGGATGGAGCTCCGCGAGCCCCTCGATGCTGACGGACTGCGCGTGGATGGCCCGCTCGAGCTGTTTCTTGCGCCGTCTCTGGCGGCGCTTGTTTTCCTGTTCCTTACTCCGCATGATACTCTCCTGTTCTACTCGCCTGCCCGCGCCAGGAGGCGCACGGCAGCATCTGCGATATCGGTGCATAATGGCCGCTATCTTTCGTCATCGCCTTGTCTGCCCATTGCACGGAAAGACGGTCCGGCGTATAATGAGCCTACAGCTTGCGCTGACAACAAAAAAAGGAGGATATTATGCAAAGTCTTCTACTCGTCTTCATCGGCGGCGGTCTTGGCGCCGCCTGCCGTTACTTCAGCACCACGCACATCGGGGCGCTCTTCGGCACGTACTTCCCGTTCGGCACGCTGTTCGTCAACACGCTCGGCAGCCTGCTCATGGGCTTCATCATGGGCTCGCTCGTCTTTCTGATGGAAAAGACCGGCTTCACGCTCGCAGAGCCCGCCCGGCTGCTCCTGACCGTCGGCTTCCTCGGCAGCTTCACGACCTTCTCATCGTTCAGCCTCGAGACGGTCACGCTCATCGAGGGCGGCAGCCTCTTCTACGCCGCCATGAACATCGCCGCCAATCTCGGCCTTTGCTTCCTTGCGACGTTCCTGGGCCTCAGCGCGGCCAGAGCACTCAGCGCGCTCTAACGCCTCCTGGCCACATTCCGGACGAAGGCGCCCATCGCCTTCTCACTGACCTCTGCCTCTGCTTCATGCTGATCGATGGCCGTAAGCTCTCGCTGCAGCTTGTCGCGGAGGCTTCTTTCGTGCCGGCCGCCATCTTTCGCGACGGCCTGCTGTACCTGAAGGAGCATGAGAGCCGTCCTGCTGGCCGAAGCCAGGCGAACCGTCTGCTCAAGCTGCGGCCGGCACGCCTTGAGCTGCTCGGGCGGCAGCTCCTTCAAGAGGCGCCCTGCAGCCTTGGCGCGCGCGTCGGCCATGGCGAGAAGCGCCGCATGCGCTTCCTTGGCCCCTGCCCCATCCGGCCATCTCTCCAGCAGTCGCTCGGCCGTTGCGGCAAAATCCGGGTCATCCGCGAGGCCGATTGATGCCCAGTCATTCTCGAGGCGGCGCGAGCCCGCGGCAAAGAGCGCCATGTCGTTTGCGAGCGGCCCGTACTGCTTGCGGACGGCCTCCTGCCACGACTTCTCGGGGTCGTAATGCTCCGGGTCCCTGGCGTAGTCGGCCCCCGTCGCCAGGGCGATCTTCGACAGCGCCTCGACCTTCATCGGGTTGAAGAAGATGGCGGGCAGATTTCCCTTCGGCAGGGGATCTACAGGGCCGAGCGCGAGCTTTGCCTCCATGTAGTCGTTGACGGGGTAATTCCACCAGAGGCCAAGCGCCCGCCCGTAGAGCGCATCAGCTTTCGCGAGCGCCTCATCCGTCAGCGGCCCCTTCGCTACGCCGTCACCCGTATAGAGCACCAGGATGTCGTGCGAAAGCCCCTCGGCGAACGCATCCGTGTAGGGCTTGCGCGCGCCGCCTTCCTGCATGTCTGCGTAGAAGTACTCCGTCGGCACTGTCAGGAAGGCGCCGATGTCCGCGTGGCGCCGCCGCAGCTCGCGCGAGACGTCGCTCAAAAAGGCCGCCTGGCCCGCGCCGTCCTTGTCCTTGATGTCGTCAAAGAAGATGGCGAAGTCGCGCACGCCGAGCGCGTAGAGCGTCTCGAATTTCGCGAGCATCTTCTGGCGGTCGGCATAGCCCTTGTAACCGTGCAGCGAGACATCGAGCCCCGGCGAGACGGCAAAGATGAAGCGCACGTCCTGCGCCTTGGCCGCCTTCACGAGCGCGCCGAGTTCCCGGAGTTTGTCCTCCGGGTAAGGTTCGCGCCATTTCTCTCGGTGGTACGGGTCATCCTTCGGCGCGTAGAGATAGGCGTTGAAGCCCTCAGCCCGGCAGAACGCGAGAATGTCGAGCCGCTCTTCCTGCTGCCACGGCGTGCCGTAGAAGCCCTCGATGACACCGCGCAGAGGCACGGGTGACGCCGAGGCAGTCTGCACCGCTGTCACAGGGCCGCCCGCCACACACGCGCCAAACACGCCAAGGCCTATCGCAACCTTTCCCACTTGTCGAAACCACATCTCACATCTTCCTTTCTTCCTACTTATATCATATCACATTACGGCGAGAAAGTATCTCATCAGCAGAAAATTTTCACAGATTCTCCGCGCTTTTCTGCTCCTGTCTTCTAAAAGCGATGCGTCCATGATACAATAAAAAGATGAAAAAATGCAAGAGAACAGAACGGAAAGGAGGGGGCGCCCATGTCATGGTTTCATCTGCCGTCCTGCAGTGAGGAGCGACGCGCGTTCGGCAAGAAATGCCTGAAACGCCTGGGGCTCGCGCTGCTCGTCATCTGCCTCCTCATCCTCCTCGCACTCGAGATCATCAGCCGCGGCGCAGCGCAGATCTTCAACTACGCGATGGCGAACCAGGACATGCTGCGCGGCACGATCACGGTCGAGCGGCTGATCTCCGACATCACGGGCCACGTCTACTTCACAGGCCTCGAGTGGAAGGACCGCGAGGGCAATCCCATCCTCGAGATCCCGAGCGGCGACTTCCGCGTCAACGTCTGGGACGTCCTGACGCGCGACTTCAAGTCGACGACGATACGCGAGCTCACCGTCAATCAGCCCTCCGTCTCCGTCCACCTCTCCGATGACATGAAGGTCGACTTCGTGCGCCCCTCGCCCGACATGGACCGCCTCAAGAAGGAGTCTGAGGACTGGCGCGAGAAGGTCAACCTCGCGACGCTCGACGCGCGCGAGCGCCGGGCCGTCGGCCAGTGGCGCCGCGAGCACCACCAGCAGAAAGTCCAGCGCGACTGGCACAACTTCAACGCGGCGGGCAAGCATCTGAAACTGCGCCTGAACGTCCACGACGGCGGCGTCGAGGTTTTCTACCGCGAGCGCCACTACGTCATGAGCCACGTGCAGATGGCCGTCGACCTCGACACCGCGAAGCAGATGAGCCTCGACATGTCGATTGGCGGCTTCGGCGGCACGATGATCGGCGATGCCATCGCGCTCAACGGCACGGTGGACTTCACAACGGACCCGGAGCCCGTCTGCAACACGGTGCTCGTGCTCTACCAGATTGATCCCTCCTCACTCGGCTTCGGCATGAACATCCACGACAAGATGACGCTCTCAACGTACTTCACGGGTCCCGTCTCCCACCCTATTGGCACGGGCAAGGTCGAGATGGACGAGCTCCACACCCCGGGCCTCGACTTCGCGAATGTCGAAGGCAAGGTCTACTACGAGAACTCCCTGCTGCAGTTCACCGATGTCACGGCCGACGTCTACAAGGGCAAACTCACGGCCCGCGGCGACTACGACCTCGACACGCGCTTCTACAACCTCTACGGCCATGGCGAAGCCATGCAGACCGAGGCGGCCCTCCCCAAGAGCGGCCTGCACACGCGCGTTGACCTCGACCTCGAGATCCACTCGGAGGGCTCATCCCAGAGCACCGTCTCGTCGGGTTCCTTCGTCTCAGGGCCAGGCCGCTACCACCTGCTGCCGTTTGACCGCCTCTCCGGCAAGGTCACGGACGCGAGCGGAGACCTCCACTTCTACGACGCCGTCATCGAACTGCCCGGCTTCACCATCTCGACGGATTTCTTCCACATCCAGCACGGCAAGTTGAGCATGAGCCCCATCCATCTGACGGATAAATCCGGAAAGCCGCTCTACACCTATGTGCCGGACCAGTGACCATCATCCCATGCATCAACAGAAAGGAACAGCCAGATGCCCACTGCCAAGAACTCTGCCTCATCCACTCCGCCCGCGCGCCGGCGCGGCATCCTGCTCGCGCTCACGGGAGCTGTCCTCTGGGGCGGCTCAGGCGTTGCCGGACAGTACGTCCTGCAGGACTGCGCCTTCTCGACGGAATGGCTCGTCGGCGTGCGCCTGATCCTCTCGGGCGCTCTGCTGCTGCTCATCGACTTCGCCGCCTACCGCCAGGATCTCCTGACCGTCTTTCGCGAGCGGCGCGATTGCCTGGAGACCATCGCCTTTGCCGGGCACAGGCCAGGCGCGCAGCGTGCCGTCCTCGGCATGCTCGGCGTCCAGTACACCTACTTCGCCACCATCAAGTTCAGCAATGCCGCAACCGGCACGATCCTCCAGTACCTCATGCCGGTCGTCATCGTCGCCTGGACCGCGCTGCGCACGAGAAGGCGGCCGCCCGCAGGCGAGCTCTTCTGCGTCGCACTCGCCGTCCTCGGCACCTTCCTGCTCGTGACGCACGGCAGCCTGACGCAGCTCGCCATCTCGCCGCCCGCCCTTTTCTGGGGCCTGCTCTCGGCCTTTGCCGCCGCCTTCTACACCGTCCAGCCGAAGCGCCTGATCTGCAAGTACCGCCCGACGCTCATCATCGGCTGGGGCATGCTCGTGGGCGGCCTGCTCTTCCTGCCCGTCTCGCGCCCATGGGACTTCACGGGCCTCTTCAACGCGACAGCCGCCCTGCTCTTTTCCTACATCATCGTCTTTGGCACCGTCATCGCCTTCGCCTGCTCCCTCGGCAGCCTCCAGTACCTCCACCCCGCCGAGACGAGCATCCTCGGCTCCGCCGAACCCCTCGCCGCCATCCTCCTCTCCGTCACCCTGCTCCACATCGCCTTCACCCCCTTCGACCTCCTCGGCGCCCTGAGTATCCTGGCCGCCGTCATCCTGCTGACGAGGAAATAAACTAGCGAAACAAAAAGCGTCTCATGCTGCCAGGTGCAGCAGAGACGCTTTTTGATAATCAATGATTCAGAAGGCAAAATTATTCTTTTGAGCAATTTTACGGATATCATCTAAAGAAAGATTCGTCGCCTGTACGATCTCATTCGGTGTGAAGCCATTTTTCATCATATTGAGAACAACTCGTACAAGAACATTATGCTCAGTATCTTCCTTTGCAATTTCGATAGCACGTTTCTGATCCCATTTGAAACTGACCATGTCAAACACCTCACTTTCATTCTTCTGAAAATACTCTGCTAAGACATCGTGCGTCTTACAGTAGGTGATAGCTTCGCGGATAGCCGTCTTAAGTTCCATACCGCCTTGAACACCATCCCGGACTTTCTGCACGAAGATGCTATAACAGCGCAGTTCGTAGCAGCCGTCCAGCAGCTTGCTCGGCGTACCGTAGTTAATGTTGTAGCAGTTGACGAGAAGGTCCATGGACTGCGTCGGCCGCTGAAATGCGTCCGACAGGTGCAGTACCTCATGATCAGGCCGTTCCTTATGCCCATTGTAAAAGACATAGAATTCCGGAGCGGGGATACGAATCAGAGTATCGTGATAGACAATCTCACGATGGCGGAGCTGCCTGTTGTAGAGCTTAGCCAGATACCAGAGCATCCGCAGCGGCATGTTGGGATTCCACGAACTCTGATGTTCCATCAGGATGATATCGCGATCGCCAATGCTGAAACTGATGTCGTTTTTAATATCGTTGTAGAACACACCGCTCAGTGTCGTGATACGGATATCCCTTGGCGAGATGGTTTCACCTGTCAATGCCTTATAGAGGCTTGCAAGGCGCTTCTTGTCGTTGAAGATATGCCGAAAAAGCGAATCTTTATACGTCCGTTTAGCTTTCATGTGATTCCCCCTTTCCCATACTAGACTAACGAATGTCAGGAAACATCCCTTCCTTTTCTTATATTATATCACGAATTGTCAATGAACAGAATAGAAGAATTCTTGCTGAGCAAATTGCAAGATATACAAAAACTGCCTCAAAATTTAGTTGATATCATATACCCATATCAACTAAACCTAATCATAGTTCTAATGATATTTGTCCATCATCATCTTTTTCATCCGCATTCTCTTTCTTTTTATCTTCTTGCTCAATTTGCCAGCATTTTGATTTTACACGGTGTAGGATATCTGTCTCACTTGTATGATTCTTTGCTTCATATCGAGGCTGTGGATAAACTCCCAATTGATTCAGGTTATCCATAACACGTTGTATTGCTTTTTCTGGATTACTATAGTATTCACTGCCGCGTAAGCGAATAAACCGCCATCCCAGACGCTCCAATATTGTTTGACGCTCCATATCCTCACGAATTTTTTCAGCACCACTATGATATCGTTCGCCATCGCATTCTAATGCAACACGTTCGTTATTATAGACTACAACCATATCAATACGATAATTTCCCACAGGCCATTGCTGTACTAAATTATACCCTTTATCAACTAATGATTTAGCTACACTTTCTTCAAAAGGAGATTCAGAATTTTTCTCAATATCTTGATACTTAAAATCTAATGAATGTGGATTATCTGCATATGCTAACAACATTTTTCGAATATCGTTTTCTTTTAAATCTTTACTTACATCCAAAGAATGAATAATCCACAATTGATCTTTAGCACGACTAACGGCAACATTGTAGCGTTTATAAGCATCTCGTGTAGTAGGCTGATAAAGCATCAAAGGAGTGTCACTTTCATTACTATCAACCATGCTGAGTAAAATGACATCACGCTCATCGCCTTGGAATTGAGATGCATCGCCGCATAGGATATCGTGTTTCTCAATTAATTCGATATCCAGATGTTTCAACAATTCTGTATTGATAAGTTTTGCTTGCTCATTTCCCAACAAAGAAATAACGCCGAATGTTTTTTCTTTGTATTCGGGTTGTTCTAGCATTGCTCGAACAAGATTAACAATCTTACTAGCTTCAATGGTATTCACCTTGCGTCCATAGTCTCGTTTTCCATCAACACGATATGGAATGATTGCAGGCTGTAATCGGCAGTCACTTGTGTCTCGTAATGGCTTAATTTTACCATCATAACAAAGATGATTACAGAAGCCGATAATCTCTGGAACACAACGAAAATGTTCATGTAACATTAAGGGCTGACAAATCGTAGCAGCGATATCATACAACGAAGTGTTGCTAGTATACAGAGTCCAATTGGGGATTCGATTTTTGACATACATATCAGCCAAAGCATCTACTCGATCCAAATCTACGCCAACGCCCATAGGACTGACCTGTTTATCATCACCTACAATAATAATCTTTTTGGCCATGTACAAGATAGGTAATGACGTGATATCTGCTTGACTCGCTTCATCCACAATCATGACATCAAAAAGATTTTCTCCCGGCACAAGATTATTCATTACGGAGGGAATAGTCATAATCCAAGCTGGAACGGCTTCTTGACATCTTCCCATCAGCTGTTTTGCTTGCGCACGATATTTAGGAGCGCGTTTACCTGTCCCACGCCCAATTTTTTTTGTAACCTGCTTCCAGCCTTGAAGATCCTGCTTCATTCGCGTATTCGTCTCAATACGTTTTACAGCAGTTTACAGCTTTTGAGACATAATAAAATCACGTAGCCCCTGCTGGTGT